>Ga0078972_1012683_pt1 | contig 14335 bp, 9 predicted proteins | sample YelNatPaOPGAMG01_FD_67568 | JGI IMG/M metagenome (GOLD analysis project Ga0078972, IMG submission 67568) | Hot spring thermophilic microbial communities from Obsidian Pool, Yellowstone National Park, USA - OP-RAMG-01 (SPADES assembly) (version 2) | ecosystem: Environmental > Aquatic > Thermal... | reverse complement strand
TAGTAGGCAACAAAAAAGCCATCTGTTATAATATACTCCGTATTATATAAGTATTATAATAAACAAAACAAAGGAGGAACAGATGGCTGATAATATTATAAAACAAGATGATCGCATGAAACAAGAAGAAATATTGCAGTACCTTCAATCCATCTTTGCATGGTAAACATACTTCTAGACCTTGGGTTAAAGCATTAAAGGAACTGATTACTTTGGATTACCTACTAAGTTAATACAGTCTCCAGGCAGAAAAAAATAGTTGACTTTATTCTTGAAATGATTTAAAATACTTTATAATAATTGACAACTGAATAATGTGATCTCAGGTGCTTAAAAAGATAATAGGGAAAATGGTGAAAATCCATTACGCCCCCGGCACTGTAATCGGTGACGAAATCCAAAAATGCCACTGAAAATCCTATGATTTTTGGGAAGGCTGGAGATTAGGATGACCCGAAAGTCAGGAGACCTGCCTGATGATCTTTACTATTCACCTTCGCGGGAAGGCTGGTAGTGATATATTTATATAACTTTATATCCCTGATCTTCCAACGAAGGTCAGGGATTTTTTTTGCCCTTTTTGGAGGTCATTATGAAAAAATTGATGTCTCTGCTGATCTATATGTCAATATCATTTATGCTTTCTGCAATAATATCAGCAGAAGAATCAGATTTAATCAAGCTTGACGACATTATCATAAGCGCAACCCGCACACAGTCAAGCATTGACAAAGTATCCGTGTCATCATCAGTTATATCGGAAAAACAAATATTTAACAGTTCTGCCAATGACATTGGGGAACTCCTCGGTGAGACAAATATCGTCCAAATATTAGACTATGGACCAGGTTCGTTAGCCTCTGCCTCTCTACGTGGAAGCACGTCTTCACAAGTGCTTGTCCTTATTGATGGAAAACGAATTAATGACTCTCGTGCAGGAGATGCGAACCTTGACATTATTCCTCTTGCAAATGTCAAACGTATAGAAATTATAAAAGGCGGACAATCTGCTATTTATGGTGCTGATGCTATTGGTGGGATCATCAATATCATTACAAAACAACCAGACAGGACAAATGCGAATGTTTGGTCTAACATCGGCTCTTATGGCTTGCGATCTTACGGATTAGATTTTTCCGAAAGGACAAAATATCTATCTGGCACATTTTCATTATCTAATACAAGCTCTGAATCTGATTTCCCATTTCAAAATAAATTCGGCGAAGTTCTTACAAGAAAAAATGCGAATTATGATAAAAGAAGCTTATTCGCAAAGATCGTCATTGATTCGTTTAAATCTGCTATCTTTGATTTATCCGCAAGCCATTATTATTCTGATAGCGGAAGCCCAGGATATATAGGATATTACACTCCTGACGCTTCAAAAAAAGATAAAACTAATGATTTAACTATAAACTTTGAGCATGAGCCGATCTCTATATTTTCATACAAAATCACCGCGTATAATCGCAAGACTTTTATGCGATACATTGATCCGACATATCCATATCCATCAGACGATACACATAAAAATAATATTAAATCTGCGGAAATTCAGACTTATCTATTGAAAAATAGCAAAATCCCGATTGTCAGCGGAATGCTTTTTACAAGTGAGGATGTAAATAGCACGGCGATAGAGAATAGAAATCGGCAAACTTTCAGCATATATGCCCAACAGGAATTGAACAAAAATGTTGATTTGAAATATCTAAAAACTATTTCTATATTTCCTGCGTTTAGATGGGATCATTACTCGGATTTTTCCGCAGGATTAAGCCCTAAATTAGGGATTTTGATCCATTTAGACGATGTATTCACATTAAGATCAAATATCGGAAAATCCTATCGCGCTCCAAGTATGAACGACCTTTATTGGCCATCAAGTGCTATGACTGCTGGCAATCCTGATCTCAAACCAGAAAGATCAACTGATATAGATGCTGGAGTTCAAATCCATATTCAGAGATCATCAAAAAATATCGGAATATCAATGATTAGATTAGGGACAACATACTTTAAAAACAACATAACTGATGGGATACAATGGACTCCCGGGCAAGGGGGCAAATGGACTCCCTCAAACGTTGCCAAAATAGAAAATAAGGGCGTTGAAACAGAAGGGCATATTCAAATCTCCGCCTTTAATATCCCTAATTTCATTAGCATTGATGGCAATTATACGTTTCTCAATTCAAAAAATAATTTAGGCAAACAATTGATGTATCGTCCAAAACACTCCGTCGGACATACAGTCCGCATAGGTAGCGAAAATCTATGGTTTAAGGCTTCAGGGGTATATCAAAGCAAACGCTATTATACGAAAGAAAACACAAAATGGCTTGATCCGTTTATGAAGTATGACTTTCAGGTCGGAATGGAAAGGAGTTTATGGAATGTAACAAAGATCGGCTTAAGCATTGAACTGAAAAACGCTTTTGACAAGCAATATCAACTTATATCAGATTATCCATTACCGGGTAGGGAGTGGATTTTCAAATTTTACTCAAAACTTGCAATGGAGGACAGGTAAAATGCGTTCTATCTTTAAGTTTACTGTTGTCGGTTTAATTCTTGCTACACTTTTGCTCGGTTTAATCGGCTGTGGCGAGGAAGAAAGTTCAAACAATAATATCACCGGTTCCAAATCTGCATATATTATCAATGGCACTGCACAAACGCTTTCCGTGTTGGACATTACAAAAGGCGAGATGAAAAATGATGTAATGGCAGTTGGCAAGTGGCCTGCGGACATAAAGATTTTTGGTGATAAAGCTTATGTTGTCAATACTGGCGATAACAATGTTCAGATCGTTGACCTTGTAACCGTAAAGCAATCAGGATTGATCAATACAGGGGATAACACAGGTCCTGAAAGGATCGCTTTTTTAGATGATAAAAAGGCTTACATAACTTGTCTAAACACAAACTCCACTAAGGCAGTTGATCTATCATCTGGAAAAGTTACAAAGGATATACCCGTTGGAGTAGGTCCTATGGGCATTGCTGTTGCGAATAAGAAAGCTTATGTATGCAATTCTGCTTATGATTTCATAAACAACTCGTATGGCAAAGGGACAGTTTCTGTTATTGACTCGTCCAAAGATGAGGTAATCAAGACCTTAGATGTAGGGACAAATCCATTAGAGGCTTTGACTGTTGGAAGCAAAGTCCTTATTTTATGCGTTGGCAACTATGCCGATGTTATGGGCAAGCTATATATAATTGACAGTTCATCTGACGCAGTTTCAAAAGCAATAGACCTTGGGACAACGCCTTCTGGATTTGCGGTTTCTCCGAAAAATGTCGCTTATATAACGACCTTTGGCGGACTAATAGCAGTGGACATCAATTCTGGCGTGATGATTCACGATGCAAGTTCGCCTTTGAAGGATTTCGCTGGCGGTTCTGGAATAGCGTTCTCAAGCGATGGCAATGCTTATATATGCGTTGCTGATTGGCAGGGGGGAGGCAATGATAAACTGCTGGTTATGGACGCATCAGAAAAACTGGTCGCTACCTATAAAGCCAGTGGCGGAGCAAGCATTGTTGCTGTAAAGGATTAGACAGTATCTGAAAGTGCCTTCATGTTGTCAAATCCTATCTTTGTTTATTCACAGTAGAATAGGCGATAGGGATAACTTGTCGCCTATTTTTTAACCCAATGAAATTTCACCAAGAAAAGTATCAAAAATATTTTCAAGGTTTTTAGGGATAATTTTTCCGTCCAAAAGCATTATAATTTTATCCGTAAGCCTATATGCTTGTGATAGATCATGCGTTGTAAATATAATAGTAGTTCCGTTTTCGGAATTGATCTTACGCAATATCGCTTCTATAATATGGATATTTTTTCTATCAACATTTGCAGTAGGCTCATCTAATAGCAATAACTTTGGCTCTAATACAATAGCGCGTGCAATGGCTACACGTTGAGACTCACCAGCGGATAATTGCTTGGCTTTGCGATGCTCAAATCCAGCAAGACCGACCATTTCTAATGCAGACAATACTTTGGAATGAATTATATTTCTGTTATATCCTCTTAATTTTAAACCATAGGCTACATTATTATAAACATTTGTGCGAAATAGAACTGCGTTTTGCATAACAAGATTCATCTGTCGCCTTATATCCAGCGATGGCGATTGATCAATTCTCTGATCATAAAAATAGATACTGCCTTCTGTCGGCTTTTCTAACATATTTATCAATTTTAACAAAGTTGTTTTGCCTGCACCATTAGGTCCAATCAAAGCATAGATCATGCCTGATTTAAACTCAATATATGGAATATCAAGGGCTGTTCTGCTGTCATAAACTTTTTTGATATTTTCTATTTTAATTATAATGTCGTTCATATTGAATAACTATCTATGTTGAAAACTATCTGTGTTGAAAATAGTTGAATAGCAAGTTAATTAAAAATGTCATCAAGATTAGGATAATACCAAGTGCTATTCCTCGTTCAGTCTCGCCCATACTTGATTGAAGGGCAATATATGTGCTTATTGTTCTTGTCACTCCTTTAATATTTCCACCGAGTATCATAGCTGAGCCGACCTCTCCGATAATGCGACCAAATCCAGATATAACCGCAGCTAAAAGTCCAAACCTTGCTTCAAGAAAGACAGTATATGCCAATTGCCTTTTGTTTGCACCAAGTGTTAGGGCAGTTTCTGCTACTCTTTCGTCAACAGCTTGAATTGCTGAGATCGTCAAAGATGTCAATATAGGAAACGCAAGTATAAATTGACCGATTATCATCGCTTTTGATGTAAAAAGGAGATTTAACATACCCAAAGGACCTTGCCTTGATATAAATGTATAGACTAAAAGACCAACTACTACCGTAGGCACTCCCATGAGTGTGTTCAGAATCATAATTATAAGTCTTTTCCCTACAAAATTCTTTTCTGCTATGATAAATCCTAATGGCAAACTGACAATAGAAGATAGGACAATAGCTGTTAATGACACTTTTAACGAGATAAAGACAGCATTGAACACGTCTTGGTCTAACGCAAATATAAGCCGAAATGCCTCAATAAAACTGTTGATTATAAAGTCCATAATATCCCATTATTGATGATTAAGAGAATTAATTCAGTCAAGAATTGATTATCTAATATCATAACATAATAAAAGCTTTTATTGAATAGTATTGTTCTGAGCCGCTGACTCACCATCAGTTTTTAAAGGATATAAAAATGATATATGTTTGAATGATAAATATGTAAGAAACTCTTGAAAAACAGACAAAAAATAGCATATCTTTATAAGTATTTTCTATATCTTTATATTCATTAAAATTAAAATGCTCCATATTTGTTATACCCGTCCCTACTCCCCACTCCCTGCTTTCGTAGGGACAAGTCTCACAAGGGGTAAACTGTATCGGGAATCCAGAAAAGTTGTAACAAAGGAATGGATTCCTGCTTCCGCAGGAATGACAAATTTTTTCATAGGTGACATTTCTTTTTATCCAATGAGTATTTATTGGTTTCATATAGCTCTTGGAATTGTCGGGTGTATTTTTACGAGGTGTAAAAAAACTGAGGGTGAATCAGTAGATTTTTCGTCTTGCATAATCCTATCGCTAATTGTAAAATAGATATGGTATGGCAGAAAATCTGTTATTGTTTACAAACTTTTTTGGAGGTCATTATGAAATATATAAGTAAATTAGCACTTCTGATCGTTTTATCAATCCTAATAATAACAACATATACTCCGAATATTTTATGTGCAGGAAAGATCATAACAGATCAGATCACAAGTATAGCGTTAAAAGATAATAAATTAGGCGATAAAAACATAAGAGATATAGTTATATATCTCCCGCCTGATTACGATTCATCAAATAAAAATTATCCAGTTTTGTATCTATTACATGGTTTTGGCGGTTCTGAACGTTTTTATGTTGATAGTGTGACCGAAGAGTTCATAGTTTTCATGTTAGACAGCTTAATTCAAGGCAAAATAATTAAAGAGATGATAATTGTCATGCCTGACGGCAGTAATAAATATGGCGGTAGCTTTTTTCTCAATTCTGAACTGATAGGTAATTATGAAGATTATACAGCCATTGAAATTCCGAACTACATTGACAAAAAATATCGCACTATCCGTGATCGCGATGCTTGTGTAATTGCAGGTGCATCTATGGGTGGATATGGCTCTGTCACATTAGCTATGAAGCACCCAGAAGTTTATAGTGCAGTTGCAGCATTAAGCCCTCCATTATCTTTTGAGATCATGATGAAAGATATAATTCCGCAGGTAATAAAAGAAAATCCCGATGGAATGAAAGGTCCTAACTCAAAAAGGCAGTATAGCGATTATATATATGCTTTAAGTGCTGCACTTTCACCTAATTTGAACAATCCGCCATTCTTTGTTGATCTTCCTTTTGAGTATCCGTCAGGTAATGTAATTGAACCGATAAAGCAAAAATGGTCACAGGCTGATCCTCTGAATATGCTTAAAAATGATAGTTCTTCCCTAAAAAAAATGAAAGGCATATATATTGACGTAGGAAATAGAGATTATTTGGGATTTAAAGATGCTGCTGATGAATTCCATAGCGAATTGACAAAACTTGGAATTAAGCATGAATACGTCGTTTTTGACGGCGGGCATTCGGATAACGGCGTTGAAAGGGCTATAAATGCTATAACGTTTTTATCAAAACTATTGCCAGATGCGAGTTTTCCATCAGCTATTGATAAAAATGGGAAATTGGCTTCTACATGGGGATCAATAAAAAGAGTGATCAGTAATCAGTGATCAGTATGAAGTGGGAAAAATGACATGATAACAAAAGATACACTAATGGAATTAGACTTGCCCGATGTTGATACATTGACAAAGTTTCGCGAGTTTTTCGCCTCTGGATTGTTTGAAGAACCTAACGCAACTCCAATGAGACGATGGTCTCGTGCTGTCAGAAGGCGATTTGAAAATCGCTCTATTCCGCCTTACAGAGGAGAACTTCTATATCCAAGCGGACCTGCATGGACAGGCAAAGAAGATCGCATACTTACGCCTAACTATTCGTTTACTTGGTCTTATAACGAATGGGAATTGAACGATAGGCTTTCTAATTGCAATGATGACGAACGTCAAACCCTTGAATCTCTGAGAAATTGTATGCGTGAAATAGAATCCCATCTCAACGTGATAAGAACGCCCCATACCGTCGGTGGAAGAGGATATACGCATAGCGTGCCGAACTATGGACGAGTGATACGAGAAGGACTATTACATCATGCTGAGAGGATCAATGAAAAACTTAAATTGGCAAGAAAACATAATGATCAGGAAAAGATAGACTTTTATATCGGTTTGCTTGATGTCCTTGCAGGCATAAAAGTTTGGCATCGTCATATACTTGAATCTTTAAACAATTCTCATTTTGAGGATGCGGATTTGGAATCAAACAGACAAAAGCTTATATCAGCATATATGCAAGTTCCATTTAAGCCTGCCCGTAATTTCTTTGAAGCTATTGTCGCATACAATTTTACATATTATCTTGATGACTGCGATAACCCAGGTCGTGTAGATCAAGAGCTTTTTCCCTATTACGAAAAAGACCTTAAAGAAGGAAAGATCACCTATAAAGAAGCAGTTAGTTTAATCAGACAATTATGGGAAAATGCAGACGCAAACAACGGTTGGAGTGCGGGTATCGGTGGGACAACTTCCGATGGAGAGCCAGCATATAACGAGCTAACGTTGGTATGCCTTGAATCTGCAAAGAATATCCGACGCCCTAATTTGCAATTACATGTTCGCCGAGATATGCCTCAAGAGGTATGGGATTCTGCCTTAGACACAATTGCGACGGGATGTGGATTGCCTGCCCTTTATAACGAGGAAGAATATCTGCGATCTCTTCGTAACGCACATCTCGGTATACGTGAAGAAGACCTTGGATGGCATAATGGCGGAGGATGCACTGAGACAATGATCCATGGACGATCAAACGTCGGATCGCTTGATGCTGGCATAAATCTGCCTTTAATACTCACTGAAACATTGAAAGATCACCTTGCAAATGTCGTCAGCTTTGATGAATTGGTGACTGAATATAAAAAAGATGTGGCGAAAGTCGTTTCTGGGATTGTTGACGATGTAAATGCAGATCAAGAAGCTAAGGCAAAGTTTCGTCCACAACCGATGCGAAGCCTTTTGATAGACGATTGTATAGACAACGGCATAGAGTTCAACGCAGGCGGAGCAAGATATAATTGGAGCGTGATCAATGTCGCTGGATTAGCTAATGTCATAGACTCATTATCCGCTATTAAAGAGGTTGTTTTTGAGAAAAAAGAAAAAACTGGGGCGGAACTTCTGCAATCTTTGATAAGCAATTTTGATGGTCAAGAGACATTCCGTAAAAGGCTTGAAAGATGCCCAAGATTTGGCAATGATAAGCCATTCGCAGATGAGATCGCAAAAGACATCGCTGGATTTGTATTCAGGGAATTTTTACGTTATTCTCCTTGGCGAGGAGGAAAATTCTTGGCGTCATGCCTTATGTTTGTCACTTATGCAGATGCAGGTCTGCCTGTCGGAGCAACGCCTGACGGTCGCCTTGCAGGGTCTCCGTTAGCTGATTCTGCTGGACCTGTTCAAGGACGTGATCGTAAGGGTCCTACCGCTATGCTTAAAAGTGTCGCATCAATTCCGCATTATCTTGCACCGGGAACGCTTGTCGTCAATATTAGATTTATAAAGCGAATTTTTTCATCAAAAGAAGACCGCATTGAGCTTCAAAACCTTATCAGGACGTATTTTGATATGGGCGGAATGCAGTTACAGATAAATGTAGTTGATCAAGAGGTCTTACGTGATGCAATAGCACACCCAGAAAAATATCAAGATTTGATCATCAGGATCGGCGGATATTCGGAATATTTTAATCGCCTCTCGGAATCATTAAAACAAACCGTCCTTGAACGAACTGAACACGAGGTATAATCTAATCCGCTTTCTTTATCTCAATGACATTTCTTGGATTTCCCTCTCCACCTTTGCCCTCAACTTCGTTTTTGTCAATGACTACATCTGCATTAGGAACATCAACCTGAAATCCTACCGTTGGTTCAGTAGAATTATTGACAGGATACCAAAAATAAGCATGATTACGTCTGAAAAGGACACCATCACTGCTATTGCCTGAATGAAACGCTATTGACGAATCCCTGACAACGTTGAATTCTACGACTGTTCCCAATATTGATGGCGATGTATCACCTTCTGCGGGATTGCTTTTCCGACTGGCAATTATAACGCCATCAGTGCGGTTTCGTTCAAAAGAGTTATGACGGATAACATTGCCTAACGCTCTTGGGAAGTTTATTGGTATTTTGCCATCATCTCCACTTGTTACTAAAACCCCTGCGTTACAATCTATAGCCCGATTTCCTTCAATATGGTTAAAGAAAAGTGGACTGATACCGCGATTCCATGTCCTTGGCATAGAGCTGGCAAGTGTAGTGCCATTTGAATATAAAAATAAAGCAGGACGTCGCATTCTGGCGATGCTGTTAGCTGATACGATATTCTCCATACAAGAGATCCAAAGCTGAATACCAGTCATGCCGTCAGGGGTATAATTGCCGATTATGTGGTTTCGGTAAAACGCAGTTCCAACTGCTACTATGCTACCAGATTTTGGAGGGACATTCCACGGTCTATCCAATAATAATTTTTCACCATCACGGGCAACGACACGTCTTGTCTGTCCTTGTCCCTGACCTTTGAATATTGAGACATAATATTCAGTAATAGGCGGTTCTTGTGAGCCATCATCTCTGTCAGGTGGACGAAAATAGGTCTCTTCTCCATCTTCATTATAAGCTAAGTCCTCTCTTTTGACATTTCCCAACAAATTATCAGGTGTAGGAGATATAGACTTTGGCAATATTATAAACTGTTCGCCTGCGTCAGCTATAGGACCGAAATACATAGTTCGGTGATTAGCTTCAAATAATATCATCTCGCCGACATTTTGATCTGTGCCTGCAACTCCGCCAAATCTCATCGGACCAGCGCCGATCACTGATCCATGACCTTTTGGTTGTTCAACTCCGTTATTTGCAAACCAGTTTTTGCTTACAGAGCCTCGTCCAGTGGATACCCATATCAATCGTCTTGCAAGAGGACCGCCTGCTTCATTTCCTGATGGTGAGCAGACGATATTATTTTCAATTACGCACTCCTCTATAATATCAGTTCTTCCTAATATAGCACCTTCTGAATTTCCCCCAAATCTTGTTACAGGATAAAGTTTGTTATTGCTTAAATTACTATATTTTATACCGCTAAGAAATAACGGCGCTCTGGCATATATTTCATTGTCTTTTACTAAGGCATTGCTTGCCCTGACAAATCTGACACCGCAAATTTCGGCGTGTTTTCCCTCTAAATCGGATATTCTGCATCTCTCAATTCGGCAGTTATTGACCCATTTCAACGGCTTGTCGCTTTGTATAAGCACACCATCGCTGATCTGTGGATTTCCACTGATTGTCAAGTCCATAATCGCTGAATTATCACCAGCAAGCCATATCGCCGAGGTTATGCGTCCGGGCAATTCGCCTTCCTTTGTTTTAAATTGCGTTACGTTCTCACCTTGTAAGACTATAACATGATCGCTTGTCTCTGGAAATGGATTATCTTTCGGTTGATAATCAGGATCAAGAGCGAATACATAAGCATCAAGGCTTATTCCTCCGCCTTTAACATTTTTCCATTGCAAGCGATGTTCACCAGATTTTAGATCAAGGCTTGCACATAAAGACCATTTGAAACTTCCGAAACTACCCGTATTTGGCAGATTTAGCATCGGCACAGGTTGTCCATCATTAACCTGTAACGTCATATTTCCACTAACCCCTGACTGATTCCACGGCGACATTTCAGTAGCATATCGCACCCAGACATTCCATCTGCCAGATATAGGGACATTTAGCTTGTATTCCATAATGTCGCCGGGCGTATGAATCCTTCCGGGTGCAATATCCCATCCTAACGCTACGGAATAGACAAAATCCTGACTTTCGCTATGTTCTACTTGAAGTATCGTTTTTCCGATCCCTGCACCCTCTAATGTCACGTCATCAGGTATTTTTAGAGTTCCACGATAATGATACATGCCTGCATTGAGTTTTAATGTCCCTCCGCCTTTTTCTGCAAAATCGTGAATGATTTTATGTAAGTCAACATCTGTATCTGTTATGTGTGAAACTCTTGTCTTTATCTCGGGACTTTCACAGACGGTTATTTCCAAAGGTTCACTCCATCCAAATTGACCGCCGTTGCCTGCATGAAGCCAAAGTTGATAGATGCCTGATGAAAGATTATGAGGCAATTTGACAGTCGCGCTATATTTATCAGCTTTTATCACATCAAGCCATTTACCTTGAGAGCCATGTTTTGTTATATAGACAAAAGCTGTTGTATAATCTGGACGACGTGCCAAGTCTCGCCCAAAAATTCTGACTTCCTGACCTGCAACTGGGTGCTTTGGATAACACCACCAAACTTGTGGGACATTCAGTCTTATAGGACGTGACCAGCCATGAGAGTTTTTTATCCATATAAGATAAACTGAGTCATAGGAGCGTTCAGGCAGAGTTATTGCAAGATAATTATCATTTACAAGGTAAGGTTGAGCGTCCCATCTGCGACCTTCTGGCATTTGTGCGTCTCGTCCCCATACGAAGACATTTTCAGTCAGTCCAGAGCCAACGATAAAAAACGATTGATCAGGACCAGCGTCTCCGCTATTTTCGTAAATCTTCGGTGCATATTCAGAAGGCACAACATTTTCATCAACAGGCGGTTTATATTCTGTCCCAGGTGTAGTTACAGAAGGCTTAGGAATATGCCAATTTATCGGCATCGGAAGCAGTTCCTGATCACTTGACCCTGTGTTTAATACAAAAACCATAATACTAAAAGCAATGGTTGCCTGACACATTACATTCTCCTTGTCTATCAATCCAATAAAATAGAGAAGCATGAAACCGAAGCAGGTTTAAATGTAAATACCAACTTTCCATTTCTTGGCTCGGTCTTTACTATTTTTGTCACAACCTCATAAGGATTTTCAAATGTATTATGTGCATGAATGTCATCATTAGCTAATTCAGATACTATTACTTCCTTTATTGATCCTTCATTTATGATAATTTCGGTTTCAATGCTATCGGCTATGTGAATATTTGTAACCGTTAAAAAGATCGTTCTATCCTTCATTGACGCAGAACCCATAAGGCAAGGCATCTCGTCAATTTCTGATGAATTAAACTCTACATTTATTGATACGTTGCCTTGATGGCATTTATACATCTCATATACATAAAAATTAGGTGTAGCTACGAATTTATTTCCATCTGCAAGAAATAACGAATGCAAATTATTGATCATCTGTGCAATATTTGACATATAGACCTTATCTGCATGGCGGTTGAATGTATCTAATGTCAAACCCGCGATAAGTGCATCTCTCATAGTGCTAACTTGCTCAAAAAGATGATTTGGATTGATCTCTGTTCCAGATGGGTGCCATGCGCCCCATTCGTCAACGATAAGTTTTATGTGATGTTGAGGATCAAATTCTGCGAGTAACTCCCATTGGCTATTGATAATTTTCTCCATATAATTAGCTTTATTAAGTAGTTCATACCATTGTGCAGAAGTAAAATCTATTGCCCCACCTGCTGATCCGCAATAATAATGGAAAGACCAACCATTTATAGCTGTCCTACTTGCTTTAGCGTATTGTTGAAAAAATCGTCTTGTCCAATCGTGATCATCGCCATTAGGACCGCAAGCGATACAATATAAAGGCAATCCGTAAGCAGGAAGCCAAGTTGTGAATTGACGATAATGATCAGCATAATCCTCAGGTGTGAAATTTCCGCCACAGCCCCATGCCTCGTTTCCAACTCCCCAGAATTTTACGTTAAATGGCTCTATTGATCCGTTATTGCCTCGCATTTCTGCCAAGGTCGTAGTGTTTTTCGGTGCATTACAGTATTCTATCCACTGTTGGAATTCCTCTGCTGAACCTGTGCCGACGTTCCCTGCAATATAAGGTTCTGCATTAACTAATCGGCAAAACTCAATAAATTCGTGTGTGCCGAAGTGATTTGATTCTGTGACATCGTTCCATCTGCCATATCTGCGTGGTCTTAGATTTTTGTCGCCGATGCCGTCTTGCCAATGGTATCTATCCGCAAAACATCCCCCAGGCCAACGTATTACTGAGGGATTTATCCGTTTCAGATGTTCAATCAAGGATAACCGAATTCCGTTTATATTTGGGATAGATGAATCTTCGCCAACCCATATCCCATCATATATTACTCCGCCGATATGTTCAGTAAAATGTCCGTATATATATGGCGAAATTGTGCCGATAGTTTTTTGTGGATCAATGACAATATTAGCCATTATTACCTCCATTATCATTAATTAAAATTCTGCTTATTTGTTTCTGGGCATTGCTATAATTTCTTTTATGATCAATCTTTTATTATCATCTTTGGCAAAGATAAGCGTAGGAAATGTTGCCCTTAATAATACTGCGGTATCCGCTCCACGTCCTGATCCACCGATAGCGATAACGTCTTGAAATGGCTCAATATAACCGCAGGCAACGGCGATCATTGCAACTTCAACGGCAACCTTCATCCCTTGTCCGAATGAATATAAAGTCTCTCTAATTATCATATCAGGAGACGGTGCCGACCATTTCCCACCTTCTAACGGCGACGAATGAAATAAATAAGGGACTTTCTCTGCTACAATGACGCCTCTTTTTTCAAGTTCCTTTTTATTATCGGGATTCATACAAGGATATTTTGCTCCCCATTCAACCATATATGCTGATTCTGATACACTGACGATCTTAACAGAGTCGCCTAATGCATCAGATAACTTTAATGCTGTGTCGCCTGTTGTGCTAGCTACAATAACATACTTGACTGAGACATCGTTCAGCCTTTTTTTCACTGCTTTTATGACTTCGTCTGTGTTTTCTTTTCCCGGATTATCAAAATATATATCTTCTCTTATCAATTTCATTATGATTTACCCCCCTATTTCTAAACATCCAGAATAACCCATAGAGAAAAAATCGTAGTATTTAATTATAATATTATTAGTGATATAAAATCAATGTCAATTTCATGAGCTTAGGACATTAGTTCAGACATTTCCTAAAATAAGTAAGGTTAAAGGTTAAAAGTTAAAAGTTGAAGGTTAAAGGTTTATTTATAGCCTGACTGAGCATTTAAGGCGAGAAAAAGTGAAA
>Ga0078972_1012679_pt1 | contig 14340 bp, 16 predicted proteins | sample YelNatPaOPGAMG01_FD_67568 | JGI IMG/M metagenome (GOLD analysis project Ga0078972, IMG submission 67568) | Hot spring thermophilic microbial communities from Obsidian Pool, Yellowstone National Park, USA - OP-RAMG-01 (SPADES assembly) (version 2) | ecosystem: Environmental > Aquatic > Thermal... | reverse complement strand
CCCTCCCCTCTCGGCCCGGAGCCTTATTCCAGCCTTTGGACATCCGAGCCACATCCGAGCGACACGCTCAACACGAAATCATCCTAAGCCACATTTAAGCCTATCGACAATCCATCCCACGGTTAAAAACCGTAGGCTTTCTTGTCGATTTCTTGGTAATCCATCCCTCAGGCCGCCTCGGCTTGCTGCGGCTGCTCCTCCGCCTCAGCCGCCTCCTCAGCCCTCTTTGGCTGCCTCCGCCTCTTCTCATCCTGGCCGACGAACCCGTAGGACCTGAGCGATGAGTAGAGCTCCGTGAAGGGCTGGTAGAGCTTCTCGGCGCACCGGGGGCATATCGCTAGCCCCGTGGCTCCTATCGGGAAGGCCTTATCGGTCCCGCACCACAGGCACTCCAACCTCACCACCTCGCCCCGCAATGCGTCGCGACGATACTTTAGCTTTAGGGCCCGACCTAAAGGGAGGATAGATTTATTTTGGGGAGCCCCCCACTATTATCATGCCCATCAGGTGCTCTGTCAGGGAGTGTAAGAGGGACGCGATATTCTTCATGGAGGACATCGGCCTCTGCCCGCAGCACATGAGGGTGATGGCGAGGCTGGTCCACGCGGTCCAGGACTTGAGCGGCGGCCTAGCCGTCGCCGCGCCAGCCGTGGCGAAGGCGCCGCAGGAGGTGAAGGCGCCGCAGAGGCCCGCAGCAGTCCAGGCAGCGAAGAGGGTGGCGAGGAAGCGGCTGAAGACCGATGCGGAGATAGAGGAGGTCGTTTCTAAGAGGCTTGAGAAGGCTGGGAGCGTGCTCGTCGCGAGCATCCTCGGCATGTACGCGGTGGATAGGGGCAGCTTCAAGACCGCCTCGGAGCGTGTTGTCTCGGTGATGTCCAAGATGGTCGAGAGGGATCCGGCGAGGCTGGAGCTCTCCGGCTCCGGCGCAAAGGCAGTCCTAAGGCTGAAGCAGCCTGCGGCGCCAAGCCCCGAGTCTCAGGGGTAGCTGAGCCGGCCGCGGCCTAGGGCAGGGCCGCGAGCCCATAAATATGGCTTTGCCGCGGTCACGAGTAGCGGCGTTGCTACAACACGCTCAGCTCCCTGAGCCTAGGCGGTTGGAGGTCCCGCTGGCGCCCGCATTCGGACCCTACAGGAGGTTCTTTCCCCGCGAGGCCGTCAGGCACCCGGCCAAGGCGAACGTCCGCCTCGTCGAGAGGCTCGTAGAGTTCGTCAGCTTTCCGGGAGATGTGGTCCTCGATCCATTCGCCGGCACCTTCTCCACCTGCGTCCTAGCCGTCCTCGCCCGTCGGGAGGCGGTGGGCTTCGAGATCGACCGGGAGTACTTGGGCTGGGGCCTGGAGGCGTCTAGGAGGGTATCGGCAGAGGCTGGCAGGGGCTTCCACGAGGTGTGGGCCGACGCCTCGAGGATCGGCGAGCTCCTACGCCCATCCTCCGTCGACGCCGTCGTGACGAGTCCTCCCTACGTCCTGTCCTCGCTCCACGCCGGCGATAGGGCGAGGAGGCTTGAGAGGGTTCTCATGGCTGGTGGGGACCCTAGGGACTTCTTCGGAGGGCTGGCAAGGAATGCCACACGCGAGCGCTCCCACACGCATGACTACTACTCTCTCGGCCGCTGGACAGCCCTGATGAGGGCGGTGCTCTCGGGGCTGCGCCGAGCCCTGAGGAGGGGCGCCCTAGCCGCCTTCATAGTCAGGAACAGGATTAGGCGCGGGTCGCTGCTTGAGCTCGACTCCCTTCTGGCCTCGCTCGCGCTGGAGGCCGGCTTCTCCTTCGAGGAGCTCTACTCAGCCCCGGCCCCTAGGAGCCTATGGGCCAACCTCCTCGCCCGGAGGGGGCTTGCGCTTCCATGCGAGGATAGGGTCCTCGTCCTCAGGAGTTAGGGCTTAGAAGACTTATATCTCCGGCTGGATAGTTGGCTTGGGGGATGTCGTTGGAGGATAGGTTGAGGGAGGTTCTTGAGAGGGGCGGGGACTGGCAGAGGGTCCCCGTGAAGGGCCTGCCCGGCGTCTTCGTCGTCAAGGCTCCCGCCAGGGGGAGCAGGCCGGCCTCGCTGATGGTGGAGCTGAACCCGCTGAGTCAGGCCGGAGAGCCCTCAAAGAGGAGGGGCCTATACCTCAGGAATCTCAAGGAGCTCGAGGACTACAGGAAGATGCTCGGTGATGGCAGGCTCGACGAGCTACTCAGGGCCGTCGAGAAGGTGAACCCGAAGGAAGCCGGGACAGAGGACCTCGAGGTCTAGTTGCCGGATAGCCTGCGCGCCACCTTCTCCGTGAAGAATTAATATCCATCTTAAGTTATGTTTTAGTAAGGTGTAGGTGTCACCGTTGTTGGATGATAAAGTCAGGGCGAGGATTCGCGAATTATTGCCTCATTTTGAGGAGTGGTTAAAATCTGGAGATGCGAGAGCCTCCTTAGAGGATAGAAGTATGAGGGTTAGGGAGTTTAGAAGTCTTCTAAGCGGAGAAAGCATCGAAAGTTTGACGGAGCCCGACTTTAGGAAAATTATCGCCTCGTTATGGGCGTTTGTCGGATGGAGGAACAAAGATTATGTAGCTGACAGGGTTTTAGCGTATAAGGACATTAAGGAAGTAGGATCAGAGTTGAGGGAGCTGCTTTATGGGGAGGCCCCATTCCCGCAGCGCTATGACCGTTTCAGTAAAAGTGTTAAGGGGCTCGGGCCCGCTGGGCTGACGGAGATATTGGCATTTTTTAACCCTCAAGAGTATGGTATATGGAATGAAAAGAGCAGAAGGGCTCTAGAATTCTTGGGCCTAGGCAGCGAACTGCCAACTAGGAAATACAGGATAGCGGGCCCGGAATATGAAAAAATCAACAAAACACTCGGAATGATATATCGCGAGATTAAACCCGTCTTTGAGAAGGTTGGAGTCGTTGAGAAGGGCATGGATTTGTTGTTGGTGGATCTCTTCCTATACTACGTCTATCAGCACTACGTTGTAAAAACTCCGGTCGAGGAGTCAGAGGATTATGATTTTGACCATGATGAGGTCGTTGCGAAGCTCGTCGAGCTCGGAAACGGGCTAGGATTTGAAGCCGAGGAAGAGAAGCTGATAGCGAAGGGAGCGAGGGTTGATGTCGTCTGGCGTGCTAGGATAGCGAACCTCGGCGTAGTAAGCTACGTCTTCGAGGTGCATAGGGGAGGGAACGTCGACTCACTAATACTCAACTTGCAGAGAGCCAAGAATGACCCTACGGTCCAGAAGCTCGTCGTAGTAGCGAATAAGTCAGACCTTAGGAAGATAGAGGGGGAGGTAAGCTCTCTTAGCGAAGATTTTAGGAAATCGCTGACATATCTGGAGGTGAAAGATGTTGAGAGGGCGTATAACTTGCTAAACGAGTTGAACGCCATAATAGGTAAGTTGGAGCTGGTGAAACTTTCCTAACATTAACCTTTAACAGTCTTTCATGTCATCACCATCCCGTGAGTATTTCCGACTTCGAGGCGTAATTTGCGCAGAGACCGTGTTTAGTGATCAGTCCGTTCCCCCGCTGCCTTCCACAATCTTCACTCTTTCTCCGAGCTTGTCCGTCTTTCTGAAGAGCCACCTCGCCCTCCTGCCGGGCTGCCTAGCCCTCTCCAGCACTTCTAGCGCGACCAGGTGTTCTAGGGCTGGCCTCACGTGCTTGAAGTCCTTCGGAGCCCACCCCCTCCTCAGCAGCTCCGACGCGACGTCGCTGGCGCTCCTCCACTCGTCGAAGAAGCCCTCCATGGCCAGCCTGACGATCCTTCCGTACAGCTCGTCCTCCGAGACCTTCACGTACTCGTACCTCCTCTCGTAGACTATTCTTGGGACCGAGCACTCGATCCTGACCTCGGGTATCTTGGAGAGGATGGCGCGGACCAGCTGCTCCAGCGCCTCGACCCTGTGCTTGAGCTCCTCAACCTCCTCCTCGATGCCCATACATAATTATTCCTCCCTCGGCGGTAGGTGAGCTGCTCCCCGACTGAAGTCGGGAGCTTCCGGCGTTGAGCTGAGGCTTTACGCCTCCAGCCTCATCTGCCGGTTCGGGGGGCTCACGTCTCCCCCATCCCATAGGGCTCGTTACCCTATGGGCTATGTTTATGCACGCGTTTAGATCCCTATCGTATTCCATTCCACATTTTGGGCATTTAAACGCTCTTCCTTCAACTCGGGCAACATGCCCGCACCTATGACACGTCTTGGAAGTATTCCTTGTCTCCTTCTTCGTTAAATATTTGACTTCTATGCCCTCGAGGAGAGCCTTGTATTCAATGATGGTTCTGTTTAAGGCTAAAACCCTCAGCCTATTAGGCCTGAAAACCTTTCCAACCACACATACCTGAACATCCTTCTGCACGGGAACATCCCAGTATTTTTTCGACCCATAGATATTTAAGCTTTGCCCATTCATCCCAGAGCTGAAGCTCTAGGTTTTCTGGGCACCCATCTTATAAGGCTCACATGGCCTCGACGACGTCGTGGACTATGATCGTCGTGGCTCCGTCTAGCTTCGCTATGGTTGCCCTTGCCCTGAACCTCCTCCCCTTCCTTATCAGCTCCCTGGGGCCGTTGTAGGATGAGGGCTCCAGCCTGGCCCTGAACCTGTCGTCGACGATTACTACCGCGAAGCCGGGGTAAACCTTCTCGACCTCTACCGTCCTTATCCTCCCCTGAGGCTCCGCCGAGATGGGCCTGGACCTCAGGGCCGCGGCCGTGACGTACCTATCCCCGACCCTCTTCACCAGACTGTCCCTCACGAGCCTCGCGAGACCCCTCCTCACGACGCCTGGGCTATATTCCCCATCAAGCCCCTCTAGGAGCTCCTGAAGTGTTGCTCCTCTATCCCCAGCCTTGAGCAACAGCATGTAGAGGCTCTTCCGGCAGTGGTAGAGCTCGCTGCTCGACGGGCCTTCAACCTCAAGCTTCTCTGGCTTGACCCCTTCAGCAGCATCGGGGGTTGGGGCTGACTGCGCGGGCGGTAGCTCTATGGGCAGCCCCTCTTCGGCCCCGCCTTTCTGCTCCCCTGACTCAGCTGTGCGGTCCCGATCCTCGGCCCCAATCTCTATGACCGGCCCCGCCTCCGCCCTCCAGGGCCAAGGAGTCCCTGGCCGGGGCCTCTCAGCCCTCCTCGCCAGCCTGACCGTCTTGCCTGAGGCCTGCCTGAGTATCTTGTCCATCCTCTTAGCCCTCCTGTACCCCTCCCTGAGGTAGTACTCGTCTACGGTGTCCTCCGCCACTAGTATGACGGCCTTGCCCGGAAGCCTCCTCCCAGTCCTCCCCCTCCTCTGTATGTATCTTATCCCTGAGACTGCCGGCTCGTAGAAGACTACTAGGCCGCACTCGGGTATGTCTAGGCCCTCCTCGCCTATGCTCGTCGCGACGAGGACGTTGTAGGCGCCCTCCCTGAAGGCCCTGAGCGTCCTCGCCTGCTCCTCCTGGCTCATCCTGGGGCCCTGCTTCCCCTCGGCCTTGCCTATGAATAGGGCGGCCCTGTAGCCCATCTCCCTGAGCCTCTCGACCAGGACCTCGGCCGTGGCCCTGATGTTGGCGAAGACCAGCACCCTGTCCTCGCCCTTCTCGGCGAAGTGGGCCGTGAGGACCGATTCCAGGGCTACGACCTTCGTGTGGTCTACCTTGCACTCGCTGACCATCCTTACCAGCCTCCTATACTCCGGCATCTCGACTATCATCCTGTGGCTCCTCAGCTCCGACCCCTCTATCTCCTCTAGGTACCGCCTCAGGCTGTGGACGTGCTGGCTCTCTATAAGCTCCTCCGCGTGGTATAGGCTTAGGGCCGCCGAGATCAGGGTCATGTAGTGGATGTTCGGCCCCTTCACGCCCGCCTCTATCTCGGCCCTGAGCCTGTTCATCAGGCCGACCAGGACCTTCCTGTTGGCGGCCTCGCGCGGGACCCTCAGGATCCCGGCCATCCTCAGCCTCTCTAGGATCGAGGCTATCATCCTACCTATCTCCTGCCTAATCGCCTCGTACTCCTGCGGTAGGGCCACCCTTACCCAGCTCACCTTAACTCCCGGTATGTACCTCGCGACCTCCTCGTCCTCCTCGGTCTTCCAGAGTATCTGCTCTATCCAGAGGTTCCTCACGACCTCTACGACCCTCTCCTCCTCAGATCCAGGCGAGGCCGTCAGCGCCAGAATCAATGGATACGGGCACCTCTTCACGTACTCCTCCGCGAGCCTGGTGTAGGCGTATCGGCTCCTAGACCTGTGGCACTCGTCGAAGACTAGGAGGGCGAACTCCTCCAGCCTGACCAGGCCCCTCCTATAGTCGTTCAAGACCGCCTGCGGAGTCGCCGTGAATACCCTTATCCTGGGATCTCTCCAGACCATCTGCCTGCCAGCCGTCTCTCCGGTCACCGCCGCGACCTCGTAGCTCTCCAGCCTCAGGTGCTTCAGGACCGACTCCCTGTGCTGCAGCGCGAGGGGCTTCGTCGGCGCCATTATTAGGACCCTGCAGCCCGGGTACCTGTGGAGAAGCTCCGCGGCCACTAGCTCGGCTATGACCGTCTTCCCGAGGGCCGTCGGGAGCACTATGAGCGTGTTGGCCTCGAGGGCCCCCTCAACCATCCTCCTCTGGTACTCCCTGTCCTCTAGGGCTCCCTCCCTGACCATCGGGTGCGCTACGTAGCTGGTCCTAGCCGCCGAGAGCTCCTCCATGACCCTTAGTATATGCTTGCAGATGACGCGCCTGTATGTGAAGTGGGGGCAGGTGCAGCTCCAAGAGCCGTCGTCGCTAAGCGTGACCGTGTATTCTACTCCTGGCGCAGACTGGCTCGGCACCCTCCAGCTCCTCAACCCATCCTGGCCTCGGCCCACGCTTCCGTCTCTTATAAATTTTTAGGGCCTCGAAGGGTTATAAGTCTTCGCGCCTCTAGCTCGTTGATATGAGCTACAGGAGGGGTAGGAGGTTCGAGTACGCCGTCAGGGACATCTTCAGGAGGAGGGGCTGGTTCGTCGTGAGGGCGGCGGCCTCGCGGCCGGTGGACCTCGTATGCCTGAAGAGGGGTGATGTGGGCGTGGTGGCCGTGCTGGTCGAGTGCAAGTACGGAGTTAGGTCTCCTAGGAGGTCGGACGCGGCTAGGCTGGTCGCCGCCGCCCGGAGGGCCGGCGCCACGCCGGTCCTGGCCTTCGCGGAGAAGAGGGGCAGGGTGAGGATGATGGACGCGGATAGGTGGGTAGGCTTCAGTCCCTGACCACGCTACTGCTTAACTAACGCTGCGTCACGTCCTGCCGATGGGTTGGAGGGGAGGCTCGCTCTCTGCAGGCCGCTGATGGCCGCGGTCTACGAGGCGGAGTACAGGGGGAGGAGCGCCGTCCCAGTCGCAGGCGAGATGGCGGCCTCGCTCCTAGACATAGCCCGCGTCGCCCATACCGCCTCGAGCCCCCTCGAGCTCTTCGAAAGGCTCATATCCACTAGGGTCTCCGAGGTGGCTAGGCGCGTCCCCAGCCGCTGGGGCAGGATCAGCCTGGGAGAGTTCGCTGCGCTCGTTGAGACCGGCGGCGGCGCTGCCTACCACGACGGCTTCCTGGCCTGCTACGAGGACGTCGCCGAGCTCCTCCGCAGCCTCCCGCTCCAGTCCCCGGCCGCGCCCCTCGCCGTAAAGCCCACTAGGCTGGCTGGCAGCGCCAGCCTCGCTAGGGCTCTCCTCCAGCTCTGCTTGGACGGCGGGACCCCGGTACTAGTGGAGGACTGCGTAGTGACGCTTAGGAGCGCGCTCTGCGGCTTCGCGGGCCAGTGCGCGGAGAGGGACGTGGTGGATGCGCCCTTCGACGCCTACAGCTACTCCGTCCCCGCGCCTGAGCTTGATGCGTCCGCGACGCTCTCCGAGGCCCTGAACCTCCTGCTGAGGTACGGGTTCTGAGCTAAGTAGAGGTGAGTAGTATTTCATTGCCTCTGCTTAGCCCTTCCCTCTCGATCGAGTCATGGAGGGCTCTTTGGGGGAGCCCGGCTCCCCGCATCTGAAGGTTTAGCACCGCCACGATGTCTCTGTCCATTGTTAGGCTGCACTTCTCGCACTTCATTAGCCTGCCCCTATAGGCTACTAGGTAGCCCGAGCAGAGGGGGCAGGTCTTGGAGGTGTTCTTCGCGTCCACGTATTTTACCGGCAGTCCAAGCCATTTGAGCTTGTATTCGAGCATGGACTGGAGTGTCCTAGCGTTCCACTTCGAGAGCTTCCTGTTCTGCTCCTTAGAGCTGTTTAGAACCCTCTGCTTTATCCCTCTTAGCTTCTCCATTATTGCTCCAGAGTTGGACTCTTTGAGCTCTCCAGCTATCTCTGCAGTTAGCTTATGCATGAAGTCTTTAGCCCTGTTCCTCTCCCGTCCAGAATACCTCCGCAACAGCCTCTCGGAGGTCTTGGGCTTAAATCTTGACAGGCTCTGCGCTTTTTCTCGCTTAATTTCGTAGACCCTGTGGATGTGGTAGAGCTTTTTCAGGTCGTACCGCACTATTCCTCCATTGATTAGCGCCGTTACATTCGTCAAGTTTACGTCGAACGAGGCCCACTTATCGGCTCTAGGCTCCACGCTCTTCTTCACCGTAATTATCAGGTACTTCTCCGTTAAGACCAGCCCTCCAAGCCTGTCAAAGTCTTGGGGGACCCAGCGGTGTTTAGTTAAATCGACCTCGAGATACCTCCTATTAGGCTCGATGCTTATCCTCAATATACCGCTTTTGAAGGTGAAGAGCGTGTTCTTAACGTAGACGGTCCTCCTCGTTATTTTAGGATGCTCTCTAGCCCTCCCCCTGTTGTGCAGCGTGATCCATCCCTTGACCAACCCGATCACGGAATTTATCGCTGAATCGACGTAATGCTTGGAGAACCTCCATCCCCTCAGCAGGGAGCCTCTGAGCTCCCTCCTCTCCTCTTTATCGAGGTTTAAATGAGCCTTGCCGGAGAGCCTGACCCTCGACAAGACGTACTCCAAAGCTCTCTGCTTGACCCTGAAGTACTCCTCTATCAGGTCTTTCGGAGCGTCTACTGGGATCCTGTAGCTCTTAACGACCTCCATACCCTCTCGACCTCGCTCCTCGGATAGCGGAGCTTGCCAGTCGGTAGCCTGATGGCTTTGATGACCCCTTCCTTCTACCACTCCCAGAGCGTCTTCACCGAGATGTTGAAGATCTTGGCTACTTCCTTCGGCCTCAACAGTTCTTCGTAATCTCCCTCCATCAACGGAATTAAAGCAATCAAACACCATTTAAACCTACCTATTTTAGAACTGCTGGCGTAGGCGTCGTGATCGTCGGTGGCGGGGTGCTGACCCCTAGGGAGGCCTGCTCATTGACACTCTCCACGGCTGAAGCCGGGAGATTCTCGGTTCGTTAGCCTCATGGCTTCATCCTACCGAGTTCTGGGCTGTGTCAAGACCAGAGCACTAGGCTCTACCAGCCCCTACCATGGGCATGTAGCTCATAGCCCGCTTCGCTGGAGCCACCCCTCCCTTCTCGGCCCGGAGCCTTATTCCAGCCTTTGGACATCCGAGCCACATCCGAGCGACACGCTCAACATGAAATCATCCTAAGCTACATTTAAGCCTATCGACAATTCATCCCACGGTTAAAAACCGTAGGCTTTCTTGTCGATTTCCTGTAATAGCGAGGCCGTCCAGGCCTGGGAGGATGAGGCTCTCGGAGCTTCTATGAGCCTAAATCCTCGCGGCGGCCACGATGATTAGGATGGATGCCGTGAAGGCCGCTGCGAGCGTCGTGGAGAGCATGTACGTCTTCTTCAGCCCAAGCCTCTCCCCCAGCAGGGCCTGGAGTATGAGACCTCCGTCGAAGGGCCTGGCGGGGAGGGCGTTGATGATCCCTAGAAAGACGTTTATGATGAAGATGTACTGGGCGATGCTCAGCGGTAAAGTGTAGTGCGGGCCCAGGACCACGTGGGTGTACCAGCCCTTGGGGGCGGACATCGGCGTGGCGACTCCGAGCATCGAGAGTAGCGCGGGCGGGACCAGCAGTATCCCCGGGTCCTTGAGGAGCCTCGCGGCCGCCGCCAGGGCCTCGGGGCTCTGCGGCACCACGCCCAACAGTATTAGGAAGACCGCTCCTAGTGATGCCAGCCCCGCGAGGATGTTCGCGGTTATCCCGGCACCGGCGAGCTGCAGGAGCTGCCTCCTAGGCATCCTGTACTCAACGTTTCCTGGAGGCTCGATGAAGGCTCCGACGGGGAGCGGGCCTAGTAGTATTAGGCCGACCCTCCGCACGTCGTAGCCATGCATCCTGAGGACGGCGGCGTGGGAGGCCTCGTGGATCGCGGCAGCAAGGACTAGTGCCAGGAGGGCCTCAAGGGTCGGGAACGAGGGGTCGAGCCCCGCTATCCCTACGCCGACTAGGGGGTTGCTCCTGTAGAACGCCCTGACCCTCTCGACCCCCGCAGCGTCGGAGGCGTACCAGAGCGTGGTGTATATGATGGTGCCGGCCGCCAGCGCCGAGGCGGAGAGGAGGAAGTAGGGCGCCGAGGAGACCAGGGCCCTCACAATCCTGCTTGAGAGCAGCCTGTCTAGGACCCTGCAGAGCAGCGCGGCGGCCCTCCTGCTCCCCACGAGGATGAATGGGGGCGGGCTGAGCATGACCGCGCGTGTCCTCCTCCACTCCACCCTCCCCCTCCTGATCCTCGGAGAATAGTTCTCGTAGCACTCCCTGCACGCCGGGACGTCTATGCAGGTTTAGCTCCTGGCGTCGAAGATCGGTATCGTGAGCTCGGCCGGTCTGCCGCACCTACCGCACTCCACGGCGAGCATTCCTACTACACGTTATTTATCCGATATGGTGGCGATGAGCCTCCTCAGGACCCCCTCCGCGCTCGCCCGGTCCCTAGCCACGAGGGGCACGACCTCTACGCCCTCGGGCACCCCAACGACCTGCCTGACCCGCTGGAGAGGCGCCGCCGTTATCCTGTCCCTCTTGTTTGCCGCCACCACGCGCGGGAGGTCTGGTCGCCTAGACCTCACGGCCTGGTAGTATCCCCTGGCTATCGCCAGGCTCGTCGGGTCTGAGCTGTCCACGACGAGCACGTAGCCGGAGACCGGCAGCGTCAGGAGCCCCATGATTATGGGCATGAACCTAGACTGGCCGGGGGTCCCGAAGAGCCTGACGAGGTGGCCGTCGAGCTAGACGGCCCCGTAGTCCATGAAGACCGTGGTCGTGGGCTTGGCTCCATGCCTAATCTCCGCGTCTATCGAGAACCTCCCGCCCAGCGTCTTGACGAGCGTGCTCTTCCCGCTGTTGAAGGGGCCGGTGACGAATGCTTACGCCCCTCATACCTGCTCCATCAGTAGGTCCACGAGCCCGAGGTTCGGCTGCCTCGAGGTCTTGACGACGAGTATCAGCCCGGATCCCAGCGGCCTTATCCTCAGCCTCATCCTCGCGTTCTCCGCTCTCATCTCGACGTCTATCATGTGGGGAGGCGGGTACCCCCTAGCCTCGCTCATGTACCTGAAGGCGGCCGTGGCTCCGACGGCTATCGCCACCATGTCCTCGTCGATCTCTGTGACCGGGTTGTGGGCCCTGACGCCGCCCTCCTCGTCCACCATCATCGCCGAGACTATCGAGCCCCTAGACTTGGCGACTAGGGACCTGCAGAGCTCCTCCAGCCGCTTCTCATCCATCACGCGGCGCCACCCCCACGACGTCGGCGAACTGCCTCTCTACGGCCATCCTCACGCTCCTGCCGTCCGGGGGCCCTGGCGCCGGGCCTGATCGCGGCGGCGTAGACTGCCCTCTCCCCGACCTCTGAGACCCTGGCGACGGTCATCACGACGTTGCTCCCCCACACCCTCATCTCAGAGACCCTATCCATGCCGAGCTCCGCTAGGTGCGAGAGGACCTCCCTCACGTAGGGGGCGACGGACTCCCCATCTATCCCGCTCGCCGCCACGACCCTCCCCTGGTCCGTGAAGACGACTAGCATTGCCGAGGATAGGTCCTCGGTAGCCTCCGATGCCTCGACGCCCGCCATGTCCCTAACGTATATCACCTTCTCGCGGTACCTGAAGCGCCACACCAGAATCGCTGCGAGGGAGAGGGCGAGGGTGGCGATCTGGACCGCCATTAGGATGGCTAATGGCTCCCCCACCAGCAGGGCATCGAGTAGCCATTGGAGCCACGCGGAGACGGCTTCGAGCAAGGGCTACCTCTTCAGGAATTCCCTCCGTGTTATTTAAGCAGTCTTAGGCCCTGCCCCTGCCCGACAGCCTGACCAGCCTCTCTCTCCCGCACGGCCCTCCCCTCGGGCTCTAGCGCCTTGGGGATCGCGCCGAGCGTTGGCTTGGGCAGGCCGGGGACCAAAAGCCAGAGTACTCCACACATACAGCATGAAAACAACACTTAAGTAAAAATTAGCGGTGCTCCACCGTATGGAAAACGGCACGGTCTACAGGGTCTTCGATGCCAGGACGCTGGATCTGAGGATGGATGAGGTCGAGGTGATCGACTGCGATCGCTGCCGCTTCCGGCACGGCAGGTACGTCATCGCGAAGGACGAGGAGGAGGCCTGCGCTAAGGCGAGGAGTGGGGAATGGCTGTGCGGCTCATGCCTCGTCGAGGAAATTATTGAGCGCTACGCCCTCATCCGCTTAGCGGTATTTACGCGGTAACATGCCGCCTGCCCGCTCCCATACTGGATAAATAACGTGTGGTTGAGGGGCCTCCCCGAATATGGACCTGGTCGAGCGGCTGATGCGGCTGGTCGCGGAGGGGCTGATAGCCGAGCCTCCGAGGATGAGGGCTCCGCTCCCCACTATTGCTAGGAGGATGACGCCGCCCTCGATCATCCTCGTGGCGGTCTGGCGGAGGTCGGCGCTCGTCCCGGGCAGGAACCTGATTATGGCTCCCGACGCGACGAGGACGGCGCCAACGGCTCCGGCCAGCATCGCGACTCCCTGGATGCTGCCGCCTATTGCGTCGGCTATCCCGGTCAGCGCCGGGACCGCCCTCGGAGCCTCGGAGGCGGCCCGACGCAGCAGCTCCCTAAACGCCTTTCCAATGCTTTTCTCCGTCATCTCAAGTTCTCGCCTGTGGCGGAAGTGCTGCATATAAGTCTTGGCCTGCAAGAAGTGAACGTTATATAAGCATTGAAATGACAGGCTTAAATACGATGACTCAGGGCTGAGCGGCGGGCTACCCATTAGAAGCGAGCTATAAGCTTATGCCTGCTAGACATCCACGTTATTTAAGGAGTTTCGGGCCCTGAGAGTCTGCCGCTGGAAAGAGCCCCGAGGCGTGAGGATTTCCTCGACGGACTCCCGAGACCGGCAAGGCAGGCCGGAAGCCAAGCGACGAGTATAATACATTAAATTAGATATAGTTGAGTAACGAGAACCTAATCTCCTCTCCGGATCCCCGCCTATGCATCGAAAACTGCTTAAATAACGTCTCATTCCTTTATAAACGGCGTCGTCTACGGCACCATAAAGCTCATATAGGAGCCGCATCGGAGGGCGGAGGGCGGCTCAGACGGTGCCGTAGACGGCACCATAGACATATATACTAGTCATTGATAGTATTTAAGCATTTAATATTTAAAGCTTGGCTCGCTCCCGAGATACTGTCCGGATTTAGGTTTTAAATTTGGGATCTGCTGTCTCCCAGCTGGCGGTCGCGGAGCCTCTCTCCGGACGCATTAGCCCTTATCAGGGGCGTTGCCGTTCCCGATACGGGCGGTTTCACTGAGGGTTTATCTGGTCGGGAAGGCTCCGGACGCGATTTCCACCCCTACACACTACATGATCCCCGACGGATCACGTAGGATGGGGAGCTCGTCCAGGAAGCCGGAGGTAGAAGACTCGGAGGGGCTTGCGGGCCGTGTAGGAGCTGCATGAGCATCTCCTTAAATATCGATGGGCGGCAAGACTTATTTAGAAGAGAGAACATTGTCAGGGCGCAAAAATCAATCTTCAGCTTAAATAACGTGAGGCAGAAGCAGGCACAACTTTAAATCCAGCCAAAAACACCAATAATAATTTTGATACCCATGTCTCTTTAAATAGCCTGCCCGCCCATGCGTGAATCATCGCTCTTAAAGCTATCGTTTCAAGGCTTATATAACGTGATGTTCTGACAGGCCAAGACTTATATACACCACTTCCACCACATGCGAATCCTTGAGGCGGCTCGAAAAGGGCCGCCCATAGGTGAGGACGGGACCAACGCGCCCGGACACTGGGGGCCGTGGCTGGGCGTGCGTCTCGTCCGATGCGGGACGGCGCCCCGACGGAGCATCCATGCTCCGGGCGCCTGTTGGCGCCGCCGGGGAGAGTCCTCCCCGCCCGTATGCCCCTGAAAAAGCCGGCTCTGAGTCGGGGCTAGGAGCCGTTTGGGGCTGGATGGGGGA
>Ga0078972_1012678_pt1 | contig 14341 bp, 11 predicted proteins | sample YelNatPaOPGAMG01_FD_67568 | JGI IMG/M metagenome (GOLD analysis project Ga0078972, IMG submission 67568) | Hot spring thermophilic microbial communities from Obsidian Pool, Yellowstone National Park, USA - OP-RAMG-01 (SPADES assembly) (version 2) | ecosystem: Environmental > Aquatic > Thermal... | reverse complement strand
TACGTATAAAGCTGAATTTATTTATGACAATATTATGATAGCTGCAAATGTTATTAATGCAAGTTATAAGTATGGAGTGAAGAAATTACTAAATTTAGGTTCTTCTTGCATTTATCCAAAACTCGCGCCTCAGCCTATGAAGGAAGAATATTTACTAACCGGACCACTTGAACCAACAAACGAGCCATATGCTATAGCTAAAATATCTGCCATAAAACTATGTAGATATTATAATGAGCAATATGGGACGAATTTTATCTCTGTAATGCCCACGAACCTTTATGGGCCAAATGACAATTTCAATCTAGAGACAGCCCATGTAATTCCTGCCCTTATAAGGAAATTTCATTTAGCAAAGTTGCTGAGAAATAAAGATTTCGATTCCATAACAAAAGATTTAAAGAGATATCCAATTGGCTTCGGGTTAGATGGAAAAATTAATTTCAATGATATTAGGTCGATAAAAGAAATATTAAAACAAGTTGGCATTACAGAAGATCATGTCGAAATCTGGGGAAGCGGAGAAGTATATAGAGAATTTTTATATGTGGACGATATGGCAGAAGGCTGTATTTTCATTATGAATCATTTAAGTGCTGAAACAATAAAAGCATTAAATAAAGATTATTTTATAAATCTTGGGATAGGAGAAGATATAAAAATAAAAAAATTGGCAATAATTATAAAAAATATAATAAATTATGATGGGGAAATTATATACAATAGAAAAAAACCTGAAGGAAGCCCAAGAAAGCTTCTAGATATAACAAAAATGAAAAAAGTAAAATTTAAACCAAAAGAGACTCTGGCAAATGGAATTAAAAAATGTTATGAGTGGTATATTTTTAGTGAATAAGGGAAATTCCTAAATTATAAATTAAAAAACTAAAAATGAGTGTTAGTTTTTTCAATATAAAGAAAAGATTGGATTTGTTGGTCATTACTCAAGAGCCTTTTCCATATGGTATGGCAGCTACAAATCGAATAATATCTTATTTAAAAATAATATCTGATACCCTTAAAAGTAAAGTGTTGATATTTAGACCGACAGAAAAAAAAGAAAAAATAATTAATAAAATTCCAAAAGGCTATTTAGATAATATAAGTTATGAATATACATGTAATCTAACTTATTGGCCGTTTAAATCCGTTCTATTAAAAATTATTTTCTTCTTTTATGGTTTATTCATGTTAACTTTATCAATTATAAAAACGAAACCCAAGGCCATTATTGTATACAGCAATATATACTACGTAACAATCTTATTATTAGCTTTAAGAACATTTTTAAATTACCGCTTAATAATCGAAGAAACAGAATATCCAAAATGTATTTTAAATAAAAAAGGTTATCTTTCAAAAATCATAAACATAAAATTGTATAAGAAAGCAGATGGAATGATAGTAATGACAAAAACACTTGAAAAATATTACAGAACTATTGGAGTAAAGTACATTTTTGTGCTTCCAATGACTGTGGATGCTAATAGATTTAATAATTTAGAAGTTTCTATTAACCGAGGCAATTATTTTGTTTATTTGGGAAGCGGTGGCGCTGAGCGTGATGGTTTAATTGAAATAATAAAAGCATTCCAACTATTTAGATTAAACAAATCTGGCTACAAGTTATTGCTAGCAGGAAACCTGGACAAAAATTCTAATATCATAAGATCTGCAATTAATTTTATTAAGTTAAATAAACTAGAAGAAGATATTTTGTTCACAGGGTATATTAAATATGAAGAAATACCCAAATTGTTAGGTAGCTCGATTGCCAACATTATGCTACCTCAAAAAATTTTTATCACTGGGGGATTCCCAACTAAATTAGGTGAATATTTAATGTCAGGAAGGCCCGTTATAATAACAAACGTTGGAGAATTATCGGCGTTTTTAAATGAATCGAATGCTTTTATAGTACCACCTGGAGATTTGCTATACGTCTCAAACGTTATGAATTATATAATAGAGCATAAAAAGGAAGCTGATGAAATCGGAATGAGAGGAAGAGAATTTGCTCTAAAATATTTTAATCCTCTATATTATAAAAAGGATCTTATTAAATTTATTATGAAATGATTATAAAAATAAATTCAAAATTAATTAAAGAGCTTTATTTAATATTAGTTATATTATTTTCTGGGCAAGCTATTTATATTTTCAGAAGCAGAGAAGGCCTTATAATTTTATTTTCGCTGGGTTTAATTATTTTTTTCAATGATACAGTCAAGCTAAAAAAGGAAGTTTTATTTGCCATTTCAATTTGGCTTTTTTATTTCATAATTAATTCATTAATTATAAAAAGCTTTCATCCATATTTTATGTTCTCATATATTTCTCTTATAATGATATCATATTGGCTATTAAATTATTTCAGAGAAGCCATTTTTTACAAATATGTACAAATATTATTTTATTTAGTAATAATTAGTTTGATATTTCTTTTAATTTGGCAAATAATTCCAAATACAATTGAAACTGTTTTTAATAAGATAGATTTGTCTGGAAATCTTTTCGCTAATAAAAATTATTCAAGTATTGTTTTTTATACAATTTCTGAGACAGAAAACTTGGCTGGCTTAAAAAGGAACTCAGGTTATTGTTGGGAGCCGGGGCCATTTAGTTGTTATATAGCGTTGGCCTTATTTTTTTTTATTCTTAAAAATAAAAATCTTAACAAAAATAATATAACTAAAGTAGTCTTATTCATTATAACGATATTAACGACCAAATCAACTACCGGATATATATTATTATTTATTATTATTTTATGGAGTGCTGTTTATATTTATAAAAATCATTATTTAAGTTTGGCGATAGCACTAATGTTAATTTGTATTTTTATTTTTATATCTTTAAGATCTCCAATTTTATGGCCCAAAATTAAGGATGAGTTTAATCAGGACATTAATGTCATAATAAATAGATCCATTTTAAATGAAAGGTCTTATGCGCCTGGAAGGTTTGCAAGTTTTAGGCTTGCGATAGAAGATTTTAAAAATTATCCAATTGCGGGATATGGGGGGAACACTACCCTGAGGTATGGTTTCCAATATGGTGCTCAGGTGGTTACAATAAACGGATTGGGTAACATATTATCAAGATATGGCCTAATAGGATTTACAATATTTACTTTTATTGTTATTTATTCTGGAAGCTGGTTAATAAATAAATATAATGCCAAAGGCAAAATAATATTTCCATTGGTTATATTTGTAATCGGGTTTAGCTTTGGGATTATAGAAACTCCAATTATATTCTCTTTTATAATGTCTGGTTATTATTTAAGAGAAAAACATCATAAAAATAATATTAATAAAATATAAAATTAAATGGAAGATAAAAGCACTAAAATAATATTTTCAATATTTACACCAGTTTATAATAGATCCCACTTAATAACCCGAGTCTATAATAGTTTAGTCAAACAAACAATTGATAAATTTGAATGGATCGTTGTTGATGATGGTTCTGATGATGATATAGATAAAAAGTTACAAATGTTTAAAAAAGAAGCTTATTTCCCTATAAAGATAATAAGGCAGAAGAATTCAGGAAAGCATATAGCTTGGAACAATGCACTAAAAATTGCAAGGGGCGAACTTTTTATTCCAGCAGACTCAGATGATGAATTTTTGCCCGAAACATTACAAACGTTTTACGATATATATTATAATTTGCCTCGAAATATTAAAGAAAATATTTATGGAGTTGTTGTTTTGTGTAAAGATCAATTTGGCAAAATCGTTGGTGATATATTCCCTTTATCTCCTTTTATAACTACCAATCTAGATCTGGCATTTAAATATAAAATTAGAGGAGAAAAATGGGGTTGCCTGAAGACGGAAATATTAAAAAAGTATCTATTTCCCAATGTGGCTAGTACACATTTTCCAGAATCATACATTTGGTTTCAGCTTTCAAGGGATTACTATATCTATTGTGTTAATATTCCCCTACGAATCTACTATATTAATGAAGGCAGAAATCTTTGTGAAAAACCAAACTATAATATAAGAAAAAAGAGAGCAGCCGCATATTTTTACTATCAAATGTGGCTTTTAAATGAATGTAATGACTACTTATTCTTATATCATAATTTTTTAGATTTAATCAAAGAGTTTACAAAAACTTGGCTTTATTGTCTGTTGATAAGATCTAATCCGCTTCGAGTAATAATCGACCTAAAAGACATTAAATCAAAATTATTTTCTATAAGCACCTTTTTTTTAGGGGTAATTTCTTTAATTTATATCTACATAAAAAAATTTATTTCACATAATTAACAAAATAATTAAATATTATAGGCAGCTAAAAATTGAATAATATAAATATTATGATGAAGATATTGTTTTTAATAGAAAATCTTTGGGCCGGTGGAAAAGAAAGACGATTTGTCCAACTTTTAACATATCTTAACACAATTAAAGAAATTTATCTTGGAATTATAATAACAGAAAAGGATATATTTTATGATCAAATAAAAAAAACGAATATCCCAATTTATATCATAGAAAGAAAGACTAGATACGATCCAACATTATTCTATAAAATATTTCAAGTTGTAAATGAATTTAAGCCGGATGTAATTCATTCATGGGGAATCATGACAACAATTTATTCTATACCATCAAAAATATTATTTAAAAAACCCTTAGTTGGAAGTATCATCGCTGATGCAGAAGGTATTTTTGCAATGCCTAGACAAAAAAGGCTATTGTTTTATCTTTGCTGTTTATTTAGCGATTTAATATTAAGCAATAGTGAAGCAGGTTTAATTGCTTATAATTTGAAAAGCAATAGAAAATCTCGTGTCATATATAATGGGATTGACCTTGGTAGGTTTTTTATTAACAAGAATAAAGATGAGATTAAGAAAAAATATGGAATTAATACACCATATTTAATTATAATGGTGGCATCTGCCAGTAAAAAAAAGAACTATGATTTATTTTTTGATATAGCAAAAGAAATATCTTTAAAAAGAAAAGATATAACTTTTTTGGGAATTGGGAACGGGCAAGAATTTGATCGATTAAAAAAGAAAATATTTAACGAAAAAATAGAAAACGCAAATTTAATTCAGGCACGCCCGAATATAGAAGAAATAATGTATGCATCTGACATAGGAATCTTGTTTTCTGAAAATGAAGGTATTTCTAATTCCGTAGCCGAATACATGGCATGTGGTTTGCCGGTAATTAGCACGGATGTGTCTGGGGGAACAAAAGAAATTATAGAGAATTGTAAATCTGGTTATATATTTAGAAAAGAAGACAAAGAATTAATAATTAATAAAATACTAGAGCTTATTGATAATAAAGCTATTAGAATAGAATTAGGGAAAAGAGGAGCAGAGATTATAAAAGACCGTTTTTCTTTAGAGTTTTCCGGAATGAAATATTTAAATCTTTATGTCGAATTAATAAATAAAAAATCAAGGAATGGTTAAACTAAGAACAATTTTTTTATATAACATGAACATTAGTGATTATGATGATCAAATATTATTAATTGAAGGTTGTAATTTTAATGATTTTCCTGTTGGTGGACAACTAACGTTTTGTAGATATTTATTAAAGTGTTTTCCAGAATATAAATTTAAATTAGTAGGGATAACCACTGATAAAAAGGACGATATTGGTCAATGGCAAAATAAAATGATCGAAGGAAAGTATTATCGATTTTTTCCGCTTTATTATGTAGAGCCAAGAAATATTAAGCCTCGTATTCCTGCAAGGTTAAAGATATTTATTTCTATTTTAAAATATAAAAATAAGATAATGCCACAACGAAATATTCCATATAGGGTAATTACTAATGCCCCCGAAACGATTTTAGCGATATCATTATTAAGAAGGAAAAGTTATGTTTTACATATTTTCCATGGGCTTGATAATCCTATTTCTAAATCGCGATATAAGATATTTCGGTGTTTAGGGAATATTTTTTGGGTTATTTATATCAAGATTATAAAAAAATTAGATATGCTTTTGGCAATTTCTGATAAAAGTAAAATTGAAGAATTTATAAATAAAAACAATATTAAGAAAAACATATATAATATATCTACTTATTATGATGATTCTATTTTTAGAGTAATGAATATAAATAAAAGAGATAATTTGACATTCATATTTTGTGGGAGGATAAATGAAGTAAAAGGTTGGCATCTTTTAATTAGTAGTTTTAAGGTATATTTAGATAGATTTGGAACAGCTGATTTGGTAATCATTGGAGACGGCGAGGATAAAAACAGATTAGTATCCTTAATTGAGAGGATGGGAATAAAAAGCAGAGTCATACTAACAGGTTTTCTAGAGCCGGATCAAATAGCAATTTGGTTTAACCGATCAGACATTTTCCTTCTCCCCTCGGAAAGGGAAGGCTGGCCTACTGTCTTGCTTGAAGCCTTAGCTTGTGGCCTGCCTGCCGTTGTTACTAATGTAAGTGGCGTAACTAAGTTAATTAAGGATGGAATAAACGGCTATATTGTTAAAAAGAGAGACGATATAGAATATTCTTATTATATGAATCAGGCAACTTATTTAGCTCGTCCTAATGAAGAAAGTATTAAAATATCAGAGAAATATAGATTATCATATCTAAAATCCGATTTAATAAGGTTATTTCCGAATTATTTTTTATAGATATAAATATACATTTTAGAGTAAGTAACAAAATATTTCGCCTTATACTATATATATTAGCTCTTCAAGAAAAGGGTCTTAAATGATGAAATTAAACAGCTAATAGAATGAGATGTATTAATTATTGATATTATGAATTCTTTGATATGATAATTATCTTAACCAGAATTTAAAATAATTTTAGTTATATTTATAAAATCTCAAATGACAAAAATAAACTTATTTGGCTTTGAAATAACTTCTCGACTTGAAGATATAAAATTAAATGAAAAAAAAATCATTATAAATACATTAAACGCCCATAGCTATTGTTTAGCAAAGAAAATTAAGAATTTCCATGAAGCATTAAAAAATTCAAATTATTTATTCCCCGACGGCATAGGTATAGTTTATGCGGCTTATATTCTAAAGAAAAAAAAGATTAATCGGATAACTGGCTATGATCTTCACCTCTATTTATTAGATATGTTAAATCAAAAAGGTGGCAAAGCTTTCTATTTAGGCTCTACTGAAAATGTATTAAAGAAGATTGAATATAGAATAAGAAAAGAATTTTCAAATATAGAGGTGGAATATTTTGCTCCTTCTTATAAAGACAATTTCAGCTATTATGAAAACCAAGTAATTTTGGAAAAAATAAATAGGTTCATGCCTGATGTTTTGTTTATTGGATTATCAGCGCCAAAGCAAGAAATATGGGCATATAAAAACAATCTTTCCGTAAACGCAAAAATAATAGCATCGATCGGTGCTGTATTTGATTTTTATTCCGGGAATAAAAAGCGGGCGCCAAATTGGCTCCAAAAAATTGGATTAGAGTGGCTTCATAGAAGCTTAATTAGTCCGAATCATCACGGAAAAAGAAATATAACCTCGAATCCAGAATTTATTTGGGATATTATTCTTATAAAATTAGGGTTAAAAGATGAGAATATTAATTATTACTCAAAATGATCCATTTTATCTTTATGAACCTATTAATTATTTTTTAAATAATCTGCCTACATATGCAGATATTATCGGAGCAATAATTCTTAAACCATCTCCTTACGGAAAGAAGGAATCTTATTTTAAGAAGGCATATAAGCTATTAAATATTTTTGGTTTAAAATTATCCATTTATCTAGGAATTAAGTTTTTTATTAATAAGATAAAAAAGAAAACTGCATATCATGCTTTTAAAAGAAATGGTATAGAAATTATAAAACTTAAAAATAGGTTAAATAGCCCTGAAAGTATAAATTTAATTAAAAAATGTGCTCCCGATTTAATAATCTCAATTTCTGCTAATGAAATATTCAAAAAAGACCTTATAAAGATACCAAGTAAAGGATGCATAAATCTTCATTCGGCATTATTACCAAAATATAGAGGGTTAATGCCTACTTTTTGGGCACTTAAAAATGGAGAAAAAGAGGCCGGAATTTCAGTGTTTTTTATTGATGAGGGCATTGATTCTGGACCGATATTGATTCAAAAAAAAGTTATTCTGGATGAAAAAACTACCCTGGAAAGTCTAATTAAAAAAACAAAAAGAATAGGAATGGATGCTTTAATAGAAGCGATTCAAATAATTTATAAAGGCAATTATAATCTTATCCCGAATGACGAAAGGGATATGACCTATTATTCATTTCCGAAGAAACAAGATGTTATTGAATTTAAAAAATTAGGAAGGCGATTTTATTAATGAAAATAATAACTTTTGATATTGAAGATTGGTATCATTTGCTTGATTTTAAATTTACAGAAACAGAATTTGGGTGGCTAAATTTTGAGAGCAGGATAAAGATCGGACTGGAGCTTATTTATAATTTATTAAACGAGACTGAAACAAAAGCAACTTTCTTTTGCCTTGGATGGATTGCAAAGAGGTATCCTTTAATTATAAAGGACATTGTATCATTAGGGTATGAAATTGGATCGCATTCGGGTATGCATCAACTTATTTACGAAATGACACCAGGCGAATTTAAAAAAGATTTGGACTATTCCATAAAAATATTACAAGATTTAACTGGGAAAAGAATTAGATATTATAGGGCTCCTGGCTTTTCTATTAGGGAAAACAATAAATGGGCTTTAGAAATATTAGCTGAATATGGAATTGAGATAGACTGTTCAATATTTCCGGCGAAGCATCAGCATGGTGGTACTCCAACTATTAATATTTCTGGTCCGATGATTTTTAGTATAAATGGAATTAAAATAAAAGAATTACCTATAAATTATATAAAACTAGGGAAATTAAAAATTATGTTTTCTGGTGGAGGGTATTTTAGACTATTCCCCTATTTTTTAATAGAAAAGTGGACAAAGAAATCAGAATATATCATGAGTTATTTTCATCCACGGGATTTCGATGCTAATCAGCCCATAATTGAAGGATTAAATATGATTAGGCGATTTAAAACATATATAGGTATTAAAAGTGCTTATAAAAAGGCCCTTAAATGGTTAAGCGAATTTAAATTTTATGACATAGCAGAGGCAGATAATTATATAAATTGGTCGGCTGTTAGGGTTATTAATTTATGATTTAAAAAAAACAAAGGGTAATGAAAGATATGAATTCAATAAAAGTTCTTATGGTCCATAATTATTATCGATCCAAATCCCCGTCTGGGGAAAATATTGTTTTTAAATATGAAATTGAATTATTAAAGAGGCACGGACATAAAGTTATAATTTACGAAAGGAATAATGATGAAATATTAAATTCTGGAGTTTTAAGGCGATCACTATCTACATTTGATATGGTATGGTCATTAAAAACCTATAAAGAGTTAAAATATTTGATACAAAAAGAAAGACCAGATATCGCACATTTTCATAATATATGGTATTTGATATCTCCTTCTGGTTATTATGCTTGTAAAGAATTACAAGTTCCAGTCGTCCAAACAATTCATAACTTTAGGATGCTTTGTGCTAATGGCCTATTATTTAGAAATGGCAAAATATGCGAAAAATGTGTTGGAAAATATCCTTGGAGAGGCGTTATTTATAGATGCTATAATCAATCGCGTTTATATTCATCTCCGATTGTATTTGCAGAAATGGCACATAAGCTTATGACAACATGGGACAAATATGTGGATTGTTATATTGCACTAACAAAGTTTGCCAGAAATATCCTCATAAGGCATGGATTTCAAAATGATAAAATAGTTATAAAACCTAATTTCGTTTTCAGACCATTTGAATCTTTGAATAATAATAAGAACTTCGTATTGTTCTTTGGCAGGCTATCACAAGAAAAAGGAATAGATGTTTTAATTAAAGCATTTGAATATTTAAATAAGATTAATAGGGATGTACCACTTAGAATTATAGGTGATGGTCCGTTAAAAAGAGAAATCATTTATAGGATAAAAAAAATTGGCAATATAGAATTATTAAGCCAAAGAAGCCATGCTGAAATCCTTGAACAAATAAAAGATGCATTATTCGTAATTATTCCGTCTATATGTTATGAAATGTTTCCAATGACAGTTATTGAATCATATTCGATGGGAAAACCTGTAATAGCTTCAAGGATTGGTTCTCTTTCTGAATTAGTAGAAGACAATATAACCGGATTACTTTTTGATCCAAATGATTTTATATCTTTAGCCTCGAAAATTTTCTTTCTTTACGATAACAAGGAACTATGTTATAAAATGGGATCAAATGCAAAGATAAAATATGAAAAGGAATACACACCTGATGTAAACATAACAAAACTTTACGATATTTATGAAAAAACTTTAAATAAATACTTTATTTGAATTATATCAAAATAAAACAATGTGCCAGCGATTATATAAATCTGATATGGCGGCGAATTTAATTGAGCTAAATTATATTGAATAAGAGAAAGGCGTCCTTTTTGTAAAGGAAAATATGATAAAATCTTTAGTTGATTGGCTTTAGGCAGGATTAATCTTAAAACCGTGGGAGCTGCAGTTTTCCGAAGCTGTTTTAGGAGTGAATAATATAAATAATATATCTCGATTATTTTAATATAAATTTATGTAGACGCTCTAATTTTCTCATACTATTCCCTAAAATGGCATGAAAGATAAATGGATAGATAGAATGAGTAATCTCGTTTTTTTGATAAGGGAAAAAATAGCCTAGTTATTCTATTATATTGCTGAATGAGCTAATTTGAATTGGAATTGAGGATATCAAAGGGTCCAAAATCTGAAACTTATAAGGTCGTAAAAAGCATAAATTTGATGAGATAGTGGAGATGGGAACTTTTATATTTTCATTTATAGTTTCTTTTATTATCTGCATTGTAATTATCCAGTTCGGTAAACGGAACGGATATGTTTTGGATGAAAATAACGGACCGCAAAAGGTTCATGATGGGAAGGTTCCTAGGATAGGCGGACTGGCAATATGGGTTGCTCTACTTGCTATTGGATTTTATTTCTTTTTTAAAACGGGTAATTTTGCTGGGCTGATGTGGAGATTAATTTTATCTTCGTTTCCTTTTTTTTTGATTGGCATTTTAGAGGATATTACAAAAGCCATTCGAGCAGAATATAGGTTGTCTATTATGCTTTGTTTAGCCGTTTTGCCTTTTTATTTATTGGATGCAAAATTGATAAGAGCATCCATACCATTACTTGATGAACTTCTGTCTTTCTGGCCGGTTTCTCTTATTATAACAATAATAGCAATAGCAGGATTTGCCAATGCTATAAATTTAATTGATGGCTTAAATGGACTTTCAGGAATGATATCTATTTTAATTATCGGGGGAATTGCTTATATTGCTTTTAAAGTCGATGATTTAAATATGTTGATAATTTCATTTGCTGTTTTAGGTGCTATTTTAGGTTTTTTAGTTTTTAATTATCCTGGAGGACTCATATTTTTGGGAGATGGCGGAGCTTATTTAATTGGATCTGTGATAGCTATATTGTCAATTCTTATAGTAGCAAGAAACAAAGATATTTCCCCATGGTTTCCGGCAATGCTGTTAATTTATCCAATCTGGGAAACGATTTTTTCTATATACAGGAGGCGATTTAAAAAGAAGAAATCAGCTTTAAAGGCCGATAATTTACATCTTCATACCCTTATATTGAAGAGAGTAGTAAGAGGCGCTACAAATTCTAATAATTCAAGAGTGGTTATAAAACAAAACTCGCTTGCGTCAATATATGTATGGGCTTTTGCTTCATGGCCTATAATATGGGCGGTTATCTTTTGGAATAAAACGTTTATATTAACTGTAGGCGTAGTATTGTTTGTTCTATTTTATCTAATGCTTTATAGATGCCTGGTAAAGTTCAGGGCGCCAAAGTGGATGTTTATTAAAAGGATATTTTAATAAGAACATAGGAAACAAGGACAGGGGATACGAGCGGTTTTCTGCCTGAATAAGGGTTCAGAAGCTCGGGCAGAAAATAGTTCGTGTCCCCTTTTTTATTTTCGGGTGAATTTTTTAAGGGAACTGATGGCATAGGATTTAAGAAAGGCGAAGGAATCAAGTTTGAAGAGATGGCTCAGGGCAAAGAAGGGGATGGCGGAGGCAATGCCCACGACAGCGACTTTAATAGTCAGAGAAATAAAAGCGTGGAGCGAGGCGGCTGAAGTATTCTGGAAAAGAGGCGTAGCAAAATAGCAGACCAGAAAGATGGGAACGGAGCTGATGATTATCTTTATGGTTTCTGAAGCAAGAGTGCGCGGGAAGGGGTTGAGGTATTTTTTGAGAAACGTGGTGTAAAGGATGAAGTTTAATATCATCACAATAGAGGTGGCTAAGGCAATTCCGGAGGCACCCAGCAGTTTGGATAGAATTATGTTTAAAATTATGTTCATGACAAGACAGATAGTACTGATAATGACGGGTGTTTTAGTGTTCTTGAATGAATAGAATACCCTGGACAAGATGGGAGATGTGGCATAAGCGAAAAGACCGATTAGATACATTTGAAGCACAAATGCGGTTAGGGTAGTTGCTTTCTGGTCAAAGGCGCCGCGCTCAAAGAACAGGCGAACGATGGGCTGAGCCAGGAAAAAGAGAAAAAAAGTTGAGGGGATGATGAGGTAAAAAGAGACGCCGATGGTGCGCTGGAGTCGCTCTTCATACTCCTGGCGGGCAGAGCCGTTAAGAGCCAGCTCGGAGAAGGTCGGGAAGATGGCAGTGGCGATGGGGGTGGCCAGGAGGCTCAGGGGGATGCCCCAGACGCGGGCTGAGAAGTTAAGGGCGGCGATGGAGCCGGCGTCCAGGCCCGAGGCGATGGTTTTGTCCACAATCTGGTTGAGCATGGACAGACCGCCGGAGATGACGAGGGGCATAAGCAGGATGGCAAACTGGCGGATTTCAGCCCAGTCCACCTGGCGGTAGCTGAAGGTATGGAAGAATTTGTAGCGCCACCAGAGGACAAAGAACATAGCGAAAAAAGCCAGAGAAGCGTTGAGGAGCTGGCCGACTGTCCAGCTATGAAGGCCAAGCGAGCGATGCAGGAAAAAGAGGGAGAAGACCAGAGCCACGTTGCCGAGGAAGCTAATAAATATGGGGAAGAAGAACTGCTTTTCGGCCTGAAAAAGTCCGGTAAACATACCGGTGAGGACGGTGAACAGGCCCGCTACGAGGAGATAGCGGGTTAAGGTGACAGCCAGGGTGAAGCGCTCGCCGGTAAATCCGTAGGCGATGATGCGGACGCAGGCCGGAGCGAAAATGAAGATGAGGACAGAGACCGCCAGGAAGATGGTGCCCCAGACAGTAAGGGCAGAGTTGACGAAGCGCCGGGCGGCTTCGGCTGACTGGGATTTTTTTTCTAAGTAATAGGGGATAATCAGCGTAGCGAACCCCCCGGAGAAAAGGCCGAGGATAGAGATGGGAATAATCATTGCCACCAGGAAGGCATCTGTGGTGCCGGTAGCTCCGAAATATTTGGCTACCAGAACTTCGCGAAAAAAGCCGAAAAATTTGCTGATAAAAGAAAAGACGGCAATCACCACTGCCGCCTGAGTTACCGTCTGCCTTTTTAGAACGGCTGGAATATTCATCCTTCTCTATTCCTCAATTCCTTCTTTTAATCGGAACCTTGAAACTCAAACCCGGGATTAGATGGAATATTCATCTTTCTTTATCCCTTAATTCCTTCTTTATTCATCCTTCCCTATTGCCTAATTCCTTCTTTCAACCGGAACCTTTAAACTCAGACCCGGGATTAGCTGTTATATTCATCCTTCTCTATTCCTTAATTCCTTCTTTTAATCGGAACCTCTAAACTCAGACCCGGGAATAGCTGGAATATTCATCTTTCTTTATTCCTCAATTCCTTTTTTATTCATCCTTCCCTATTCCTTAATTCCTTCTTTTAATCGGAACCTTGAAACTCAAACCAGTGACTAGCTGAAATATGCATCCTTCTCTATCCCTTAATTCCTTCTCCCACCACCGCTATCAGATTACTCGGGCACTCACCCAGGGATTACACCCGGCTTTTAAATCGCCCCGGTACTAGCTCATCCAGTTATCAAATCACCCACGTAACAAATCATCCAAGCATCAAATCACTCAGGCGCCAAACAACACAGCGTCAAACAACACAACGGCAAATAACATAGCGTCAAACAACCCAGGTATCAAACTGCCCACGCATCAATTAACCCAAGGATTAAATTTTAAGGTATGTATTTTAACAAATTTCAGTTCAGGTTAGAAGAAATAATATGGAAAA
>Ga0078972_1012676_pt1 | contig 14343 bp, 11 predicted proteins | sample YelNatPaOPGAMG01_FD_67568 | JGI IMG/M metagenome (GOLD analysis project Ga0078972, IMG submission 67568) | Hot spring thermophilic microbial communities from Obsidian Pool, Yellowstone National Park, USA - OP-RAMG-01 (SPADES assembly) (version 2) | ecosystem: Environmental > Aquatic > Thermal... | reverse complement strand
TTTGCTAACTGGGTGATAAATCAAAATATCTTCTTAACAAGATATGGTGAACTCACTTCCCTTGTTGATGGTGGAGTAGTTGAAACCACAAGAACAGATTTAATACCATAGGGTAATTAGAGGATAATAATTCTGACCTGTGCGAGATTAAGGGAACAAAAATTTAGGGAACCCCTTTATTTAGAGGGCCCTCTGATAATCACTTTAAAGGAAACCCCTAAGAATCTTGGCAGGTCAGATTTTTTTATTCAAAAATGCAAAGAATGTACCAGGTATATTTTTCGCATATTTTTAGGAGGTGAACATTTAATTGGAGATAAATATTGATAAAATAATTCAATATATCTCACAGATTGGATTTCCAATAGTTGTTGCCTCATTCCTTCTCTTGAGAACCAATGGCAGAATAGAAAAACTCAAAGATGCCATAATGGACCTCAAATCCTCCATCGACTTATTGAAAGAAGAATTGATGAGAAGGTAAATGATAATACAAAATTTTTAATTTATAATTTTTGAATATTTAAAAATAATCATATTTACTTAATTATTTTTGTAGGAAAAATCCTACAAAAAGATAAGAAATATTCCACTTGACTAAATATTCTTTAAATCATAAAATTTAAAATTGATAAAGAAAGATTAATTGTATAAAGGATTTATTAATATGTTGGTATGTTTTTATATTATAAATTATAAATATAAAATTATGGAAAGGAGGAGTTAGTTTATGAAAAATGCTTTAAAAGTAGTAACCATTCTACTTGTAGTAGTGTTTGTCTTTACAGTTTTTACTGGCTGCAAAAAAGAAGAAAAGAAAGAGGAGAAAATTAAAGTAGCATTCGTTCTTAGTGGAACTCGTAATGATGGAAGTTGGAACCAAGCACACTATGAGGGAATGGTTTATTTACAGGAAAAATTACCTTATGTTGAGGCTACTGTCTCAGAAAATGTCACTCAGGATGCTGCTGAAAAAGTAATCAGAGACTATGCAAGTCAGGGTTATAAAGTTATTTTTACCTGTGAGTATGGTTATATGGATCCTACATTAAATGTTGCTAAAGATTTTCCAAATGTTATTTTTGAGAATTGTTCTGGATACAAATCTTCAACAAATATGGGAAATTATTTTGGAAGGATGTATCAAGCCGATTATCTTGCAGGTCTTGTTGCTGGAAAAATGACTAAAACTAATATTATTGGAGTTGTTGCTCCATTTTCAATTCCTCAAATTGTAAGAGAAATTAATGCATGTACAATTGGCGCAAGACAAGTTAATCCAAAGGCTGAAGTTCGTGTTGTATGGTTAAATTCATGGTATGATCCAGTTAATGCAGCACTCGCAACTAATGCACTTATTGCAAATGGTGCTGATGTTTTATTCAGTTTAATTGGTGAACCTACACCTCATATTGAATCTGCTAAAAAAGGAGTATATTCAATTGGTTATTATTATGATAAATCTAGTGTTGCACCAGATTATGTATTAACATCTCGTGTATTTCACTGGGGTGTTTTTTATGTTGAATGTGTAAAGGCAGTCCATGATGGAACATGGAAACCCGATTCATACTGGGGTCCTCTTTCTACTGGTGTAGTCGATTTAGCACCATTTGGTAAGATGGTACCAGATGATGTAAAGAAACTTGTTGAAGAAAAGAAACAACTAATAATTTCTGGAAAATATGATCCATTTATGGGTCCAATTTATGATCAGCAAGGGAATTTGAGGGTTAAAGAAGGAGAGGAATTACCTGATTCTGAAAAGAAAAGTATTCAGTGGTTTGTTCAAGGTGTTGTTGGAACGATACCACAAGGTGGTTCCTAATTTTAATTAATTCTTTAATGCCCCAGTATTTTTACTGGGGCATTTTTAATTATAGGATTGAATATGGAAAAATATGCTCTTAAAGCAATAAATATAACAAAAAGATTTCCTGGGGTAGTAGCAAATGATCATATAAATTTTGAACTCTATAAAGGAGAAATTCATACTCTTCTTGGGGAAAATGGAGCAGGAAAAACCACTCTTATTAATATTTTCGATGGTATTTATTTCCCTGATGAAGGTGAAATTTATATTGAAGGTAAACATGTAAAAATTAATTCACCATTTGATGCAATGAATCTTGGAATTGGTATGATTCATCAACATTTCATGTTAGTTGATACTTTGTCTGTATTGGAAAATGTAATATTGGGTTTAAAAAGTCAAGGGTTTTTAATTGATAAAACATCTATTGCAAAAAAGATAAAAGAGATTTCTGATAAATATAATTTTAAAATAAACCCTGATACAAGAATTTGGCAATTAAGTGTAAGTGAGCAACAAAAAGTTGAAATAATAAAGATTCTTTTTAGAGGCGCAAGAATACTGATATTAGATGAGCCTACTGCTGTTCTTACACCTCAGGAATCTACTGCTTTGTTTGGAATTTTAAAACAATTAAAATCTGAGGGTAAATCTATAATTTTTATCAGCCATAAATTAGAAGAAGTAATGGAAATATCTGATAGAATAACAGTTCTTAGAAAGGGAAAGGTAATCGGAACAGTTGAAAAAGAAAAAACAAATCAAAGAGAACTTGCAACTATGATGGTAGGGAAAGAAGTCATTTTTGAAATAGAAAAAAGTCCCATAAAAAAAGGTAAAGAAGTGCTAAAAATAGAAAATCTCGAAGGTTATAATGATAGAGGTATAAAAACACTTAAAGGTGTAAATTTTACAGTAAATAGTGGAGAGATATTTGGAATAGCGGGAATTAGTGGCAATGGTCAGGACGAACTTGCAGAGATCCTTACAGGATTAAGAAAGGCTTCAAAAGGAAAAATTTATGTTAATAATCAAGAGATAACAAATTATTCACCAAATAATATTATTAATAAAGGAGTTAGTTATATCCCTTCTGATAGATTAAAAGTAGGTCTTGTTCCTAATTTATCATCAGTTGAAAATTCCATTCTTAAAAGATTTAATAAGAAACCTATCTCGAGAGGTCTTATTTTAAATTATCATTTAGCCAGAGAATATGCAAATAAATTAATACAAGAGTTTAATATAATGGTTCCAAGATTATATGCACCAGTAAAATTACTATCAGGAGGAAATTTACAAAAATTACTTCTTGCTCGTGAAATTTCAGAAAATCCTATTCTATTAATTGCAGTACATCCAACAAGAGGTCTTGATGTTGGTGCAACAGAATTTATAAGAAAAAAATTACTTGAGGTTAGGGATAATGGAACTGCAGTTTTGCTTATTTCAGAAGACCTTGAAGAACTTCTCATGATATCAGATAGAATTGGTGTAATATATGAAGGAAAAATTGTTGGAATAGTAAAACCTGAAGAAGTAGATATAAATGAAATTGGTTTAATGATGAGTGGCTCAAAATTAGTTAATTCAGCGAGGTAAAAAATGATAAAGATTGAAAAAAGAGAAGAAATAACAACCAAACTAAGGATAATTGTACCAATAATTTCAGTTTTTGCTGGATTAATTATCGGTGCGGTTGCTATTTTATTTGCTAAGGTTAATCCTTTAATTGTTTATAAATCAATCATCTTAGGTGCTTTTGGAAGTAGATATGCAATAACTGAAACTCTTGTTTTTACTACACCTTTAATTCTTCTTTCAGTAGGATTAATAATGGCTTACAAGATGTTTTTTTGGAACATTGGTGCATTTGGTCAATTTATTTTAGGTGCAATTTTTAGTTCTTATTTTGCAATTTATGGATCACCTGATCTCCCAAGATTTTTTATGATCAGTATAATGATGTTTGCAAGTCTCGCTGGTGGTGCTCTCTGGGCATTAATTCCTGCTTTTTTAAAAGCATATTGGGATGTTAATGAGGTAATTTCAACACTTCTTTTAAATTATATTGCCTTTAACTTTCTCAGATATCTTATGTATGGACCATGGAGAGACCCAACAAGCCATGGGTTTCCGTTATCTAAAACCTTTCCAATTAATGCACAATTACCAAGAATAATTCCAAATTCAAGAGTTAATTTAGGCCTTATTTTCGGAATTGTTGCTGCAATTATCGTTTGGTTTATTATTAAAAAAACAAAATTTGGATATAGAATTTCAGTAATTGGGGGAAACCCTATTGCTGCTCGATATGCAGGTATAAATGTTTCTCGTGACATAATAATAGGAATGTTGATAAGTGGAGCATTAGCAGGTCTCGCTGGTATGGTTCAAGTTTCTGGTGTCCTTCACCTTTTACAAATCGAAATTAATCCTTATTATGGATATACTGCAATAATAATTGCCTGGCTTTCTAATCTTAATCCTATTGCTGCAATATTAGTATCATTTTTATTTGGAGCAATGATATCAGGAGGTTATCTTATTCAACTAACATTACAAGTACCATTTGGCATTATATCAGTCATACAGAGTTCAATTCTTTTTGTTCTTATTGGTAGTGTATTTTTGTTAAGATACAAAGTCTCTTTTGTAAAAAGGAGGTCATGATTTAAATGCCATCTTCACATATTATTTTAATAACTTTATTAACTGCTGCAGTAAGATCTGGTACTGTAATAATATTTCCAACTATAGGGGAAATTTTTACAGAACGTTCAGGTGTGATGAATTTAGGTATAGAAGGAATGATGCTAATTGGGGCATTTTTTGGTTTTTTAGTTACATTTTATACTAATAATCCTTACCTTGGTTTCATAATTGGAACCATTGCAGGTGGATTATCATCGCTTATTCATGCATATATATGTATAACCCTTCAAGGCAATCAAGTGGTTAGTGGTTTAGCAATGTCAATTTTTGGTGCAGGTATAACAAATTTTTATGGTAATCGTTTAGCAAACAATCAATTAAAAACTACTCTAAAAATTATTCCAATACCTGGTCTTTCAGATATACCAATTATTGGTAAAGTGTTTTTTAGTCAGGATATAATAATATATTTATCTTATTTCTTTGTTTTTATTATGTGGTTTATACTTTTTAAAACTAAAGCAGGAGTTCATGTCAGAGCAGTTGGTGAAAATGCACAGGCTGCAAATGCAATGGGTATAAATATTTATAAAACAAGATATTTTTGGACCTTTTTTGGAGGATTACTTGCTGGTGCAGGTGGAGCATATTTGACAACAGGTTATGCACCTTTTTGGCTTGATGGAATAACAGCAGGAAGAGGTTGGATTGCTGTAGCATTAGTAATTTTTTCAATGTGGAATCCATCAATAGCAATAATAGGGGCTTATTTATTTGGGAGTCTTGATGCTTTGCAGTTTCAACTTCAGGCAACAGGTACAACAATACCTTCATCATTACTTGCTATGTTTCCATATTTACTAACATTAATAATAATCATAATTGCTACAGTCATACTAAGAGTTAGACATATAGGAGTGCCTAAAGAACTTGGTAAACCTTTCTTTAAAGAAGAAAAATAATGGATTTATAAATAAAAGATTCTTTTTTAAATATTATTTAAAGGAGGACCTATGTCGATAAAAGGGATTCTTGTAAAAGGTAAATATTATGATTCTGTTACATTGATGCTTGTAACAAAAGAGGTAAAAAAATTAGAAGGTATTGAGGATGCTGTTGCAGTTATGGGCACAATTCAAAATAAATCTATTCTTAAGGCATCTGGTTTATTATTAGATGAATTAAAAGATGCAAAAGATTCAGAACTTATTATTGTTATAAAGGGCATTAATGAAAAATTTTGTGAAGAAGGAATTAAAAAAATTCAAGAGTTTTTAGAAGAAAAGAAAATAACAACTGAAGAATCAATAGAATTTGAACCAAAAAGTTTTGAAGGTGCATTAAAAATCCTTCCAAAAGCAAATTTAGCAATAATTTCGGTATCAGGTCAATATGCAGCAATTGAAGCCATGAAGGCTTTAAAAAAAGGTCTTCATGTTATGATTTTTTCTGATAATGTTCCTCATGATAAAACTTATGAAATTAAAAAATATGGAAGAGAGCATGGTTTACTTGTTATGGGTCCTGGTTGTGGAACTGCAATAATAAATGGTGCTCCTCTTGGTTTTGCAAATGCAGTTAATAGAGGTAATATTGGCATTGTATCTGCTGCTGGTACTGGTCTTCAAGAAGTTAGTTCAATTATATCAAATTTAGGTGGTGGTATTTCTCAAGCGCTTGGTACAGGGGGAATTGATGTAAAAAAAGAATATCAAGGGATGTCTTTTCTTACATGCCTTGAGGCTCTTATAGATGATCCTGAAACAGAAATAATAACTTTAATCTCAAAACCACCAGATAGTGAAGTATTGAAAAATATTGGAGAGGTAATCAAAAAAACAAGCAAACCTGTCATCGCCTGTTTTCTTGGTATAAGTTCAGAAATAATTAAAGAATTAGGCGTAATTCCAGCAAGAGATCTTGAACACGCTGCTTTACTTTCTGTGAGTTTTTCTAAAGGTATTTCTATGGAAATTTTTGAAAAAGAGATTGAACAAAAGAATAAAGAATTAAAAGAAATTGCATCAAAAATAGCAAAAGAACTTACAATTGAACAAAAATATTTCAGGGGTCTTTTTCAAGGAGGAACACTTGCATATGAAACTCAGGTTATTCTTAAAGATTTTATTGGAAATGTCTATTCAAATGTTCCACTTGATCCTTCTTATAAACTTGAAGATTCCTGGAATAGCAAAGAAAATAGTGTAATTGATTTTGGTGAAGAAGAATTTACAGTTGGAAGACCTCATCCACAGATAGATTATGAATTAAGAAATAAAAGAATAATTATAGAAGCAAGTGACCCAAATGTTGCTATTATTTATTTTGATGTTGTAATAGGATATGGTACAAATCCAAATCCAGCAGAAGATTTGATTCCAGTGATTAAAAAAGCAAAAGAAAAGGGAAACGCAATTTTTATTATAACAGTTACAGGAACCGATAAGGATCCACAGAATAAAAACAATTTAATGAAGATGCTTAATGAAACAGGTGCTTATGTTCTTGATAGGAATTCATCTGCAACAAGATTTGCTGGTTATATCTTAAAAGAAATAGGAGGTTAATTATGAAACCAAGTGATCTTTTTAAGCAGAAATTGGAAATTATAAATATTGGTTTAAAATCATTCAAAGAAAGTCTTGATAAAACTGGTTTTGATGCTGTAAATGTTGATTGGAAACCACCTGCAGGCGGAGATGTTGAAATTATCCAAATGCTTGATAAATTTGAAGAAATTAAAAAGAAAATAGATGTTGATAGTGCAAATAGAGAAGCCTTTAATCGTTTAATTTCTTCTAAACCAAAACTTGTAGGTATGGCAAAAGCAATTGATGTTATTCCTGGTATGAAAAAAAATATGATTTTACATGCTGGACCTCCTATTACATGGGACAGAATGTGTGGACCAATGAAAGGAGCAGTTATAGGTTCACTTATTTTTGAAGGGCTTGCAAAAGATGAAAAAGAAGCAGAAGAGGTTGCTTCATCTGGTGAAATTGAATTTTCACCTTGTCATGAACATCAGGCTGTGGGTCCAATGGCTGGTGTTATATCACCTTCAATGTCTGTTTATATAATTGAGAATGAAACTTTTGGTAATAAATCTTTTAGTCCATTAAATGATGAAGGTTTTGTAAAAAGTTTAAGAATGGGTGCTTTTACTCCAGAAGTAATAGAAAGGTTAAAATGGATGGAAAAAATATTCTATCCTGCTATTGATAGAGCAATAAAATATCTTGGTTCTATAGATTTAAAAATTATTATTGCTCAAGCACTTCATATGGGAGATGAAGCGCATAGTAGGCATAAAGCATCAACTTCTTTATTATTTAGAATACTTGCACCAGCAATTTTGAGAACAACTTCAGATCCATTGGAAGTAGAACAGGTACTTATATCTATTGATAAAAATGATTATACCTTTTTGAATTTATCAATGGCTGCTGCAAAAGCCTCTCTCGATGCTGCGAGAAATATTAAAGGTAGTACTATGGTTGTAGCAATGGCAAGAAATGGAACAGAATTTGGAATACAGGTTTCAGGTTTAGATAACGAATGGTTTACTGCGAAAGCAGAAGTTCCACCTAATGCTCTTTATTTTCCGAATTATAGTGCAGAAGATGCAAATCCTGACATTGGGGATAGTGCAATAACTGAAACATCTGGTCTTGGAGGTTTTGCATTGGCATGTGCTCCAACCTTTATACAATTTATCAGAGGAACCGCAAAAGATGCAATAAACAAAACAATGAGTATGTATGAAATAACTATTGGTGAAAATAATGTTTACCAAATTCCTTATTTAAACTTTAGAGGCACACCCACAGGAATTGATATTAAACTTGTTCTTGAAAAAGGGATTCAACCTTATATTGATACAGCAATAGCACATAAAAAACCAAATATAGGAATTATAGGAGCAGGCTTTGCAATTGCACCTTTAGAAGTATTTAAAAAAGCAATGGTCTCTTTTATTAATAAATATTCGCAAGTTTAATAAATGATGTTTAGAAATTTTAATCGGAGGAATAATGAATAAAATATTTATTGTTAAGGCTGAACCCTATGATTATGAATTTGTTCCTGAAGAAACTGCCTTATTAATTATTGATATGCAAAATGATTTTGTTAACCCAGGAGGATTTGGAGAATTTTTAGGAAATGATGTTTCTTTATTGAGGAGAGTTATTAATCCAATAAAATCAGTTTTAGAAAATGTAAGAAGAACTAATGTGATAAAAGTTATCCATACAAGAGAGGGTCATAGACCAGATTTATCAGATTGTCCAATAAGTAAAAGAAAAAGAGGAAATTTAAAAGTAGGTATTGGTGATATGGGTCCAATGGGTAGAGTTTTAATAAGAGGTTTTAAGGGCCACGATATTATTGATGAACTTAGACCAATGGATGGAGAACCTATTATTGATAAACCAGGAAAAGGGTCTTTCTATGCTACAGATTTGCATTTAATTTTACATAATTGGGGAATAAAGTATCTTATTGTTACAGGTGTCACAACTGAAGTTTGTGTTCATACAACTGTTAGAGAAGCAAATGATAGAGGATATGAATGTCTTGTACTTGAAGATTGTGTTGGTTCTTATTTTCCTGAGTTTCAAGAAGTTGGTATAAAGATGATTAAAGCACAAGGTGGAATATTTGGTTGGGTAACTAAATCAGAAGAATTTATTAAATCTATTAATCCACTGATAAAATAAGAAGTAAATTTTTGAGGAGCCAATAAATTTTAATTTTATTGGCTCCTTTTAATTAAAAGAGGTTAATATGGAGAATTTAAATTTCAAAACAATTTTTGTTAAAAAATCAAAATTAATAAATAAAGATATTATTCCTACAAAAGAAGTTCAAAGAATTATGTCCTGGAAGGATATTATTTGGTTATGGTTAGGAATGGCAGCTCAAATGGGTGTTTTTTTACTTGGTGCATCATTTGTAGGTAAATTAACTTTTTTTGAATCTCTTCTTGCAATATTATTGGGTAATTTAGGTGCTGCAATTATATTAAGTTTAATAGGAGACATTGGAATTGAACATGGAATTAATTTCCCTACATATATTAGAGCCCCTTTTGGTTATTATGGTAGTTATATTCCAATGATAATTAGAAGTATTGCTGGTATTTGTTGGTTTGGTATCCAGACATATTTTGCAGCAACTGCTATTGATTTAATAATAAAGCATTTTTTTAAATTCAGTAATGTGCCTTTATGGTTTTTAATTTTTGGAATTATCCAAATTATTATTACTGCAAAGGGAATAAAATGGATCAATTGGGTAGAAAATATAGCAGCACCAGCATTATTAATTTTATGTTTTTATGTTATTTATGTTTTAGTATCAAAATCTTCATTAAATTATATTATCAATTATCCTGTTACTCAAAAATTACCATTTTGGAGTGCAGTAACTATAAATTTAAGTTATTGGAGCACTGTTTCAATTAACATTCCTGATTTTTCAAGATTTATGAAAAATATAAATGGGAGTAAGAAATTTTTTACAAGAAATTTTCATAGTTTAATAGGCCAAGTAATTGGTGCTCCATTAGGAATGGTTATTTTCGCAAGTGTAGGAATAATAAGTCATATTGTTACTGGGTATGGTAATCCTGTTGAAGCAATCTATACAACTTTACCAACAGCATTTTTAATTATAATTGGTTTAACAATAGTAATTTTAGCACAGTTAAGCACAAATATTGCTGCAAATTTATTTGCACCAGGAAATATTTTAAACTCAATTTTTTCACCAAAAATAGATTTTTCAAAAGGAGTTATAATTGCTGGTTCATTTGGTTTGTTAACATTTCCATGGATATTGATTAATTTCTTTTTAACCTATTTACCTACAGTAGGTGCTCTTTTGTCTCCTGTTGCTGGAATAATGTTATCAGATTATTATTTAATTAGAAAAAGAAGATTATCTATTAAAGATTTATTTTCTTTTGGAGAATATAAATATTTAAAAGGTTATAACCCAGCAGCTATTATTGCATATCTTATTGCAATTATTTTTGGATTAAGATTTTTAAAATATTCTTGGTTAATTTCACTTCCTATTTCCCTGATTGCTTATTATTTAATTATGAAATTTTATATATTAAAGAAATATAAACAAGAAGAAATAGACAATAATTCTCAAGAGATATTTTTAGGTTCAAGTGAAAATATTGAGTATAAAATTGAAATTGAGAATTAAATAGAAAATTAATCCAATAAATTGTTTTCTATTACATATTTAATTATTTGAGCATTGGTTTTTAGATCCATTTTTTCTAAAATCCTTGTTCTATATGTACTTATAGTTTTTACACTTAATGATAATTCTTCAGAAATTTCTTTAAGTGATTTACCTTGTCCGATTTTTATCATAACCTGATATTCTCTTGGAGATAATATATTATGAGGAAGTTGTCCTTTATTGAATTTTATTTTATTTATAAGTTTCTCTGCTACTTTTTGATTGATATATGTTTGTCCATTATAAACATTTTTAATGGCTAAAATTAATTCTTCTGGTATTGAATCTTTAGTTATATAACCTGATGCACCACTTCTTAATGCTTCTATTATAAAATGTTCATCTGAATGAATACTTAGAATTAATATTGGTAATTTCGGAAGTTTTTTTCTAATTTCTTTTAAAACTTCAATTCCATTTTTTTTGGGCAATGATAAATCTAATAAAATCAAATCATATTTATTATTTCTTAATAATTTCAATACCTCATCACCATTAGAAGCCTCTCCTTTTATAACTATATCAGGAGAAATTTTTAAAATTTGTTTTAAACCTTCTCTGATTATTGGATGATCATCTGCAATTAATATTTCAATCATTTTTATTATTGGAATGATTAATTGGTATTGAAACCGTTACATTAGTTCCTTTATTTTTAATACTATTAATTTTAAGGATTCCATTTAGTGAATAGACTCTCTCTTTCATTCCAATTAATCCGAAAGTTCTTGTAGAATTTAAATACTCTTTTTTTAAACCTATACCATTATCTTTAACTGAAAGTAGAATTTTATTATTTTTATAATCTAATTTGACCAATACTTTATCTGCTTTAGCATGTTTATATGCATTGGTAAGTGCTTCTTGAAAAATTCTAAAAATAGTTATTGATATTTGAGAATCAAGTTTCAAATTAGAAGGAAATTTATTTATAAATTCATATTTAATGTTAGAAATTTTTTTAAATTCTGAAATTTGCCATTCTATTGCAGCAGCTAATCCAAATTGATCTAAGATGAAAGGTCTTAATTCTATGGAAATAGTTCTTATTCTATTTATAACATTTTCAATCATATTTAAAATAGTTTCAAATTTTGTAATTTGCTCTGGAGAAAAAATTTGTAAGTCATTTTTTAATAAATGTAAATTCATTTTAATTCCTATTAAAATTTGTCCAAATTCATCATGAAGTTCATGTGCTATATTTTCCCTTTCAATTTCTCTTATATTCTGTAGATATATTGATAATTTTCTTAATTGTTCTCTTGAATTTTTTAATTTTTTTTCAAATAATTTTTTCTGTCTTTCATATTCTATAAGAGTTAAAGCAAAAGAGATATCTTCTGATAGAGTTTCTAAAAGTTTAATCTCTTCTTCATTAAAAAAATCAGGTTCACTCGCATGTAATGTTAAGGAACCAACAATTTCTTTATTTATTTTCAAAGGGAAAGCACCAGTAGATTTGTAACCCCTTTTTAGTGCTTCACTAAGCCAAAGTTTCATTTTTGGATTTGAAATTAAATTATTGAATATGCATGGTTTTCCTTCTCTAATTGATGTTCCTGTTGGTCCTTTTCCTGTAGGTATATCTTTGACTGAGATATTTATTGAATCTAAATAACCATCATTATAACCCCAATATGTGAATGGTTTTACTCTTTGAGTTTTTTTATCAACAAAACCTATCCAAGCCATTCTAAACAAGCCATCTTCAACAGCAATTTTACATGCTTTTGTTAATAATTCTTTTTTATTATGTGTTCTTACTATAAGTTCGTTTATTTTACTTAAAATAGTATATATTCTATTTAACCTTTTTATTTTTTGTTCATTGATAATTATATTTTCTTTATCTTTTTCTAATGAAATAATTTTTTCTTTTAATTTTTCAATTTCTTTAATTAATTCATTTTTTGTTAAAATCTCTTTTGAATTTATAGTTTTCATCAATATCATATTATAATAAAAAATAAATTAATACAAGCAATCTTTTATGTTCTCAAATCACTAAAATTACTTTTTTGTTAGGTGAACAATTCAAAAATGCAAAGAATGTACCAGGTACATTTTTCGCATATTTTTAGGAGGTGAACATTTAATTGGAGATAAATATTGATAAAATAATCCAATATATTTCACAGGTTGGATTTCCAATAGTAGTTGCCTCATTCCTTCTCTTGAGAACCAATGGTAGAATAGAAAAACTCAAAGACGCCATCACAGACCTCAAAAATTCAATTGATTTATTGAAAGAAGAATTGATGAGAAGGAATTAAATTATAAAAAAATTAAGAAGATAAATTTGTCAAATTTTTATTTGCGATAAATTTTGAGGATTTTATCCCTATTAAAGATGATTAAGTATTGGATAATGTAACTCTATTTATTTTTATTTTCAATTAATTTAAAAATTTTTCACTGTTAAAGTTGGTTAAGTTTTGAATTATGACATCTTATGTTAATCTTATTTATAATAAATTTTGAGGATGTCAGTGCTATCGAGGGTGGTTAATTGTTGGATGTCATAGCCTCTGTTAACTACATTTTCGATGATTTTTAAGCCTATGAAGTAGCCCTGTTTTAATCTTTTTTCTCCATCAAATGTGAAATATTCAAACATAATTTGATTGTTCATATCATTATGAATTAAATTAAAAATTTCATTTTTTATTTTATCCTCATTTTCATAGAGTTTTTCTAAAACATCAATTGGAATGATTAAACTTTTTGCTTCATTTTCTTTGTTTATTTCAAGATTATTGAAATATAAAGAGAAATATGTTGCCAAACCTTCAAAAATTATATAATCAATTACCTTTAAACTATTAATCTTATCTTTCATTTTAAACAATCTCACAAGGTGATTGAATTCATGAGGGACAAGAAAATCTAAATTTAAACTATTCAATCTTTCAAGTCCAAAATAGATAAATGGTTTATCATCTGGAAGAGATGTGCCATCAACATGTTCTAAACCAACAAGAAAATAAATATTAAAATCTTCATAAAAATCTAAAATCTTCATCCCCTTGTTAATTAATTCTAAAACTTTATCTATCAAGTTATTATTCATTGCATCTTCACTTGATTTAAGAATTTCATTGAAATTAATATTTTCAATAAATTTTAGAAAATCATCTAAATTCATAAAATAGAGATATTTGAGCATTGCATCAAAAACTTCTTTATATTTTGAATAATAATTCTCTTTCCAATTTTCCTTTGTTATCTTTTCATTATCTTTAATCAAATTTTTAAAATCCTCAAATCCAACTATTACATTCATATATCAAATCTCCATTATTAAATATTATTAATAATTTTATCAAATCTCTATTATTAAAATTTTTTAATGATTTTTGGGGTGGTGTTTGTTAATGCGTTTTCAAAATAGAGGATGGTGGGGTTTGGAATTGAGGTTAGGGAATTTTTGATGTCTTTATTAAGATAATCATAAAGGCCTGAGGAGATAAAGGTAAAATAGTTTGAGTTCTCTTTTGAGACAAAAATTTTATAATAATCATTATATTGATTGAAATTATTTGATAAAGGGTTTCCATTGAAATAATTTGTTAAAAAGGCATTTACTTTATTTACTTTTGAGCCATTAA
>Ga0078972_1012674_pt1 | contig 14345 bp, 8 predicted proteins | sample YelNatPaOPGAMG01_FD_67568 | JGI IMG/M metagenome (GOLD analysis project Ga0078972, IMG submission 67568) | Hot spring thermophilic microbial communities from Obsidian Pool, Yellowstone National Park, USA - OP-RAMG-01 (SPADES assembly) (version 2) | ecosystem: Environmental > Aquatic > Thermal... | reverse complement strand
CCCCCCCCCCCCCCCCCCCCCCCCCCGCCCCCCCCCCCCCCCCCCCCCCGTTTTGTGCCCGCCGGCACAGTTGTGATTCCCCCCCCGGGGGGGGGGGGGGGTTAACCCCCCCCCGCTCGCCCCGGTTTGTGTCCATTTCTATCGCGTCCCGTATAAACCAATTGATTCGTTGACAAGCACTTCCCTCTCGCTTCATAATGCGTATCGAATCCGAAGGATGCCGTGCGGGAACGACCAGAAAGAGGACAGACGAGTTCGCCATCATGTATGAGAACAATCGCTTAAAGGTATTCAGCGGCCGTGCCAACATCGCTTTGGCGGAGAAGATCGCCCATCATCTCGGCGATACGCTCGGCCGCGCCACGCTGTCCAACTTCCCGGACGGCGAAATCTCTGTTCGCATCGACGAGGATGTGCGTGGCCGCGATATCTTCCTGGTGCAGCCAACCTGTCCGCCGGTCAACGAAAACCTGATGGAGTTGCTGCTTATGCTGGACAGTTTCAAGCGGGCCAGCGCCGCACGCATCACCGCCGTCTTGCCTTATTACGGCTATGCCCGCCAAGACCGCAAGGACGTGGGCCGAGTACCGATCTCAGCCAAGTTGGTCGCTGACCTGCTGACCACCGCCGGCGCCAATCGAGTGTTGGCCCTCGACCTGCACGCGGCCCAGATTCAAGGTTTCTTCAACATCCCCGTCGATCATCTGTACGCCAGTCCCGTCCTCAACGAGTTCGTCCGCAGCTTGAACATTCCTCCGAACGACCTGGTTGTTCTCAGCCCCGACGAGGGCAGCATTAAAAAGGCGCTGATGCATCAGAAAAAGCTGGGCGGCACTATCGCCATCGTGGACAAACGTCGCTGTAGCGCCACGGAGACCAAGCAGGCTAATCTAATTGGCGGCTCTCTGGAAGGCAAAGTCGCCGTCATCTTCGACGATATGATTTCCACCGCCGGCAGTGCCGTCGGCGCTGCCCACGTCGCCAAGCGTAACGGAGCGCGCGAGGTCTACGTCTGCGCCACCCACGGCGTACTGTGCGGTCCCGCCATCGAACGGCTGCGCGACGCCCCGATCCGTCAGATCGTGGTGACCGATAGCATCCCCGTACCGCCCAACAAACAGCTGGCCAATCTCACGGTCCTAAGCGTCTCGCGCTTGCTGGCCGACGCTATCGAGCGCATCCACTACGATCGTTCCGTCAGTGAACTGTTCGAGTGACAGGCACAACGGACGCATTATTCTTTGTCGGGTGGGTTATTGTGGATGATTTTCCCTTTGATCCACTTCTCGAGGAAGGGATCTTTGCCCTGTTTGTGGACCCAATTGACGTCGTTGTCGATATCGTGGCAACCGACGCAGAACTTTTCGATGGCCGCGTTCTTGGCCTGCTCGTTACCGCTCTTCCGCGCCGCCAGCCACGGCAGGTTCATGCGCTCGCGCCATTCCTGGTTTTCCGGGTTCTTGGCGTGCAGGCTGCCTGGCCCGTGGCAGCTTTCGCAACCGACATCTTTCAATTTCGGCGTGTCTTTGTCGTTGGCGAAGCCCGTCCGGTAGCCGAACCCGACGGTGTGGCAGACAATGCACTCGCCGTCGTACTGACGCAGCGACGGATATTTCGCCTCTACCAGTGTCTGATAGGCATGACTGTGCTTGCTGGCTTTCCACACTTCATAGGCGAATTCGTGGCATTTCTTGCACGCTTCGGTGCCGATATAGTGGGGCATGCCATCGCCTGGGTTCCGCAGGCCCGGCACCGGGTTCATCGCTTGTAAGACATGCATGGCCTGATTGTATTCCTTCAAATAGTTTTTGTTTTTCAACTCGCGGGTGTAGTCTTCATATAGCCGCACGATGGGCTGATTGGCCTTTTGGTCCAGTGGCGTCTCGTATTCCTCGCCCATTTTCACGAGCTGATACTTGAAGTTGAAATTCGGGCCGTTGCGGTAGACGCCGAGGACGCCGACGTATTTGCCTTTCTGGCCCAGACGGAAGACATAATTGCGCGTGCCGCTCTGGGGATGATCCACGGAAATCGGATGGGCTGGCGGCTCATCTTCTTCAGTCAAAGCGAGGATGATCGGAAAATCCGGGAAGGCCTGGGCGCAGCGGATGGCTTCTTGGCGTCCTGTCGCCAGGCCGTGATAGAGCAAGAGGGGCAGGTCCACGTTTTCGGCCCGCATTTTCTTCAATTGTTCATTCAGACAATCGACCGAAGACGTAAACTTCACGGCCGGATCTTTGATGTGGCCTGCAACAGTTGGGCCGATGAGGTTCGTAACACCGACCTTGAGGTTGGTGCCAGGGACGGTTTGCGTCTGGGTAGCTTGGAGGAAGGGGAAATTCTCCGCATTTTTGAGGTTGGCAAGTAGGACGGCCGGCTGAGACGAATTGGCGGCCCATTCGCCCTCGATGCGGGCCAGCGCTCCGGCCTCGGTCTCGCCAATGCCAACGGCCCAATAACCCATTTCTTTCAGGGCCATCATCGAATAGCGATACTTAATCAACCCCTGCACATTGGGCAGATTGGCCGGCGCACGTTTCTGCATCACATCGCCCAAATCGACAGCGACGACCGGCCAGCCCTTTTCCGTCTTGAGCTGCTGAAGGAAATTGTAGCGCCGTTCCAGCCCGCCGACCTGCGGGCGCGAGCAACCGCAAGGTAACATGTAGCCGTCTTGCTGCGCCGACAGAAGAACCACGAAATCCGGCTTGCCCCAGTTGGGGAAAAGACGCGCGAGAATACCATTGCCCTCGTCTTCGGCCTTTTTCGCCTGCGAAGCGGGAGACTTAAGCAAGTAAGCCAATCCCAAGCCGGTCAGGGCGCTTACCAGGGTCAATCCCAGCGCGGCTAGTTGGAATGCCCAGCTGCGCCGTGCTTGCGGCGCAGAAGACGCCGAAGCGGGAATACTTGTCGGGTTCAACTCGTCGTTCGGCCTGTTCATGAGCGGCCTTCCTCCATGAGAGTTTCAAGGTCGTCGGTTCGCTCGGCTTTGTAGCCGAGCGAACCTGTAAGGATACCACGTCCTGCTCATCCTTCGTTCGCCACACCCTTTACTGGAATGCGTATGGAACGGAGCGACGTACCGGATTTCTTCCCCTTAGTTTTGACATAAATCGCGCTATCGCGGTAGTCCGGATTGTCCGCCCGTGGGAATTCGCCGCGCGCAGCGTTGGGGGGCACCTTGACACGAAGCACCCACGAGCGATGGCCCCCTGTCTCCTGCGGTGGGCTGAGGGTGACGTCCAGGTATTTCGGCATCCGTGTTTTGTCTAGTTCCAGGTCGATCCCTTTTTCATCGGTTTCCAGGTTGATCTGATGATGGGTGCCGTTTCTGCGGAGAAACGGACCGAGATTAATTGTTCCGCCTTCATCGCCTGCTATGCTAATGTCGCCTATCACTTCCCCTGTCACCTGAATTTGTACCGGATTAATGCCCGGATCAGGGCTGCTCAACTGGACGACACGCTGGAAACGCCCCCATTCCATTGGTGTGCCGTCTTTGGCCTTGGCCCGTACAATCACCGGAATACGGTAGCCGGACAAAGCGGTCAGTCCCTGCATCGGCTCGCGGTTTTCCAAGCGCCGCAAGGTCTCGGAAGAAAGCGGGACCGGGTCGCCCACTTCTACTGGGTCCGATTGCGCTGTCCAGGGATACTCGTGCAACAACTCCGCTTGAATATGGAAGGCCGGCCGAGTCAGTGAAAAGCAGATGATCCAACCGCGTTGCCCCTTTTTCAGCTTTTCCAGCTCGCGCTCGGTGATGGCAGGGATCGTCAATTCTTTGTTCACTTCCAGCGGCAAGGAGATGCGGACGCTGGCTTCCAGACGCACGTTAGCGTTGCCGCCGCGCTCTCCCATCCACAGATCGGCATAAGTGCGTAGCGGCTTCACCTGGTCCTGATGCCAGCTGAGGCGCACGCGCCCGACGGCCCCGGCTGGCACCTTCGCGGTGGCCGACAACTCGCGGGTCAACACCGTCGTCTCCGCATTCGGCAATTCCGGGAACTGGTACGCACGGTCGTAAGCCGCTGCCAAGATAGTCAAATTGTCCAACCCGCGCGGCGGCTGCTGGAGCGCTGAGACGACGGCTGAACGTATCAGATACGACATCCAACTGGGCGGCGCCACAGTTATTTCCACCTCCGAACAGGTACAGCCTTTCCCATTCAACCCCACAAGCACGTCCTGTCCACTGTCATTGACAAACCAATAATCTTGATAGCCGGTTTGCCCGACCTCCGTGGTTTGCATGTTCTCAACCCATTGCGGAGCGAATTCCCGCGGGAAACTCTTAAAGGGAAAGTTCAAAGAGGCGGAAGCAACAGGCAAGGATGAATCGGCACTGTCCGGCGCCTGGCCACCAAGATACACACTGACAAACGAAACACCGCCCACCATCAAGGCAAACACCAAGACGGCTATCCATTGTGCAGATTTCATGACCGCTTCCCAATAACGAGGAGTAGAACAAGGAAGGGAAGGACCGCTGCCCAAGGAGGACGAGAAAGGCAAAAGAACGCCTCAATTCATTCTTTCCCTTACCTTCGTTACATCCTTGAAAAGCTTGTTTGCAACGGATTCCATTGTAATAGGCTGGCAGGGGGGGTCAAGCCCGTTGCCGCGGCCGCAAGGGTATGTCGGGGGAAGTAGGCAAGGCGAAGCAGGAGTGCGCGACGGGGTTGCTATTTGGCGCGAGGGGAGGAGGGCCGGAATTTTTCATTTTGCAGCCAATTCGCCAGGCGGCGCAACCCCTCTTGCAGTGAAACTTTTGGCTCGTAACCCAGATCGCGCCGCGCTGCGGTAATGTCGAACCAGTGGGCCGTTGTCAGTTCATGGACCACAAAGCGCGTTAAGGGCGGTTCCTGGTGCGGGCGAAAGATTGCATAGAAAGTCTCCAGCAACCATCCTGTCGTATAAGCTAGTCGCAGGGGAAGGGAGCGCGTTACGGGACCGAGACCGGCGGCCTGGAGGATGCGATTGACCAATTCCCAGAGCGGAACAGGCTCACCCTGCGTGATGAAGTAGGCTTTGCCTGCGATCGGTGATCCAGGGGCCAGGCGATCGGCGGCGAGAAGATGGGCGTCCGCGGCATTATCAATGTAGATGCTGTCGATACATTTGGTTTCCGTACCGAGGCGGTACAGCTGGCCCGCGCGGGCACGGGCCAGGATGCGGGGAATCAGGTGGTTATCGCCCGGCCCCCAGATGAGGTGTGGCCGCAGCGATACTGTGGCCAGGGTCGCGCTATTAGCGTTCAAGACCATACGCTCGGCGAGGGCCTTGGTTTGTGGATAAGCGGCGTCGTAAAGGGAGGGATACGGTATAGATTCGTTGACGCCGGCCAGGTCGCAACCCGTGAAAACCACGCTGGGGGAACTGGTATAGACTAACCGGCTGATACCGTGGTGACGGCAGGCAGTCAGTACATGGGCCGTACCGAGAACGTTGGTGCGATAATAATCGCGATAGCGGCCGCCGACGCCAGCCTTGGCTGCCACGTGGAACACCATGTCGCAGCCTGCGGCGGCGCGCGACACGGCGATGGGATCGGCAAGGTCGCCTTGGTGCTGCGCCACACCCAGGGCATCGAGTTCCGCATAGCGGCGGCGCGAGAAACTACGGACCCGATCCCCCCGGGCGCACAAACGACGGACAAGGGCCGCACCGAGGAAACCGCCGCCGCCTGTAACCAGCGCGTTCATGCCAGCTGCTCCGCCGCCCATACCGCCAGTTTCTCGCGGAAAATCTTGGCGTTGTGCCGAATGTCCACGGGAAAATTCGGGTGAAACAGGACCGTCCGGATAGCGCGGGTATGGGAATGTCGCGCCCCCAAGGCGAGCAACTCGCGGCGCAGTTCTTCATCGCTGGGCGAGGGGATCTCTTTGTCGCGCTCCACACACAACACCGGCTCGAGAACGCCATTGCGCGGCACGCCGACCAGGGCCGTGCGGGATACCGCCGGATGAGCATTGAAGACCCCCTCGCAAGGAATGGTAAACAGTGTACCCTGTGGCGTGGCCACGCGCTGGGACTTGCGGCCACAGAACCAGAGACGGCCAGAGGCATCGAGGTATCCAACATCTCCCATGCGATGATAGAAACCACCGTGAAGGGGATCGGCGATCTTGGCATGGGCAGTAGCCTCCGCTCGCTCCCAGTAGGACGCCGTGACGACCGGGCCTTGCACAACGATCTCGCCGATTTCCCCGACGGGAAGTTCCAGAGCGTCGTTCCATGTCGGGATCGGCTCATCGCAGATGCGGATGATCTTGACGGTTATACCTGCGACGGGCCGACCCACACAGACACCGCCGCCCTCGTCTGTTTGGCGTCGGGTCTCACGCAAAATCTCCTCGCTGCCAATGGAACATACCGGTAGCGCTTCGGTCGCCCCGTAGGGTGTGTGGATTTGCACGCCCTCCGGGAGTAACGAAGCAAAACGCTGGAGGGCTTGCCACGGTACGGGAGCACCGGCGGAAATGACACGGCGTAGCGTCGGCAGCAAGACGCCATGCGCGACGGCGTAACGACCGACACGCTGAATAAGGGCGGGAGACCCAAACAAGTTTGTCACGCCAAAGGACTGGATAGCGTCGAGGAGTTTGCGCGGATCGACGTGGGCCGGCCGTGTCGCATCCATCTCCGGAATGATCGAAGTCATGCCGAGAGCCGGACCGAATAGACCAAACAAAGGAAACGTCGGCAAATCGACCTCGCCCGCTTCGATGCCGTATAGATGGCGCAAACTCGCCACTTGGGCGGCAAAAATACCGTGGGTGTAGACGGCGCCCTTGGCGACGCCGGTACTGCCGCTCGTGAATAAGATCGCGGCCATTTCCTCGGCGCGCGTATCGGCCAGCAGGGGGGAGCGTTTGTTACCACCAAGCCGGCGCACCTGTTCCAAGGTCCAGCCTCCCCAACCGATGCGCCGCCCCACCGTGACGCATTTGGGCAAGCTCCCGCGCCCCCAGCCAAACACGATGCGGGCCAGATGCGCTTGGGGGACGCCGATAAACGCCTCCGGACGCGCCTCAGCCAAACAGAGGCCAAGGTTTTTCCTGCCCATGCCGGGATCAATCAGCACAATGACTGCACCGACTTTGAACAGCGCGAACGTCAGCGCGAAAAACTCCAGGCTCGGCGTGACCATCAATACGGTGCGAACACCGCGACCGATGCCGATCTGTTCCAATCCTCGCGCCAGTGCATCGCTCTCGGTGTTCAGTTCGTGGAAGGTGTAGTGACGATAACGGATGCGCCCCTGCTGATCGCGGCCGAATGGCTGGGCGATGGCCAGCGTGTGTGGCTGCGTCTCGGCCATCGCCGCCAGCGAGGCAGCTATATTTAGGGTTGGCGGCGGGGAGGGACAAGCGGCGGTTTTCATGGCTCATTCTTCGGGCGCCAGCGGATGACGCCGCAGAAAAGCACGGATCAGCGGCAAGACCTCGGGTGCGGCGTCTTCGAGAACGTAATGGCCGGCACCTGGAAATAGATGTACTTCCGCCCTTGGAAAACGGCGACGCCATTCCTCAAGAAAATGGCGATCGAACACAAAATCGCGCTCGCCCCAGCAAATCAACATGGGCAGCGACACGAAGCGCGACAGGCCGGCGGCAACCTCTTGTACCAGAGCGAAACTGCGATCGTCCGGGGTGAGCGGAATGTCTTGTACGAAACGCAAAACGGCGATGCGATTCCGCCACGAATCGTAAGGGGCCAGATAGCCTTTTCGCACCGCGGCCGGCAGCGGCTTGCAAACGCAGTAACGCAGAGCACCGCGACAGAAAGCGTTGAGACCACGAACAAGCAACGGACCCATCAACGGCAGGCGACACCACCACAAGGACCAGGGCAGGCGTTTCATGGCCGGTAACGGGAATGCTGCCGTGTTCAGTATAATCAGCCGTTTGATGCGCCCTGGATGTCGATGCGCAAATGCCATGCCGATCATGCCGCCCCAATCGTGCAATATCAACGTGAGCTTAGCCCGCAGCTCCAGATGGTCCAACAACACTTCCAGATCGGTGACACGCTGCCGTAACGAATATTCATATCGAGAATCGTCGGGCTTGTCCGAGAGACCGCAGCCGATATGGTCCGGCACGATGGTGCGATAATCGTCGCGCAGTCCGAGAACGAGATTGCGATAGTAGAACGACCAGGTCGGATTGCCGTGCAGCATTACCACGGGGTCGCCGCGGCCTTCGTCGAGATAATGGTAACGGAGACCGGAGAGATTCAAATAATGATTGGCAAACGGATACAATGCTTTAGCCCCAACGGAGCGTCCTTGACGGTGGTGCTCTGCTCAGGATATAAGGAGAGCGGAAGTTCGCCAATGGCACAGAGCATCTCTGGGGGCGTTCGGGCGACTCGGTAGCGATAAGAGGTCCATCGCCCGTCCTTGTTTATCTAGAGGGCTTTCTCTAGCCTCAGCAGCGGTACGTCAGCGATACGTCCTATCCGTATTGACCTGGCGCGCGGTGCTTCTCTAGACTGTATTATGGCTGATTTTATTTCTCAATTGCGCGGATGCGCCATGCGGAGGCATGGAATTTCATGAGTAGCGAAGCGTCAATGGATGTCAGTTTTTGGGAAAAACTGAGCGATGGTCTGTCCGCCTTTTCAGAAGGCGTGGGCAAGTTGCTTTTGCGCCTGTTCGGCTCGAGCAACGAGCGTTATATCCGTAGCCTCGGTTACATCCGTGCTTCCAGCCCTGGTGCTCTGCACACCGTCATCCCCGGTTCGCTGTTGGCCCAAGTCAACGATTGGGAAGAAAAGATGCGCGCCCTCAGCGACGACGAGTTGAGGGCGCTGACGCCGAAGTTCCGTGAACGGTTGGCCCAGGGTGCAACGCTGGATGATCTGCTGCCCGAGGCCTTCGCCGCCTGCCGTGAGGCCGCGCGGCGCACCAAAAACATGCGTCACTTCGACGTGCAGATCCTCGGCGGCATTGTCCTGCATCGCGGCAACATTGCCGAGATGGTCACCGGCGAAGGCAAGACCCTCGTCGCCACCCTACCGGCCTACTTGAATGCCCTGGAAGGCAAGGGCGTCCACATCGTCACCGTTAACGATTACCTGGCCCGCCGCGATTGCGAATGGATGACGCCCATCTATAAGGCGCTGGGCGTCACGGCCGGCTATATTCAGTCGGACATGGACCCGGTGGCTCGCCGCCAAGCCTACGCCTGTGACATCACCTACGGCACCAACAGCGAGTTCGGTTTCGACTACCTCCGCGACAACATGAAGCCGGCTCGTTGGGGAGATCCGAATTTCGATCCCTACTTCCAACAAGTGCAGAGGGGGCTTCATTACGCCATCATCGATGAGGTAGACAACATCCTCATCGACGAAGCGCGGACGCCGCTCATCATCTCCGGCCCCGCTTCCGATGACCCGCGCCGTTACATCCGCGCCAACGACATCGCCGTGCAACTGACCGAACTGCAAAAGCGCGAGCCGGGCAAGTATTTCGAAGTCAAGGAAAAAGAGCAAACTTGCCACCTCACCGACGAAGGCATCCATAAAGCCGAGGAACTGCTTGGCATTGAGAGCATGTACACGGCCGGCAATCTGGAATGGCCGCACCTTATCGATAACGCCCTGAAAGCGCATCACCTTTACAAACGGGACAAGCGCTATGCGGTCATGCCCCATCCGGAAACCGGCGAGATGAGCGTCATCATCATCGACGAGTTCACCGGCCGCTTGATGATTGGCCGACAGTGGTCCGACGGCCTACATCAAGCCATTGAAGCCAAACATGCCCGTGACGGCGTTAAGATCAAAGAAGAAACCCAGACGTTGGCCACCATCACGCTGCAAAATTACTTCAAACTGTACAAAAAACTGGCCGGCATGACCGGCACGGCCATGACCGAGGCCGACGAGTTCTGGAAGATTTACAAGCTCGAAGTCATCGCTATCCCAACCAACAAGCCGCTCATTCGCATCAATTACCCCGATGTCATCTTCCGTACCGAGAAGGAGAAATGGAAAGCGGTCGTTGACGAAATTGTCGAGGTCCACAAGACCGGCCGGCCCGTTCTGGTAGGCACTACCGATGTGGACAAGTCGATCAAACTCAGCGACATGCTCAAGCGCCGCGGTATCAAGCACGAATTGCTCAACGCCCTGCCCGAACATGCGGCCCGCGAAGCGGAGATCGTGGCCCAGGCAGGACGCATCGGTGCCGTCACCATCGCCACCAACATGGCCGGACGCGGCACCGACATTATTCTCGGCGGGAATCCCGAAACACTGGCCTGGGCGCGCCTCAAGGACAAATACGCTTCCCGCCTCGACGTGCCGGAAGAGGAATGGAAGCGCACGGTCGAAGAGATCGAGCGCACCGAGAAGATGAAGGAAGAGGGGCGCAAGGTCGCCGAAATGGGCGGCTTGCACATTATCGGCACCGAGCGCCATGATGCCCGCCGTATCGACAATCAGCTGCGGGGCCGTGCAGGGCGCCAGGGCGATCCTGGCTCCAGCCGTTTCTATCTCTCGCTTGAAGACGACCTCATGCGCATCTTTGCTGGCGAATGGGTGTCGAACCTGCTCGCACGCCTGGGAATGAAAGAAGGCGAGGCTATCGAGAGTCGTATGGTGTCGCGCCGCATCTCGGCTGCACAAAAGAAGGTCGAGGAACGCCATTTCGACGCCCGCAAACACCTGCTCGAATACGATGAGGTCATGGATCATCAGCGCAAGGAGGTGTATGGCGCCCGCCAACGCATCCTCGAAGGCGCCAATTGCAAGCTGCAAGTGCTGCAAATGCTCGCCAAGCAGATCGACGCGGCCTGCGCCCGTTATCTCGATCCCGATTATGGCGCCGCCAGCTTCGCCGAGTTCGCTGCCAACCGCCTCGGCGTCGAGTTCGCCCCCGACGATTTCAGCCGCTGCGATTTCACCGAAGCCGACAAGACCGCCAAAGATAAGGCGTATCACGCTGTCGAGACGCAGGTTTACGAAATGATGGAGGAAAATCTCGGCAGCGAAGATCCCAAAGAATGGAACTGGCAAGCACTGTCCCATCAAATCAACGCCCGCTGGGGACTCAAAACCAGCGACCGGCAACTACGGCAGATCGGCAAGGACAACATGGCCGACTACCTGCGCGAACAGGCCAACCAATGCATCGCCCATACCGACCTGAGCGGAGGCCGCGATTTCCTCGAACCGGACTGGGGCCTGCGCTCTTTGTGTGACTGGATGCGCCTGAAATTCCAGATCAAGCTGTCGCCCCAGGAGTTGGCCGGTAAAGAGGAACAGGAGATCAAGAAGGCGCTGCACCAGGCTGTCATGGACCTTTATCGCCAGCGCGAAATAGAGTTCCCCGTGCGGACGGCGATGGCCCGCTTCCTGTCCGACCAACCAGGTGTAGCGGCGGGCAGTCAGCGCTACAACCGCGAAGGACTCTATCACTGGGCACTGATGCGCTTCCCCCAACAACGCCACCAACTGTACGAAGAGGCTTTCCGTACCCAGCCGCGCCATCGCCTCTTCGAGTTACTCCTGGAAATCAGCCGGTCCGCTTATCCCGCTGTCGGCGAAGAAGCAATCAACGACAAGCTCGACGAACTGTTCGAGGGCAGTACACGCCCTGCTGACGCCGAGGACGCTAAAGAACTATCCGAGTGGGCCAAAGCGACGTTTGACCTGGATGTACCGGAATCCGCCTTAACCAAGGCGACCTACGAGCAAGCCCAGCAGATCCTCTGGAACGCCTTCGACGAGCGCTATCGTCCCGAGATGCGGCAGATGGAACGCAGCTTGTTGCTGAACCACCTTGATGTGGCCTGGAAGAACCACCTGCTGACGATGGATTATCTGCGTTCAGGCATCGGTCTGCGCGGCTGGGGCCAGGAAGATCCCAAGACCGTGTACAAGCAGGAGGGCATGAAGGAATTCAAGGCCATGTGGGAGAACATCGAAGACAAGGTCACGGACATGGTCTTCCGCATGGAGGAAACGGAAGCGTTCCGGGAATCGCTGTGGACCATCGGCGCTACCATTCACGAATCGGTCCCCCGCACCGCCGCGGCCCAAGTCGCTCAACAGATCGTTGCCAATGCCAATGCCAACGGCGACGTCAAAGTGGTCGAACCGATCCGCAACCGCCGTGAGAAGGTCGGCCGCAACGATCCCTGTCCGTGCGGCAGCGGCAAGAAGTACAAGAACTGCCACATGCGGCAGGCGGTGTGATTTTTACCATTTCTGAGTGTAAGCGTGGCCCGCTCGCGCTTACACTCAGAAATGGTAAAACTTTGGGGAAAGGATTCCCATGTCTTGGCTTCTCGATTCCGTTTATCTCTTTGTACTCTCTTTTTTGTCGCCTTGGCTCATCTATCGCGCCCTCCGCACAGGCCGTTATCGCCGCGGAGTACGCGACAAGCTGTTCGGCCTACGCGAATCGCCTTCTGGGGGAGTAGTGTGGTTTCATGGTGTCAGCGTCGGCGAAATTCACTTGCTGCGCCAGGTTATCGCGGCGTTCCGTCGTCGCTATCCTGACGTTCCCTGCGTTCTTTCGACGACCACCGACACGGGCTATGACGAAGCACGCCGTTGCTTTCCTGATCTGTTTGTCTTCCATTATCCCTTCGATTTCTCCTGGGCGGTGCGGCGCTCGCTGCGCACGCTTGCGCCTCGTTTGATCGTGTTAGCGGAGGCAGAACTGTGGCCGAATTTCCTGATGGCGGCGCGGCAGCAGGATGTTCCCCTCGCTGTCATCAACGGCCGCATAAGCCCGCGCAGCTTGAAGCGCTATCAGTGGATCAAGCCACTGTCGCGCTGGCTGTTCAACCAAGTTGATCTGCTACTGATGCAGACAGAAGATTACGCCCGCGCCCTGCGCCTGCTCGGCGTATCTTCGGATCGCATCGCGGTGACGGGCAACATCAAGTTCGACGGCGTGCTGACCGATCGCGGCAATCCGCGCACCCTCTCTCTGCGTAACATGCTGAAAGTGAAAGAAGAAGAATTCATCTGGATTGCCGGCAGCACGCAGGCGCCGGAAGAAGAGATCGTCTTGGACATCTGGCGAAAGCTCCGCAGAGACCATCCGAACCTTCGCCTGTTTCTGGTGCCGCGCCACAAAGAACGCTTCGATGAAGTGGCCCAATTGTTGGCCCAAGCCGGCGTGGATTTCGCGCGGCGCTCCAGGGACGCGAATCTGGATCGGCCAGTCGTACTTGTAGACACGATAGGCGAATTGGGACCGCTATGGGGCTTGGCGGATGTGGCGTTTGTCGGCGGCAGTCTCGACGGCCGCCGCGGCGGCCAGAACATGATCGAGCCGGCCGCTTTCGGCGCCGCGGTGATGTTCGGCCCGCATGTCTGGAATTTCGCCGATACCGCGGCGCGTCTGATCGACGCCCACGCCGCCTGGCAAATCGCCGACGCGGAGCAACTGGAAGCCGCCGTGCGTCTGCTGCTCGAAGACACAGAAGAACGACATCGTCTCGGCGCCGCCGCCCATGCATTTGTGCAGCGCCAGCAGGGAGCGACGGAGCAGACCCTCGCGCTGTTGGGGGAACTGCTGAAGAAACGGCAACTCTTAGCAGCGTAAACGGCAACGGCCCCAGCTGGAGTTGCTGGGGCCGTTGATAAAATCCCGGCGATGACCTACTCTCGCCCGCGAAGGACTACCATCGGCCCTGGATGCTTAACGGCCGTGTTCGGAATGGGAACGGGTGGGACCATCCAGGTATCGTCACCGAGAAAATTCCTAACCGCCGGGATCAACCCGGCGGTCTTGCTTGTATGCCAAAGGCAGCGGTAGGCGTTGTCTCTGTGGGAGCCTCGAAGGGGCCGAGAAGAGGATCAAAGCGGCCAAGCGTTCGGCTGTTAGTACCGGTCAGCTGCGTATGTTGCCACACGTCCACCTCCGGCCTATCGACCTGGTCGTCTTCCAGGAGCCTTCGTCCCTTAAAGGGACAGGAGACCTGATCTTGCAGGGGGTTTCACGCTTAGATGCCTTCAGCGTTTATCCGGGCCGCACATAGCTACCCAGCGTTGCTCCGAGCGGAACAACTGGCACACCAGAGGTGCGTCCTTCCCAATCCTCTCGTACTAGGGAAAAAGCTGCGCAAGTCTCCTCCGCCCGCAACAGATAGGGACCGACCTGTCTCACGACGGTCTAAACCCAGCTCACGTACCGCTTTCATTGGCGAACAGCCAAACCCTTGGGAGCTTCTCCACCCCCAGGATGCGATGAGCCGACATCGAGGTGCCAAACCTCCCCGTCGCTGTGAACGCTCAGGGGAGATAAGCCTGTTATCCCCGGAGTACCTTTTATCTGTTGAGCGACGGCCTTTCCATCCAGCACCGCCGGATCACTA
>Ga0078972_1012672_pt1 | contig 14346 bp, 17 predicted proteins | sample YelNatPaOPGAMG01_FD_67568 | JGI IMG/M metagenome (GOLD analysis project Ga0078972, IMG submission 67568) | Hot spring thermophilic microbial communities from Obsidian Pool, Yellowstone National Park, USA - OP-RAMG-01 (SPADES assembly) (version 2) | ecosystem: Environmental > Aquatic > Thermal... | reverse complement strand
AAAAAACTTCTCCGCCTTGTAGGAGGAGGTGGAGGTAAAAGTGGAGAGGCCAATTCCAAGGGAACCCCCTCACCCCAGCCCTCTCCCGCCAAGGCGGGAGAGGGAGATGTCTGTCATTTCTATTTTGAGAAGATTAATAACTCAATGAACTCAATAAACTCTAAGAACTCAACAAACTCAACGAACCCAATGAACCCAACGAACTCGATGAACTCAAGTAACTGAAGTGACCTATGTATACTGGATTTTACAATCTACGTGAAAAGCCTTTCGAAATAACCCCCGACCCTCGATTTCTTTATCTCAGCGAGAATCATAAGGAGGGGCTCGCTCATCTTCAGTATGCCGTGAAAGAACGAAGAGGGTTTACGGTGATCACAGGGGAGGTAGGGACGGGAAAGACGACGCTCGTTCAGACCCTTCTCAGCCGGCTCGATGGCACGACGAGGACGGCCTATCTTTTCAATCCGAAGATGGGGCCGAATGATTTTCTTCAATATATCTGTGACGATCTCGGTGTGAAGGGCTCTATTAGAACGAAGCGAGAGGCTATTTCCGAGCTTCATAAATTCTTGTTGGAGTGCCATCGCCGAAACGAGAACGTCGTCCTGATCGTGGACGAGGCCCAGAACCTCGACCGCCAGCTTCTTGAAGAGGTGAGGCTCCTTACCAATCTCGAAACGGCCAAGAACAAGCTGCTCCAGGTCATTCTCATCGGACAGCCCGAGCTCAATGATGTGCTCAACGATTCGAAGACGAGGGCCCTCAAGCAGAGGGTTGGCCTTCGCTATCACATTAAACCTCTTAACCGGGACGAGACCCATGAGTATATCAAGGTAAGGCTCAAGAGGGCTGGAGCGATCGATGCCAACATCTTTACCCCCAAAGCGGTCGACCTGATTTATCGGTATTCGAAGGGGATTCCTCGGTCTATCAACATTGTTTGCGACAACGCCTTGTTGAACGGGTATGCGAGCGATCAGAAGGTGATCGGAGAGGAGATCATCAAGGATGTGATCCGTACCCTGGAAGGTCCGGAGACCGTAAAAAACCGTAAGGGCCTGATTCTTTTGGTTTTAGGAATCGGGTTGGTGGTCGGGTTTGCTGCGATATTGTGGTGGAGACCGGAGCTTTTGAGGGGACTGAAGGAAGGAGCGGCCCAGTTCGTGGAGAAGCTTGAGGACCTTATGGCCAGCATTTCAAGGTTGATTCGTTAGGCTCTCCAGAAGAAAGTCGATGTTAAGGTCAAGGCCAAGGCCATCAAGCAGGAGTCGTAATGAGCAAGATCTATCAGGCACTGGAGAAGGCTGAAAAGGAGAGGGCGGCGGAGCTCGAGAAAAAGCTCCCACCTTCCACGGGACTTCAGGAAGGCGAGGTTTCTCAGGGCGAGGTTGCCGGGATTGGCGAGGTTCGTCTTAAACCCGAAGTGTCGGAGGGAGGGGTTGCGAGGCAGGATCTGGTCGTTTATTTCGAGCCCAATTCTTTGGCTTCCGAACAGTTTCGAAAGCTTCGAGCCCATCTTCTGAAGTTGAAGATCCCCGAGCCTCCCAAGACGATCATGGTGACGAGCGCGACCAATGGCGAGGGAAAGAGTTTCGTTGCGGCCAATCTTGCTGTGGGAATCGCCAACGAACTTCACTTCCAAGCCCTTCTCGTGGATTGTGATCTTCGCAATCCTTCCCTTTCGAAGTGGTTCGGTCTCGAAGAGGACAGGGGGCTTTCGGATTATTTGACAGGAAATGGAGGACCCACCGAGATTATTCTGAGAACGGAAATGGAGAAGTTGAGCCTGCTTCCCGCGGGGAAGGTCCCGGATAACCCGACGGAACTCATCGGTTCCAAAAGGATGGAGGCATTGGTTCAAGAGCTCAAGTTGAAAACCCAGGAGCGCTACGTGATCTTCGATTCCACTCCGCTCCTTGCTACGACCGAGCCTGAGGTCCTTTCTCGATGGGTCGACGGGATCATCCTTGTGGTGAGGGCAGGGCTTACGCCGAGGGAGACGATTGTACAGGCGTTGAAGCGCATCGAAAAAGAGAAGATCCTCGGCGTGGTTCTTAATGGCCTTGACTTCAGAACTTCGGCTCTCCATTCTCGTTATTTCGGATCGGATGGTTATTACTACAAGTATGGGTATGGCAAGAAGGGAAACGGAGAAAAAAGCGAAGAGAGGACAAACCGGAAAGGCCTTCTCGAAAGCCTCCGATCGAGGTTGGGCCTTACCGGCTCTGCCAGATAAGACGTGTCCTCCCCTGGTATAGCTTTTCGTAGGGCAAGGGCTTGCCCCTTGCCGCCACGGCCGGAGGGTTGGGAATTGGTTTCTTGATGTGTGTTCTTCGAATGTAGGGCAAGGGCTTGCCCCTTGCCACCATGGCCTGCAGGGCTGATGTTGTAGGGGCACGTTGCCACGTGCCCCCCTAAGGCTGGCCTCAGGGTCAGGAATGGTTTTCTGAGGTTTGATTTTCGTAGGGCAAGGGCTCGCCCCTTGCCGCCATGGCTGGAGGGTTGGGAATTGGTTTTTTGATGTGTGTTCTTCGAATGTAGGGCAAGGGCTTGCCCCTTGCCACCACGGCCTGCAGGGCTGATGTTGTAGGGGCACGTTGCCACGTGCCCCCCCGAAACCTTCATTGATTTTTTGGTGCCTCATGAATCTTTGGTACGTGATCCAAACAAAACCGAAAAAGGAAAAAGAAGCCGAGTCCTACCTCGCGCCGAAAGGGGTCGAAATCCTGAACCCACTGATCGAGGACTTCTCGATCAGGATCGGCCAGGTAGAGCGTTCAGCCAAACCCCTTTTCCCGGGCTATATCTTTGGCCGTTTCGACCTCGAGGTGGATTATCCTCTTGTCAGGTGGGGCAGGGGCGTCAAAAGAGTCCTCGGGTTCGGTGGATACCCTGTGCCTGTGGCTGACGAGGTGATCGAGATTATTCGCAGCAGGGTCGGTCCAGACGGAGTGGTCAGAAAGAGGCGAGACTTTCAACCCAATGATGTGATTCGCATTACAGCGGGTCCGTTGAAAGATCTTCTTGGGATTTTCGATCGATGGGTTTCCGCCACGGAGCGGGTGAGGATCCTTCTTAACCTGGTTGGTTATCAGCCCGTGGTAGAAGTTCACTATTCAGCCATCGAAAAAGTCGCCTGATTTGTTTTAACTTCTTTCCCACAGCAGATCGTGGCCTTTCAAACGTCTTTTCCAGGTTGGAATTTTCGAATTGACCCCCAATTCGAACCGGCGGTAGCCTATCTTCAATCAACTGGTAAGGAGTAAGGAGCAAGTAGTAAGGAGGCAAGGGCTTGCCCCTTGCCGTTGCGGCCTGCAGGGTTGGGAATTGGTTTTTTGAGGTGCGATTTTCGTAGGGCAAGGGCTTGCCCCTTGCCGTTGGGTTGAGGGTTGAGTTTCCGTATTTCTGGCGCTGTAGGGGCACGTTGCCACGTGCCCTCCCGAGGGCTGGCCGGCAGGCCAGGAATGGTTTTTTTCCTTAGGGGTAGGGATTGGGTGAGAGTTGATTTCGTAGGGCAAGGGCTTGCCCCTTGCCGCAGTGGCCTGCAGGGTTGGCAGTGGTTTTTTGAATTATGTTTTTCGTACACCAACAGCTTGCCCTTTGCCTGTGTCCCTATCTTTTGTTCTTAACTCCTTACTCGTTTTGCCTTTAACCTTTAACCTTTTCCCATGTCTTCCGTTCTTTCCCCTTCTGAATTCTTAGATCGTCTTCGCATGGAGAAACGGCGGGCCGATCGCTCCGGAAGCCCTCTTTCTGTCGTCGTCTTCCGTTTTAACGGAGAAGGCCCCTCTGATAATCGACCCATGTCGGAGTTTCTTGCAAATCTACGTCGGGCAACGAGAGAGACGGATCTGAAAGGTTTTCTGGGGGCCGATGCGATTGGTCTGATGCTTCTCGATACGGACGCCAAGGGACGGGAACAGTGTTTAAAGAAGGTTCTAAACGGAGGTCTTCCCTTCTGCAAGGTTGAGGCTGCCACCTATCCGGATGAGATTTTTGAGGCCCTTCTTTCGGAAAAGGAGCCCGGAGCTGAGGAGGTTCCCCTTCACCTTGACGATCTTTCGAGGCCTAAGAAGGTTCAAAAGGTTTTGAAGCGCACCATGGACCTCTTGGGAGCAATGGTGGCACTTATTCTTGCGTCTCCGATCATGCTCTTCACAGCCCTGGCCGTAAAGCTCACTTCGCCGGGCCCGGTCATTTTCAAACAGATTCGTTTGGGCGAGAAAGGGAACCGTTTCAACTTCTATAAATTTCGCTCCATGTATTACAATACGGACGATCGCATCCACCGCGAATATGTTGAGAAGCTGATCAAGGGAGAGCACGACAAGCTCAACCAGGGCGATCCCACAAAACCTCTTTATAAGATCCGTCGAGATCCTCGTGTCACCCCCGTGGGCAGGATCATTCGAAAATTTAGCATCGATGAACTTCCGCAGCTTTTCAATGTTCTTCGGGGTGAGATGAGCTTGGTGGGTCCCCGTCCCCCCCTTCCTTACGAGGTCGAAAAATACGACTCCTGGCACTTGAGACGGATTTTGGAGGTTAAACCGGGCATTACAGGCCTTTGGCAGGTTGCTGGCCGAAGCCGAACCTCCTTTGACGATATGGTCCGTCTCGATTTGCGCTATGCCCAGAGCTGGTCCCTGTGGCTCGATCTGAAAATCCTTCTCAAAACCTTCGGCGCCGTCCTCTTCCCCCAAGGCGCCCTCTAAAAAAGTTGGAGGCAAAAGGTTAGAGGTTAGAGGCGACAAGAAAACAGATCAGGCGATATCGGTTTCTTCTCAAAAAGCTTAACCCAGAAGGTTGAAGGAAAAAACAAAGCTTTCACCGTTCATAGCTGTAGCCTGAAGGAGGGTTCCCGATGGCGAATTTCTTGTTTCCTTTCGAAAAGCTTGAGGTCTGGCAGTTGGCTTTGGATTTGGCGGATTCGGTTTTGCATTTGCTGGAGGGGTTGCCACAGGGCAGACATGTTCGCTTGATCAACCAGATGGAAGCAGCAGTGGTTTCGCCTTCGCAAAACATAGCTGAGGGGAGAGGAAGGCAGTATAAGAAAGAATTTATTCAGTATCTGCACATTGCTCAGGGCTCGGTTTTCGAAGTGGTGACGCTAAACGAGGTATTTCGCCGACGAAAAATATTCACCCATTCGGAGGCAGAAGACGTGAGGGATCGTTGTGAGAAAGTAGATCGGAAGCTTAGTGGCTTAATTAACGCCCTCCAGGGGAAAAAGAGGAAGTAAAGAGGCTTGTTTGGCCGTGATACGTCTTTTTCCTTCAGTCCTCAAGCGCAGCGTCCCTTCAACCTTAAACGGTTTTTGTTTTCTCTTTTGCTTCGAGCGCAGCGTCCCTCAAGCGCAGCGTCCCTTCAACCTTGAACGGTTCTTGTTTTCTCTTTTGCCTCGAGCGAAGCGTCCCTCAAGCGCAGCGTACCTTCAACCTTAAACGGTTTTTGTTTTCTCTTTTGCCTCGAGCGCAGCGTACCTCAAGCGCAGCGTACCTTCAACCTTAAACGGTTTTTGTTCTCTCTTTTGCCTCGAGCGCAGCGTACCTCAAGCGCAGCGTCCTTTCAACCTTAAACGGTTTTTGTTTTCTCTTTTGCCTCGAGCGCAGCGTACCTCAAGCGCAGCGTACCTTCAACCTTAAACCTATTATTTTGGGGAGTCCCTTATGAATCTCGCAGTCATTGGATGTGGCTATTGGGGTCCGAATCTGGTTCGAAATTTCATCCAGTCGAATAAGGTGGCGCAGGTCACCTGTTGCGATCTGGATCAGGCAAGGCTCGACCGGATGAAAAAGCTCTATCCCTCCGTCGAGGTCCTTTCAGACTATAAGGAGCTACTGGAACGGTCAGATCTCGACGCCGTGGCCATCGCCACGCCTGTCAAGGCCCACTACCCCATCGCCAAGGAGTTTCTCCTCCGCGACAAACATGTCTTCATCGAGAAGCCCCTTACTCACTCCTATGAGAGTGCCCTCGATCTTGTCCGCTTGGCCGAAGAGCGAAAGAAGGTCCTCATGGTCGGCCACACCTTCGAATACACCGCCGCGGTGAACAAGGCCAAGCAGATCGTCGAAAACGGTGAGCTGGGGAGGATCCTCTATGTTAGCTCCATCCGTGTTAACCTGGGGCTCTTTCAACCTGACATCAACGTGGTCTGGGACTTGGCTCCCCACGACATCTCCATCATTCTCTACATCTTGGGTGAGGCTCCTACTTCGGTCAATTGCCAGGGAAAGGCTCATTTTCAGAAGGATATCGAGGACGTTGCGACGACGACCCTCCAGTTCCGTAGTGGTGTCATTGCCTTTATTCACAGCAGTTGGCTCGATCCGAACAAGATTCGGCGAACCACCATTGTTGGAACGAAAAAGATGCTTGTCTACGACGACATCGAGCCCCAGGAGAAGATTAAGATCTACGACAAAGGCGTGGAGGTTCCCCCGTATTACGATACCTTTGCGGAGTTCCAGTTTTCCTATCGCTACGGCGATATCTACAGCCCGCGGATCGACGATTACGAACCTTTGAAAAAGGAGAGCGAGCATTTCCTCGAGTGTATCCGGACCGGAAGACCACCGCTTTCCGATGGCTACAGCGGCCTCAGAGTCGTGTCGATTCTGGAAGCGGCGAGCAAATCTTTGAAGCTTTCGGGTCGCGCGGTCTCGGTCCCTGGCTTGAGGAACGCGACGAAGCGTTGGCAAGGCAATGGGAATGGCTATCTCCTCGCCACCGGCTGGCGCTAAAAAACTAGGTTTAAGGTTAGAGGTTAAAGGTTGGAGGCAGGAAACTCTCATGATCCCTCACCCCCCAACCTCGAGCGAAGCGTTCCTCGAACCCCGAACGTTTTTTCTTCTTTTGCCTTCCACCTCAAGCAAAGCGTTCCTCTAACCTTTAACTTTTCTTGTCGGAGGTTTCATGGACTATCAATCGATCGCACCCGATGTGAAACTGGGCAAGGGCGTCAAAATCTTCAAGTTCGTCAATCTCTACGGTTGCGAAATCGGTGACGAGACGAAGATCGGCGCCTTCGTCGAGATTCAAAAAAACGCGAAGGTTGGCCGAAACTGCAAAATTTCGAGTCACACCTTCATCTGTGAAGGGGTCACGATCGAGGATGAGGTTTTCATCGGTCACAACGTGACCTTTATCAACGATCCCTATCCAAGGGCCACCAATGGCGGGGGGAGGCTTCAAGACGAATCGGATTGGTGCGTGGTGCCCACGGTTGTAAAGAGGGGGGCATCGATTGGCTCAGGATCGACGATCCTCTGCAACGTGACGATCGGTGAAAACGCGATCGTGGGCGCTGGGAGCGTGGTGACGAGAGATGTGCCACCCAATTCGATCGTGGCCGGCAACCCCGCCCGTCTCCTCCGCTTCATCGGCCCTGTGGATTTGGATGTCGGCGAAATGCGCCTTGAAGGCCGGGGCTAAACCGGTGTCCTTGGGTAGAGGCACTCCCCCCTGTCATTGCGAGGCTTTCCTCCCTTCATGACCCCGAAGCCTCCCCTCCTCCGTCATTGCGAGGCACTTCTCCCCCTCCGTCATTGCGAGACTTTCCGCCTTTCATGACCCCGAAGCCTCCCCTCCTTCGTCATTGCGAGGCACCCTCTATTTGTCATTGCGAGGCCCTCCTCCCCTTTCGTCATTGGAGGCCCTCCCCTCTTTCGTCATTGCGAGGAACGGAGTGACGAAGCAATCTCAGCTTTTATTAGTATGCTCACATTGACTTGGACAAACTCAGAGAATTTAAATCTTCCTCCCCCTCAAGGAAGGAAAGTGTCTGCCATTTCTATTTTGACAACATTAATAAGCGGTGTGTTACTAACCTCAGCCGGCTTTCTCCTTTTCTACCTTCCGCCTCGAGCGAGGCGTTCCTCAAACCTTCAACGTCTTGAGTGAGGATTCCTATGAAAGTGCCCTTCGTCGATTTGATCACCCCCCATTGCGAGCTCGAAGAAGAACTGGTCGAGGTTTTTCGAAACTGCCTGAAGACCGCCTCTTTCGTAGGTGGTCACGAGGTCGAGGCCTTCGAAGAAGAGTTTGCGGCCTTCTGTGGGACAAAGTATTGTGTTGCCGTTAACAGCGGGACCGACGCCTTGAGGTTTGCCCTTCTTGCCGCGGGCATCGGGCCAGGGGATGAGGTGATCACGGCCCCGAATACTTTTATCGCCACCGCAGAAGCGATCACTCAGACCGGTGCCACCGTGGCCTTTGTCGACATTGACGAGCGCACCTACAACATAGATCCCACCAAGCTCGAAGCCTATCTCGAAAAACGATGTGATGTCAGAGGTTCAAGGCGGGAGGAAACCTCGCAACCCGAAACCCATAGCAGTCTTTCATGCCTCAGACCTCCGGCGAACCGTTCCACCAACCTCCAACCAGTACCAAAGGCTTTGCTCCCCGTTCACCTCTATGGTCAGCCGGCCGATATGGATGCAATCCTCAAGATTGCCGAAAAACATGGCTTGATTGTGATCGAAGACGCCTGTCAGGCCCATGGCGCCGAGTATCTTTCCTACGCTCAGGCAGGCGAGAAAGGGGATTCGAAACAGGGCCGATGGCGGCGTGCAGGTTCCATGGGCCTTGCAGCCGCTTTCAGTTTCTACCCTGCGAAGAACTTGGGGGCCTGTGGCGAGGGCGGAGCGGTGACGACCAACGAAGAAGAAATCGCCAGGCTGGTCCGGATGCTTCGTGACCATGGACAGACCAAAAAGTATTATCATGACTTCGAGGGCTACAATGGCCGTCTCGACACGATTCAGGCCGGGATTCTCCGGGCGAAGCTTCGCCGCCTTCCCGAGTGGAACGAGAGTCGTAGAAAAATCGCCTCCCTGTACGGCAAATATTTCACGGATATTTTTGCGAAAGGCGCCGAGCCTTCTCCTGACGGCTCTGTTATCCTTCCCTTCGAACCCGAATGGGCCAGATCGGTTTATCATCTTTATGTCGTCAGGGTGAAGCAACGGCAGGCCTTGCAGCAATACCTTTCAGAGCAGGGAGTAGGGACAGGCCTGCACTATCCCATCCCGCTTCATCTCCAGAATGCCTATAAGGGGCGTGGTCTTTCTGCCGGTATGTTCCCGGTTACGGAAAGGGTGGCCGACGAGATCCTTTCTCTTCCCATGTATCCCCAGCTAACCCCTTCGCAGCAAGAATACGTGGTCTCCCACATCTTCAAATTTCTGAGCTGATGTTTTTCATTTGTCCTCGGCAACGTCGATGCTTTCGTCCCCTTATTCGTCAGAACGAGTCACTTCCCCTTCTGTCATTGCGAGGCCTTACATCCCTTTGTCATTGCGAGGTCCTCTCTCTTTTCGTCATTGCGAGTGCCTACATCCCTTCTCGTCATTGCGAGGCACCTCCTTTTCTTTATTCCGAGGCCTTCCCCTTCTCGTCATTGCGAGGTCTTCCTCCCTCCGTGACTCCGAAGCCCTCCCCCCGTCCGTCATTGCGAGGCACCCCGTGCCGAAGCAATCTCGAAGTTAATTATTATGCTCATATTAGTTCTACCAACCCCAGGCAAAACAAATCTTCCTTTCCCCTTGTGGAGAAGCCTCCCCCCTTCGTCATTGCGAGGCACCCCGTGCCGAAGCAATCTCGAATTTTAATGTATCTGAGCCATGATGCTTACGATCCTTCCACCTGACGAAAAGAGAAAGGCGGCGGAGGCCTCCCCCCTTCGTCATTGCGAGGCACTTCGTGCCGAAGCAATCTCGGGTTTGCCCCCCTCTTAAGGGTGAACAATCTGCGTGTTTGTTATAAGTCCTTTTTCTACTCTTTTGTATGCCTTCCATCCGGATCGTTGATCCCCTGAAGCATCCGGGTTGGGACGAGCTCGTCCTCTCCTTTGGAGGTTACTCTTTTTTTCATTCGCGGGCGTGGGCCGAGGTGCTTTCTCTGTCTTATGGTTACGAGCCTGTTTACATCTGCTCTTTTGATGGTGAAACCCTTGCGAGCGTAATCCCCTTGATGGAGGTCAGAAGTTTCTTGACGGGAAAGCGAGGTGTGTCGCTTCCCTTTACCGATTATTGCAATCCCCTCACGAGGAGCGACGCCTTGGTCTCCCAGTTGTTCGATCAGCTTATCGAATTAGGAAAGGAGAGAGGTTGGCGGTATATCGAGTTTCGTTTGAACTCTTTCGACTCCCAGGCTACGTTCCACCTCGATTCTTACCCCTCACCCCTTCCTTCTTACGCCTCTTATGTGGGCCATGTTATTGAGCTCAACTGTGACCAGGAGAAGATGTTTCAGGGCTTTCGTGATTCGGTGAAGCGTAACGTTCGGAAGGCAAAAAAGCAGGGCGTGGAAGCAAGAATCTCCGATTCTCTTGATGCATTGAGAGAGTTCTATGGCCTCCATTGCCTGACGCGAAGGGACCACGGCCTTCCTCCTCAGCCTTGGGCTTTCTTCGAACGAGTCTACGAAGGAATTATTCATAAAGGGTTCGGGTTTGTCGTGCTGACATATTTCGAAGAGCAGGCTATATCAGGTGCTGTTTTTTTCCATTTCGGCAAGAAGGCCCTCTACAAGTACGGTGCCTCCGACAGGCGATACCAACAGCTTCGGGCCAGTAACCTTGTCATGTGGGAGGCAGTGAAGTGGTTTGGCGAGAGAGGCTACCAAACCCTTTGCCTTGGAAGGACCGATCCCGAAGACGAGGGGCTCCTTCAGTTCAAGGCAGGATGGCGACCCTCTCCGTGCACTATCCCTTACTTCCGTTACGACTTCGAGAAAGGTTCCTTCGTTTCGGGTTCCGCGAAGACATCTCATTTTGAAACCAAGGTGGCGAAATATCTTCCCCTCCCGATTCTCAAGGTGGCCGGTTCCCTTCTTTACCGCCACATGGCCTGAAATGGGTTAGTTGAGCTCGTCTGTTTGGTCGATAAAGTCTATTCAGTCTATTTGGTCCGTTTCGTCCACCCAGTCTATTTAGTCCATTTCGTCTATTCCGTCTATATCGTCTATTTAGTCTATTTCGTCAATCAAGTCTATTCAGTCTGTTTGGTCCGTTTCGTCTATTTAGTCTATTCCGTCAATGAAGTCTATTTGGTCGATTTGGTCTATTCGGTCTGTTTAGTCTGTTCAGTCCATCTGGTCCATACGGTAACGAGGCACGTTTCGGTTAGCGTGTTACGTATAACGGCTACAGAATCACTTCTCACGATTCCCGAATGACGATAGACGATACGGGCTTCGTGACCGATTTTCGTCATTCCGAGGCCTTCCCCCTTCTATTCATTGCGAGGCCTTCCTCCCTTTCGTCATTGCGAGGCACCCCGTGCCGAAGCAATCTCGAATTTTAATGTATCTGTGCCGTGATGCTTACGATCCTTCCACTTGACAAAAAGGGAAAGGCGGTGGAGGCCTTCCCCCTCTATCATTGCGAAGCCCCCGCCCTTCGTGACTCCGAGGCCTCGCCACTCCGTCATTGCGAGGCACTTCGTGCCGAAGCAATCTCGAATTTAAATGTATCTGTGCCATGATGCTTACGATCCTTCCACCTGACAAAAAGAGAAAGGCGGCGGAGGCCTTCCCCCTCTATCATTGCGAAGCCCTCCGCCCTTCGTGACTCCGAGGCCTCGCCACTCCGTCATTGCGAGGCACCCTCCTTTCTTCATTCCGAGGCCTTCCTCCCTTTCGTCATTGCGAGGCACATCGTGCCGAAGCAATCTCGGGGTTTATTAGTATGCTCATGTTAGTTTTACCAACGTCAGGCAAAACAAGTCTTCCTCTCCCCTCGGTGAGAGGCCTTCCTCCTTTTCGTCATTGCGAGGCACCCCGTGCCGAAGCAATCTCGAAGTTTAAAACAGATTACGCCCAAAACAAAGCCATCCCCACGGTCTGGAGTGTGGGAAAAGACCAGCCCTCGGTCAGAGGGTTGAGGTGAAGAGGCTTTTGTGTTATTAGTCAATTAGTATGGAACCCTCGACCGAAAAAGAATTCAAACTGACTCCTTCCATGAAGAAGGAGATCATCAAGCTTCTCGACGAGCGTATTAGGGAGGCCTACGTCACCAGAGAGGACTTCGTGGAGCTTAGGGATGTATTGAAGGTGCTCGCCGAGGCCCAGAGGAAGACGGAGGAAAGAGTAGGCGAGCTTGCCGAGGCCCAGAGAAGGACCGAGGAGAGGCTCGGGGAGCTTGCGGAGGCCCAAAGAAGGACCGAGGAAGGGCTGAATCAGCTTGCAGTAAGGGTAGACGAGCTTGCCCAGGCCCAGAGAAGAACTGAAGAGAGGCTAGAGCAGCTTGGAGGCAGGATTAGTGAGCTTGTCGAGGCCCAAAAGAATAGTGAGCAACGGCTTACAAGGCTTGAGATTGCGGTCAGTGAGCTTGTCGAGGCCCAAAAGAATAGTGAACAACGGCTTACGAGACTTGAGATTGCAGTCGGTGAGCTTGCCGAGGCCCAAAAGAATAGTGAACAACGGCTTACGAGACTTGAGATTGCAGTCGGTGAGCTTGCCGAGGCCCAAAAAAGGACGGAGCGTAGGGTTGAAGAGCTAGCCGAGGCTCAGAGGAGAACCGAGGAAAGACTAAATCAGCTTGCGGTAAGGGTAGACGAGCTTGCCGAGGCTCAGAGGAGAACCGAGGAAAGGCTGAATCAGCTTGCGGCAAGGGTAGATGAGCTTGCCGAGGCTCAGAAGAGAACCGAGGAAAGGCTTAATCAACTTGCGGTTAGGGTAGATGAGCTTGCCGAGGCTCAGAAGAGAACCGAGGAGAGACTTACCCAGCTTACCTTGAGGGTTGATCAGCTTGCAGAGGCGCAGCGAAGGACTGAGGAGGAGATAAGGAAGCTTGCGATAGGGTTGAACAATCTTCGTGGTGATGTAGGAGGCCTTGCAAGGAGTTTTGGTTATGCCTTCGAGAACGAAGCCTTTAGGATGTTGCCGAAGACCCTTAAGGAAAAGTATGGCATCGAGATTACAGAGAGGTTTATCCGGACAGAAATCGGGGAGCACGAGATAAACATCCTCGGCCTGGGAAGAAGGAATGGTGTCGAGATTGTGGTGGTTGGTGAGGCGAAGACCAGGCTTGAGAGGATGGAGGTTTTTGATGAGCTTGACGATAAGGCAAAGGCTGTAAAGGACGCGTACAAAGATAGGGAGCTTGTAAAGGTTCTCGTTACGCATTTTGCCACAAAGAGGATACTTAAAACCGCCGAGGAAAACGGCGTCATCGTCATCCAAAGTTTCGAATGGTAATCTCATCCTACTCTCCCCCAACCGTGTCAACGACATTCGTCATTTGGTCACGAAGCCCATATCGATAATCATCCAGCGTCATTCGTGAATCGTGAGAAGTGATTCTGTAGCCGTTAGACGTAACACGCTAACCGAAACGTGCCTCGTAACCGAAAGACGCTTTACGTTTCCTATTTAACCAAAACGCCCCTCCTAACCGTATGTTCGATTTAGACGATATCGACCAAATCGACCAAATCGACCAAACAGACTTGATTGACAAAATAGACTAAACAGACTAAATAGACTAAAGTGGACGATATCGACCAAATCGACTTTATTGACGAAATAGACTAAACAGACCAAACAGACCAGATAGACGATATCGACGAGGCACACGAGATAGACGATATAGGCGAATTCCCACATAGCCCCCGCAATTTGACATTTCAGTTGGAGGAGTGTAAACTTCGATTTAATAGAGGGATCTCTTGTGGAAATCAGTGCTAAAGAGGCAAGAGCAAGATTGAGTGATCTTCTTAAGAAGGCCGAAAAAGGGGAAGAGGTTTTGCTTGTTAAGAGGGGGAGAAAGATCGCGCGCCTTATTCCTTTTAAGAATGTACAAAAACGGCTGCCGAGTTTGAAGGAATTTCGTAATTCTATTCGAGTTAAAGGGCAGCCTTTGAGCGTGACTGTAATCAAAGACAGGGGAGATGAAAGGTATTAATGTTTATGTGGATACGAGTGTATTGGTTGCCTATTATTGTCCCGAACCGTTGAGCGACAAAGTAGAGGCTTATCTAAGGGCATACACAAAACCTTCCGTAAGTGCTCTGACGGAGATCGAGCTCCTTTCTGCGTTGTCAAAAAAAGTCCGGGCAAAGGAGATGAAGCGAAATGATGCAACGAGGGTGATAGCACGGTTTTTAGCCGACTTAGAGAGCGGTTATTACACATACCTGTCCGTGGAAGTAGCCCATTTTCGGTTGGCCAGAGATTGGCTTGGAATGTTTAGACTGAATTTGAGAACTTTAGACGCACTTCACCTGGCCATAGCCTCATCACAAGGTTACAGCATTATAACTGCTGATATGAATCCCTCGAAATCTGCAAAAGGGTTAGGCCTAAAAAGTATTCTCCTAACGTAACAGACGAAAT
>Ga0078972_1012671_pt1 | contig 14346 bp, 14 predicted proteins | sample YelNatPaOPGAMG01_FD_67568 | JGI IMG/M metagenome (GOLD analysis project Ga0078972, IMG submission 67568) | Hot spring thermophilic microbial communities from Obsidian Pool, Yellowstone National Park, USA - OP-RAMG-01 (SPADES assembly) (version 2) | ecosystem: Environmental > Aquatic > Thermal... | reverse complement strand
TTTGAGAAAAGGGAAGAAAAGGAAGATTTTTCAATTTTTGGAAGAATTCCAATGTTAAAACTTAGAGAGGAAAGGGGGGAGAGGATAGGAACTCCAATTGGAGGTTTTAAATCTACTGAGAAAATATCGAGGATTATATGGAAAAGAACAAGGGAGGAAAGAGTAAGACTTAATTTTAAATTTCTTGAGAAGAAAAATAAAAAGAGAAAAATAATTATTACAAAAAAGATTGAATGGGTGTAGAGTTGATGGTATTTCCCTCCCTCTTTGAATCCAAAGAATATTATTAGAGCAAGGTCTATATCCGGGGAGAGCCCTAAAAATAAACCAAGGAGGAGAAAGAACTTGCTCTTAAAAGTTTCTTTCCCTGAGAGTCTCATGACTGAAAGAGTAAAGAGGGTGTGTCCAACAGGTGATGGCATTTAAATTCCCTTTTCAGGTATAAAAATAACCTCCTCCTCAAGCTCAAAGCCAAATTTTTCTTTCACTTCTGATTTGATTTTTTCCGCAAGGGAAAGGATCTGGGAGGAATCTGCTCTTCCGAGATTTATTATAAAGTTTGCGTGCTCCCTCCATACACATGCATCTCCAATTCTAAATCCTTTAAGACCAGCCTTTTCAATAAGCTCTCCAGCAGGAATCTTTTTCCCATCTTCCTTTAAGATGTTTTTGAAGAAACTTCCAGCACAAGGAAATGGAGGAATCTTTTCCCTCCTTTTCCTCCATACTTCTTGGATTTTTTCAATAATTTCCTTTCTTTTCCCCTTCCTTAATCTGAATCTTGCCTTTAAAATAATACTTCCATTTCTTTTGAACTGGGAATCCCTGTAACCAAATTGAATTTCCTCTTTCTTCAGAACTTTTCTCTCCCCATTCAAATCTAAAATTTCAACCTCTTCCAAAAAGTCTGATATAGAACTTCCATAGGCTCCTGCATTTCCATATATTGCTCCCCCAACTGTTCCAGGAATTCCATAGAGATTTTCTAAGCCCTCAAGGGAATGGGCAGAACATTTCTTAATCAATTTTTTGAGGGATGTCCCTGAAAGAGCCTCAACAAATCCTCCTTTCCTGATTCTTATTCCTTCACATTTATTCCTTATCACAAGACCATCAAACCCTCTGCTATCAAAAAGGATGTTGGAGCCACCGCCGATTAAAACAAATCTAATTTTTAGCTCCCTTGCGATTTTTACAGCTTCAATCAATTTTTCAATTTTTCTAACTGTTATAAAATACTTCGCTTTTCCGCCTATTTTAAAGGAAGTGTATCTTTTCAGGGAAACCCTTTTCCTGAGGTTTAACCTCCTCTCCCTGAAAATATTCTCAATCCTCTTTGCTAAATCCTTCCTTTTCTTCAAATTTCTCCTCGATATTTGTCTTCATAGAGAGATAAATTGAAAGGGCAAAACCACCAAAGCATATTGCAAGGGTTATGATTAAAAATATTATTCCTTCTTTACTCATTTCGCAACCTTTTCAGAGAGAATCTTGTTGAAAAGAAAGAAAATAAATCCGAAAATTAACCATTGAAGAACAACTGAGAGAAGGCTATACTCTCCAAAAACCCTGCTCCATTTCTCCCACTTTACACTCTGATAAAACCACCAGATCAAAAGAACAGTAAATTGAAATGGAATGAGATATTTGACAACAATGTCGAAGAATCTTCCAAGCTTAATTTTTGAAGTTTTCTCTATTAGTTCCTTCCTGAATTTTTCTGTCCCGAATTTTATTACAAAGAGGGAGAAGAAAAAGCCTGATACTATTAGAGCGACTCCCCATGTCCAGTCCTGATTGTTGAAGAATTTCATTGAAATGGCAGATGGAATCCCTGCAATGAAGGAAACAATAAGGACAAAGATAACAGCTTTCCTCCTTGAAAGTCCTGCATCAATTAAAATTCTTGTGGGAAGCTCTATCAGGGAAAGCAAAGATGTGAAAGCTGCAAAGAATAGGGCAACAAAGAATATCAAAAGGGCAATCTGTCCCATTGGTAATTTCTGGAATAGGGATGGGATTGATATGAAGGTTAAACCCTGATTTGATTTCTTTAAAATATCCGAAAGGGCTTTCTCATTTAGACCAAGAACATAAAAAAGTGTTGGGACAACTGTCATTCCAGCAAGGATAGAAGCGGAATAATCTCCAAAGGTAATTGTGGATGCGGTAAAAATTGTGTCTTCCCTTTTACTCATATAAACAGCGTATGTGAGAATCAATCCCCATCCAGCACCTGTTGACCATGCAGCTTGACTTAAAGCATTTAGCCAGACATTGTAATCTTTGAGAAGGGAAAAATTAGGTGAGAAGAGGAAATCAAAACCTTTTATCGCTCCAGGAAGGGTGAAGCTTCTTATAACTCCTCCAATTAGAATTATAAATAGGGATGGAATTAAAATTTTATTTACCTTTTCAATCCCTGATGAAACTCCTGCAATTATTACAAGACCACCAATAAGAAGGGAAAGGGCATTGAAAAGCAAAGGTTGATAGCCTGATGTGAAGGAGAGCCAGAAAGATTGAGAATTACTAAGTTCTTTATAGTTAAAAATAGTTGCAAGAATGTATTTTATGCACCATCCAACAACCACTGAATAATAGAAGAGTATAGCTGTTGAAACCCATGCGACAAAAGCTCCAAGCCATGTGTATCTCTCACCCATTCCCTCTTTAAAGGAACTGAGAACACCCTTTCTGAAATTTCTTCCTATTGCAATCTCAATGGCTAAAAGGGGTAAACACCAGATGAAAAGAAAGATGAGCCAGGGAATTATAAAGGCTCCTCCACCATTCTGGGTTATTACCCTTGGGAATCTCCATATGTTCCCAGTTCCAATTGCCATACCAAGTCCTGAAAGGATAAAACCTAACTTAGAAAATCTTTCCTCTTTCATTTCTTTGAATAAAAGGCTTCGTAAGTTATTTTTTTGACATAGGAGTTAAGAGCAAGGAGAGCAATTAGATTCGGAATTGCCATAAAAGCATTGGCTGAGTCACCAATATACCATACAATGTTTATATGCTTCCCCTGCATTAGGGAACCGATGAAAACAAGAATAACGAATGCCCATCTGTAAGGTTTTATGGCTTTAAACCCAAGAATGTATTCTGTGCATTTCTCACCATAGTATGACCATCCAAGAAGGGTTGTGTAGCCAAAAAGGAAGGAGCATATAGCGACAATAAAGCCTCCATATGGGATTACAGTATTGAAGGCTGCCTGTGTGAGAGCTGTTGATGTAAGACCATCTTTAACTCCCATTGCCTCTGTTTTTACAAAAACTCCAGATATAACAATTGTCAGTGTTGTCAAAGTATTTACAAATAATGTATCAATAAAGACTCCTGTCATTCCAAGGAGTCCATTCCTTGAGGGATCCGGTGATTTCGATGCGCTCTGGGCTATTGCTGCTGAGCCAAGTCCAGCCTCATTGGATAAAACCCCACGCCTTACTCCCAAGGATATTGCTTTCTGAACAGTTGTTCCAACTAAAGCTCCTCCAAGGGCTTTTGTTGTGAAGGCAGATTGTATTATTAGGGCTATTGTCTGGGGAAGTTTTGTTATGTTGGCAAGAATCACAACAGAGCATCCAAGGAAATAAAGAAGAATCATTGTTGGAACAAGTCTTTCAGAGGCAAGACCAATCCTTTTTATCCCTCCTATTGTCACAAGACCTGTTAAAAATGCAATTACAAGACCAGAGATCCAGTAAGGAACACCAAATTGATTTTTGAAGGCAAGAGCCATTGAATTGGATTGCATCATGTTTCCTGTCCCTATGAGAGCTGTTATTGCTCCTGCTACTGCAAAGGATGTTCCAAGAATTTTTGCAAGATTCTGATTCTTTATCCCATCCCTTGCATAATACATTGGACCACCAGCCATTGAGCCATCAGGTGATTTCCTTCTGAAAAGGACTCCGAGGAAACACTCTGCATACTTTGTTGCCATTCCAAAGAATCCAGCAACCCACATCCAGAAAGGAGCTCCTGGTCCTCCTGTTGCTATTGCTGTTGCAACTCCTGCAATATTTCCATTCCCAACTGTTGCAGCAAGGGCTGTCATGAGGGCTGCAAAGGGAGATATGTCCCCTTCACCTCCTGCAAACTCCTTCTTCATAGCTCTTCCTTCAATAATGAGCTTTAAAGAGTAAAAGAATTTTCTAACCTGGATAAAACCTGTTCTGAAAGAGAGGAGTATTCCTGTTCCAACAAGAAGGGCAATCATCCAGTTCCCCCACATAAAATCTGCTAATCCCTTGAAAAATGCGAGAAGGGAATCAAGAAAACCTTCCATTTCGCCTCCTAAAAACTCTCACAATTCTTTACATTATTTTACGAAATAATTATAAACTGTGTTCAAGAGAATTATAATTATTGCGAGAGGGGTTATGAATTTTATCAGAACTTTCCAGAGATTTTTGAGGGCAAATCTCTCCCCTGCTGATTCTATCTCATCAACTGCATTTTTAACCCCCCATTTCCATCCCACGAAAATTGCTATAAGAAGGGAGCCGATTATTAAGCTAAGATTTCCCCAGATTATGTCCATTAGGGAAAGGAAATCTATTCTTATTATCGGAATTGAACTTAAAAATTTAACACTTCCCATTGAAAGGGCAGAGGGTATTCCAAGGAGGAAGGAAATAAAACCCAGTAGAATAGCTGATTTCCATCTTTTCCATTTCTTCTCATCCACAAAATAGGCTGTTGGGACTTCGAGAAGAGAAATTGTTGATGTAATTGCAGCAATTGTTAGAAGAATAAAGAAGGTTGTTCCGAAAATTAATCCTCCCGGGATTTTTGAGAATATAACAGGTAGAACTCTGAATATTAAAGATGGTCCTTCAGCGGGAGATAAACCTGGAATAGTGAAGAGGGCTGGAAATATTACAAGACCTGCAGTAAAGGCGACTCCTGTATCCGCAACTGCTACCCAGATTGAAGAAGAGAAAATGTCCTCCTTTTTTGATAGATAGCTTCCATAGGTAAGCATAGTCCCCATTCCAAGACTTAAAGAGAAGAGAGCCTGTCCAATTGCTCCAATGATAACCAAACTATCAATTTTTGATAGGTCTGGAGAAAGATAGAATTGGATTCCCTTAAAAGCTCCGGGTAATGTGAGGGATCTAATCGCAAGACCAATTAGAAGGATAAAGAGTAAAGGCATCAAAACTTTTGTCCATCCCTCAATTCCCTTTTGAACACCCCTTGAGATTATATATGTTGTAATTGCTATTACTATGAATAAAAGAAGTATTGGAATGAAAGGATTGGAGGTAACAACCTCAAAAATTCTCTCTATCAATTCCTTCTCTCCACCCTTAAAACTTCCTGAAGCAGTTACAAAGATATATCCAACAACCCATCCTGCAATTACTGAATAGTAGGAGAGAATGAAGACTCCAGTAATTATTCCAAGGTATCCAACAATGAACCATTTACTTCCTGGAGAGATTGCTTTAAAAGCTCCAACAGGATTTCTCTGAGTGTGTCTCCCTATTGTTAACTCTGCGATGAGGAGAGGAATTCCCACAATACAAACTGCAATAATATAGACAAGGACAAAGGCAGCTCCACCATGAAGACCAGTGTAAGTTGGAAACCTCCATACATTTCCAAGACCTATTGCTGAGCCTGCAGCTGCAAGAATAAATTTAAGTTTTGAACCCCATGTTCCTCTTCTTTCTTCCATAGACTTCTCCTTAATTTGCAATCAGCTTAAAAGTTTAATTTTTCAATTGATTATTGTCAAGAATTTTATAAGTAATTAGACGCTCAAAAAATTCAGCTTTTCTCTCAGAAATAAATTATTTTCTTAAAAGTCTCCTATTTTGGATAATTATGGGAAATGGATTTCCAGGCAGTTGAGAAATCAAAATCTCCAACTGAATGATAAGGGTTATCCTTTTTGTGGCATTTTAGGCAGTGAGCCTTTATGGCATCCTCATTCTCATATAAAATCAAACCATTCTGCTTTGCAAGATTTCTATCTTTCATAATGTTCATTGCTTTGTAATCGCTTCCAGGACCATGGCAGGCTTCGCATCCAACACCATCTCCCTTCAATGAAGGGGCTTCTTTCCCGTAGGGAGAATGACAGGACATGCATTTTTCAGATTCAGAAGGATTTGCAATTCCAGCCTTTCCTCCAATCTCTCCAGCCTTTGGGGTTGTAAGAGACTCATATGCCTTTGAATGTTTTGACTCCAGCCACTTCCCATACTGATTCCCTTTAGCCTCTGATTTATGGCATATCTTGCACTTGTCAACACCAATATATGTGTGCTGGGAATAGGCAATGGAGACAAAAGCAATACCAACTACCAAAATCAAAAAAATTCTCAATGTTCCTTTCATCTAAAACCTCCTACAAAAGAATTTATATTTCAAAGGGAAAACAATGTCAAGAGAATTTATAAGTTAAGGAAATTTGCAATTTTTTCCCGCTTTTTTACTTCAAAAAAATTCAATTTTGACTAACAAGAATGGCTTTTTTGAAAAATTTGCAATTGAGCGAGAAAGTTAGTAAAATGGAAAAGAATAAAAATGGTTAAATTAGAAAACATTATTTTAGGAGGGTTTAAATGCGTATAAAGGCTTTGGTAGTTCTCCTTTCAATCTTTCTTGTCATTCCTCTCTACTCTGTGACAAAGATTGAAAGGCTCGGCGTTCATCCCTTTATGAAGAAAAGGGTAATAACTCCCCAGGATCTGAGGAATATTGAAAAGTACGAAGCTGATCTAAAAGCAGGATTCGAAATGGCTGGTGCTGGAGAGCTTATTGCTCCATTCATTGAAGAGATTAAAGCAGGAAGAATATGGGATTCAGAGCTTAAGCCAGGAGATACTGTTAAGTGGATGCTCTTTAAGGAAAGGGGCAAAGTCAAGGTTGTGACCGATGGTCTAATTGCAATTAAAAAGCCCATTAAGGCTTACAGAGTAACCTTTTTCAAAGATCTTAAAACCTATGATTTTGTGATTCCTTCAATTTGTGCCAACATTTCATTGATGAATGTTACAGAGCATCCAGCTCCTGAATGCTATCTTGAGGTCTCTCCAGGAAGAATTGAGGTAGGGAACCCTGTTATTTTGGATCTTTGCAAGTCTAAGAACTGGGTTAAGGGTGTAATTAAAGTATCCTTAGGAGGAAAGGAGATCTCAACTATTGAAGCTACAAAGGATGATTGCAAAAAGACATTTACAGCCAATGAGCCTGGAAATTACAAGTTTGAAGCAACTGTCTATGAAGAGCATGAAATTGCCTCCAAAAATCCATGTGTTGCAAGTGTGGAATATTGGAAGAATCTCCCGCCGCAATGTGACCTGAAAGTTTCACCGCAGAAAATTTTAACCGGGGAGGAAATAACCCTTGATGCCTCAGGCTCCTCAGATCCAGAAGGAAAGCTAAAAGGAGTTAAATTCACAATCAAGTCTGACGGAGTTGTCGAAGAAAAGACAATTTCAGAGGCTCCTTATGTTTACAAATTCAAACCTTCAAAAGCTGGAAGCTACAAAGTTGAACTTGTGGCAATTGATGATCACGATGTGAGTTCCTCAACCTGTGAGGGAAGCTACAATGTTCTAAGAAGAGGATTCTTCCTTGCTGAAACAGGAATTATGTCTCAGGCTGACCCTCGTTTGTTCCTGCCTTTGAGATTCGGCTATCAGTACAGAATAAATCAGAATTACAGAGTTGCAGGAGTTCTTGGATATAACATCAAAATCAAAGGGAGCAGTGATGAAGATGAGTATGGAAATCCTTTCACTGCAGACCTCCTCTTCTTCTATCAGCCTGAGAGATTCTTCATTGGAGCTGGAACAGGTTTATGGCTTGTAAAGAATGAGAACAATCTTGATTTTATTGTAAAAGCTGGATATGAGGTCTACTACACTGATAATCTCGGTGTCTATCTATTCCTCGAGGGAAGAATTCCCTATGTAAACTTTGACGAGAAATCAGACAGAGGTGTTGTTCTTTTTGGTGGAGGAGTAAGGTTCTAATTTAGAGAATCAGAAATCTTAATCCATTAAGGAGGGGCTTAAAGCCCCTCCTTTCTTTTTAATAGAATCAAGAAATCTTCCAACTAAAAAGAAAAAGAAAGATATAAAAATTCCCAGAGGAACTGATTTGGGCCATTGAGGTAATGGAAAATTCAACCCCCATGCACTTTTAAAATAAGATAAAAGGGAATAGATAAAACCAGAGAAAAGGGAAAGTAAACCTGAAAATTTTTGTGGTTCTTTTAAAATCATGGAAAAAATCAAAGGAATAAATAAACCGCAGGAAAGAAACTGGGAAGAAAGGCCAAGGACAAGGAGAATCTCTCTTAAAGGAAGGGAAAAAATAATGGTAAGAAAGGTTGAAATTGCAAGGGAGATTCTTGGGTTTATGATTTTATCTTTAAAAATTCCTCTCCCTATGTCGGAGGAGAGGGTCATGGCAGATACATTCAGGATTGAATCAAGGGTAGAAATAACAGCTGAAACAACTGCAAGAAAAGCTATCACTCTGACTGTTTGATTCAACTGGGTTTTTAAAATAAAATTTATTAGCTCAAAGGATGGTTTCTCCCGCAGGATAAATCTTTCAATTATTCCAATAAGGGTCGGTAAAGAAAAAAGCAGGAGGAGAAGGAGGGAGGTTAAAAGGAGACCAATTTTTGCATCCCTGTCAGATTTTGATGCAACAATTCTCTGCCACACAACAGGAGATATGAACCATGCAAGGGTAAAGGAAAGGGTTATTAGGAGATTCCTTCCTAAATCTTTGAAGGGATTGAAAAAATTAAGGGGGATGGTTTCATTATTTAAAGAATTCTTTGAAGGAGCAAAAATTAGGGAAAATATTATCAATGTAAGTCCTAAAAAAACCATGAAAAGCTGGAAAAAATCTGTTCTAACAACAGAAAGAAGACCTCCTCTGAAGGAGTAAAGAAAGACAAATGTAACCCCCAATATAAGGGAAAACTCAAAATCTAAATTTATGAAGTTGCTAATAACCTTTCCCAAAGCTACTGCCTGGGATGATGAAAGAAGGAGGAGGTAGAAGAAAATTGTGATTGAAGATATAAAATGGAAAAAATTTCCATAGCTATTTTTCAGTATCTCAGGGATTGAAACAAAATTTGACCTTCTTATTTTATCTGAGAAAATGATAAAGAGGGAAAGGGTCATAAGGGTTGGAATAATCATTACCCATATTGAGCCCAATCCTTTCAAGAAGGACTCATCAATCAATACTATTATCGATGTTGCTCCAAACCATGTTGCTGACATAGTCAGAGAGAAGGATCTCCATGAAAGAGTCCTCCCTGCAAGGAAATATTCTTTAAAATCTTTACTTCCCTTTCTGATTAAAAAGCCAATTGTTAAGATAATAATCGAGTAAATAGCGAGGAAGAGATAAAACATATATTTTTTAAATTCTCCCCCTGAACCAATCTATGGTTATCCTGAGACCCTCTTCCAGTTTTATCCTGGGGTTCCATTCAAGGACTTCCCTTGCCCTTGTTATATCAGGGTTTCTCCTTAGAGGGTCATCCTGGGGGAGGGGGTAAAACTCAAAGGTTGAAGGGGATTGGGTTAGCTCTTTTATTTTATTTGCAAGCTCAATAATTGTAAATTCTTCAGGATTCCCCAAATTTATCACCATTCCATCTATCCCATCCTTTACTGACAATCTGTATATTCCATCAACCATATCATCAACGAAACAGAAGCTCCTTGTCTGCTTTCCACTTCCATAAATTGGAATCGGCTTTCCCTTCAAAGCATTTACTATAAAAGTTGGAATAACTCTTCCATCATCTTTCCTCATTCTTGGTCCATAGGTGTTGAAAATCCTTGCAATTCTAATGTCAATCTTATGTTCTCTGTGATAAGCCATGCAGAGAGCTTCAGAAAATCTTTTTGCTTCATCATAAACTGAACGGGGACCTATTGGATTAACTCTTCCCCAGTAATCCTCCCTCTGGGGATGAACCTCTGGATCACCGTAAACCTCTGAAGTGGATGCAAAAACATATCTTGCTTTTTTATTTTTTGCAAGCCCCAATGTATGAAGGGTCCCGAGAGAGTCAACCTTCATTGTGTGAATGGGATGCTCTTCATAATCCTTCGGGGATGCTGGGCAGGCAAAATGGAGAATAAGGTCAAGCTCTCCATCAACATAAATGAAATTGGTAACATCGTATTTGTAAAAGACAAAATTTGGATTGGAAAACAGATGGGCAATATTATCCTCACAACCAGTAAGAAAGTTATCCATTCCAACAACCTTCCACCCTTCCTTCAAGAATCTCTCAGCAAGATGGGAACCAAGAAAACCAGCAGCTCCTGTTATCAAAACCCTTGGCATTAATACTTCCTTTTCAGATAGTTTCCCCTTCCCATACAGTAGTATTCAAAGCCATTTTTTATAATTTCTTCTGGATCAAAGAAATTCCTTCCATCAATAATTATTGGAGTTTTCATGAGCCCTTTTACTCTCTTTAAGTCCAGCTCTTTATATTCCTCCCACTCTGTAACAAGAATCAAAGCCTCAGCTCCATCACATGCCTCATAGGGAGTGTTAACATATTTCAAATTCTCATCCTCCTCTATGATCTTTTTAACATTTGAAATTGCCTTTGGATCATGAACCTTTAAAATTGCTCCCTCCTTTCTCAAAGCTTCAATTACTTTCAAACTTGGAGCATCCCTTACATCATCAGTGTTAGGTTTAAAAGCAACTCCTAAAATCGCTATAACTTTACCCTTTGGAAGCCAAAGGGCTAACCTGACCTTTTCCATCAACCTCTCAATTCTCTGGGAGTTAATTCTGTCTGTCTCTTTCAAAAGTCCAAAATAAAGTCCATGCTCCTCTCCAATCTTAAAGAAGGCTCTCACATCCTTTGGGAAGCAACTACCTCCATAACCAATACCAGCCTTTAAGAATTGGAGACCAATTCTTTTGTCAAGACCTATTCCGTAGGCAACCTTTTCAATGTCAGCACCTGTCTTCTCACAAAGATCAGAAATCATATTTATAAAGGAAATCTTCATGGCAAGGAAGGAATTTGATGCGTGCTTAATAATTTCTGCAGTGTTTATGTCTGTCACGAGTTTTGGGCAGTCAAAATCTTTATAAAGGTTTAGCAAAACCTCCTTCCCTTTATCAGATTCGACACCTATAACTATTCTATCAGGATGGAAGAAATCATTTAGAGCTGAGCCCTCCCTCAAAAACTCAGGATTTGAGGCAACCTCAAAATTTACATCTCTCTTGGAATATAGCTTTATTGTCCTCTTTATCCATTGGGAAGTCATTACAGGAACTGTGCTCTTCTCAACTATCAATTTCCAGCCATTTAGATTTTCTGCAATCTCCTTAGAAACAGAAGATATTTGAGAAAGATCAGCACTCCCATCCTCAAGAGGAGGAGTTCCAACACAAATAAAAATAATCTCACTCTCCTCCATTCCATCCTTTATACTATCGGAAAACTTTATCCTTCCCTCATCGAAATTCTTCTTTAAAAGCTCCTCAAGACCTGGTTCGTAAAAAGGAGGTAATCCTTTCTTTAGTAAATCAAGTTTTTCCCTATCCTTCTCAATCCCTATAACTCTATTCCCAAGCTCAGCAAAACCAACAGCAGTTACAAGCCCAACATAACCAGTCCCAATTATTGTTATATTTTGCATTTCAAACTCCTAAGTTGATTTTTTCATAGAATAATTCAATAAACAGTCCAAAAAAGGCATTTACTCTAATAGCTGATACATCCATATTTATCATCCTCTCTTATTATTATTTCAAATGTGTCATTTTGATTAACGAGGGGTAACTGCCCTTCAAAACCAAGCTTTTTTTTGATAATTGGAATTAACGATTTCTTAATCTCTATCCCTATACTATTTCTTCCAACTTCTCTTGCCACTTTCATGGTTGTTCCACTTCCTACAAAAGGGTCTAAAACAGTTTCGCCAACATAAGAGAATAGTTTTATGATTCTATAGGGTAATTCCTCTGGAAAAGCGGCTATCTCTTTTTCAAGGGGTGAACCAGGTAAAACATTGACCATTTCCCATAATGTCATATACCACTTGTTTTCAGAAAATTCCTTTAAATCTATTTTTGATGCCTCTTTCACTTCTTGAGGAATTGAACGATAATCAAATTTACCTTTTTGAAATATTAAAATGCTCTCTAATAGATTATCAGGATAAAAATACATAGGATATGGATTCTGCAAAAGAACTCCACTTCTTCTACTAATTCTTAAATAACCATCAGGTTTTTTCCAAATAATTCTGTCTCTGTATTTGAAACCCGCATCTTGAAATATCTTCGTAGCATCAGCAACAATAGGAAACTTCTCTCCATTTACCAACATATCATCAATATTGAGAACTACAATTCTTCCCTCTTTCAAAACTCTGTATACTTCCTTCGCCACCCTTCTTAATAGTTCTAAATATTGGTCATAATTTTTAAATAACCCTTTATAATCAAAAGGGGCATTGAAATAAGGGGGGGATGTAATCATTAAATGAACACTCTCATCAGGAATTTCATGCATATCCATGCAGTTTCCTATTATTAACTTATGGTGTGTCATAAGCCACTTTTATCTCACCTTATCTTCTCTTACATTAATAATTATAAACGATGCTATAAGAGCCATGAAAGCTCCATAAAGAAATGCATACTTTGAGCCCATCATCTGCCATATTATACCTGTTATAAGGCTTGCTGGGAAAAGGGCAATTCCTTGAATGAAATGAAAGATTCCATAGGATGTTCCCTTGTGCTCAGGGGGTGTCATATCAGCAACATAAGCCCTTTCAGCTCCCTCGGTTATACCAAATACAGAGCCATAAAGGATAAATAAGAGAAGGATAAAAAATGGATTCTTAGTATAAGCAAATCCAGTATAAATCAAAGCATAAATGACCCAACCTGTTATTATTATTTTCTTCCTTCCTATTCTGTCAGAAAGACGACCAAGGGGATAAGAGAGAATTGCTTTCACCGCATTGTGACCTACCCATAGAAGGGGAAGGAACTCAAGGGAAATTTTAGCTTCAGAAGCTTTTAAAAAAAGGAAGGAATCCGATGAATTCCCAAGGGTAAAGAAAAGGAGAGAAAGAAGATAAATCTTAAAGGATGGAGGGAGTCCCTTTGTCCTCAGGGAAATTCTTGTTTTCTCCAGTTCTCTACCCTTAACATCTTCGAGGACAAAAACCACAAGGATTAAAACAAAAATAGCTGGAACAATTGAAAGGAAGAAAACCATCCTTATGTCATCGATAATAAATTTTAGGATTAAAAAGGAAAGAAGGGGTCCTACAACCGCTCCAAGATTATCCATTGCCCTCTGGAAACCAAAGGCTCTTCCTCTATTATTTACATCAACAGAATCAGCAATAATTGCATCCCTTGGAGATGTTCTTATCCCTTTTCCCAATCTATCTATTACACGGAGGAGGAAAAGGGGTGGCCATGCTCTAACAATACTTATTAAAGGTCTTGATAGAGAAGGAAGGGAATAACCCACAGAAACAAGGATTTTCCTTCCTTTTATTCTATCCGCAAGCCACCCTGAAAAAAGCTTGAGAAAGCTACTAACACTCTCAGCAACCCCTTCTATAAGACCTACAAATGCTGGTCCTGCACCAAGATACTTAGTTATGAAAACAGGAAGGAAGGGATAGATCATCTCAGAGGCAGAATCATTGAAGAAGGAAGCAAAACCAAGAACCTTAACTCTTTTGTTTAATTTACTGTCTTTTCCCGGGCTAACTTCTTTCACTTTTAAACTCCTGAGTAAATTTCTGTTTATCACAATTATCCCCAAAATTCAATTGGTTAAAAAAGTTCCACTCTAAAATGGGGAGAAAAGGCAAAATCCCTTATAAAAAATTTCCCTTTTATTCTTCTTGTTAGAGAATTCCTTTGAAATCCTATTGGATTCTATCTCTTTCCTTTATAAACTCAACCTTGTATTTATAGCTCCATTTATCATAATAGAGATTCCCACCTTCCCACTCAAGTTCTCCCCTCTGAAAATCCACTGTGTCTGAACGGGGGTAAATTTTAGCAGGATAAAGGTCCCTTGAATAATCATCATTTACAATTAGACGGAAGGAATCTATACCACCAAGATAAAACCATTTGACATCCTCATTTTCAGACTCCATCAATCCATAACTCTGGTCAACAGGAAGCCATCCGTAAGGTTCGAGATAGAACTCGCCCCAATCGTGCATATTTTCAAGACCTCCAGGAGTTGTTGTCCACCCAGACTCCCACCTTGCTGGTATTCCATTCAACCTGCAGAGGGTTATGAAAAGAAGGGTT
>Ga0078972_1012669_pt1 | contig 14348 bp, 24 predicted proteins | sample YelNatPaOPGAMG01_FD_67568 | JGI IMG/M metagenome (GOLD analysis project Ga0078972, IMG submission 67568) | Hot spring thermophilic microbial communities from Obsidian Pool, Yellowstone National Park, USA - OP-RAMG-01 (SPADES assembly) (version 2) | ecosystem: Environmental > Aquatic > Thermal... | reverse complement strand
GGGATCCGTAAGCGGATTGCCATACTGATCCTGGGGCGTGTACGTGCCCGCTTCCCAAAAATAAACACTAACGTAGGTATTGCCATCGAAATTGATATTGTCAAACGTCACGGTCTGAATAAAATTGTTGTTCCCTCCGTTGAAGTACATACTACCGGCAAACTGCTTTTGAAAGTCCCCCTGTCGTCCATACCAAAATATCGGCGTCTTTTCCGTTATTGTGCCGGCAAAGGCTTGCACCGGCACCAAGGTGGCCAGCAAAACAGAAACTGACAGAATAAATCGTCTCATACTATTACCCCCCTTATCCATTCCTTCGTCACAATCTGTTGTCCTCTTAAGGAGACCAAGAAAGAATGCCCGTTGGTACCAGTACGACATGGTGCCACTCTACATCGGCTATGTCGCGCACAATCATGGCTATCTTCCCCCTTGACTCCACGGCCGCCAGCCGGGGCCGGTGGATGCGGTGATGAGCAGATACAGGGGCAGGTCAATGGTCTCCAGGGCCTCTTTACCGGCGACCGCCCAATCGGCCAGGGCTTTCTCGACGGCCTCATCCGCGGGGATGATCGGGCAGGAGATCATGCGGTCGAGTTCATCGGACGTGTCGCAGGGGTGCTCGTCCAGCCATTGCGTCCGATAGGCCGCGAACGACCCATCGGGGAGTTCCAGGAGTTCGGCCGCGAAATTCGGACTGCGGTAGCCATGGACCACGAGATCCCGGTCCCGCTTGGCCATGCTTTTCAGCACGTCCCGGATGCAGTCGTGGTGCAGGGCCCGGACGGCCTCCTCCGGGTCCACGTCCAGCTCGTGGGCCTCGATCAGGGCCCGGATACCCTCCTGATCCTCGTCTGCTACGCCCTGCTCGGCCGTGGCCTCGACACAAGCAAAATCTCCCCACATCGAGGTCACGTAATCGACCACGGCCGCCAGTTCGTACCCGGCCGGGATGCCGGCGCCGCAGGCGCGCCAGTTGCGGATCTGTTCCAGCATGTGTGTGCGAATCGCTTCCGTATCGGACATTGACTTTATCCCCTTTCTTACCCCTTGCATTTGTTGGCCGACAGCGCTAAAATATAAGTGGTCGGGAGAGGAGCTGACCCTCTCCCTGAATGGACGGTGTACTACCGATGGGGCGCCTTACGGGCGCCTTCCCTCTGTCTAAGATTGCGCCAACGAATGACCAAGACGATCACCGCCGACGCCACCTTTGCAGCGAGTAGGGCGACCCGCAGAAGGTGTTCCACCATGGTAGACCACCTCCCTCTTCGGGGCGGGGTAGCCTCGCGGCTGCGCCACTCCCCCGACCACTGGAAACGGCGGTTTCCCGCCGGTTTCCGGCTGGAGGTTCCCTATCCAGTTGTCAAGGATCTCTCTTGGACCTATCTTAACACAACCGTTTTGATTATGCAATACTTTTTCAAGATGTTTTCCTAAAGATTTTTTAAGTTGTCATAAAGCCACTCTGCGAATATACTCCGCAACCGAAAGCCCCGCCAGCCGGGCTTTTTCCTGGAGCCGGGCCCACTCCTCGTCCGTAAGCCGGATGGGATGGGCCTTCGTCGGCTGGCCTGCCCGGGACTTCCGGCCGGCACCGATCCGCTTCCCGCCGTGCGTATTTGGCATGGTCGTCACCTCACGACCAGTATATACGCATTCAAGGCGGGAGGCAAGGGGCCGGCTGGTCACCGGCCCGCCCTGGCCCGCCGATCCGCCCACCAGTTGACCAGGTACGCCAAACCGATACCGATGTCCCGGGCCACCCTGAACGCGGCGTACCAAATGAAAAGCCCCAACGCAATGCCCAAAATCATCTCAATGGTGCTCGTGCTCATTCTTTGTCTCCTTCCCGCCGGGGCCGCCACCCCGGCCCGTATTCCCCACCCGGCCCGGTCGATCCGGGCCGACGCTGGCGGCTTAAAGGGCCTGGGCTGCTTTCAATGCGGCCAGCCTACCGCGGCAAACGGACCAAATCACTTGCTCAACCTCCGACCGCTTGCATTCATCGCTGCCGGCCGCAAGATCCACCAGCCGGTTGGCCTTCCGGCTCAGGCTTACCGCGGTAACCCGGTAACCCTTGTCCCATAAAATGTCGGCAATTTTAGCCACGTCCTGAGGGTCGAGAAATAATTCGTCCATAGGTCCCGCCCTTTCCTCTACACTCTCAGCCCTGGCCTAAGCGGGAGGTTCTTGCCGGGTGAAACGTTGGCAGGATGCAGAGCGGGCCGAACGCTTGGCCGTCCTCTATGTCCAAAATCAATTCTCCGTATAGCAGGAACTGGGCGTGAAACTCGGGGGGCCATTCGCTCTCAAATACGTTTACCTCGCTACCGTCTGTCCAGACGTATTTTGCAGTAAACATTTGGTTATCCCATCCTTTGTTGCATTTTTTGCGGTTGCCGTCCCTGCTTTAACCGCCCCGGCCGGGGCTGCGGGCCTGTTAGTTGTCTATATTATATAGGGTATGCAGATACCTGTCAATAGGTTCTGGCCGGTTTTTGAAAAAAAATTTTTGGCCGCATTGACACAGATATGTATACCTAGTATAATAGGAACATACGGAGGGATAAGCTCATGCCGAACCAGTACGCCGAGACTAATACTCGTGTTATGCTCTGGCTGCCAAAGGAAATGAAGGAACGTCTACAGGCACTGTCAGACACCAAAGCGCGACGGGATCCGGCCGGGACGTTTTCGGTAAACTCTTTGATCCGGCAGGCAATAGCTGAGTACCTGGATCATGAGGAGCATAAGGTGGCTGGCCCCGTGGCCGGGCCTTCTACCCGCCGCCGAGGCAAAGACCCCCAATAAGCGCCTAAGGCCCCGGATGTACCAGGTCCCTCGCGCACGGACGTGCCCTGTGGCGCCTGCAAATGGACGGGCAGGATGGATCATACCACCCCGCCCGCTATCGCCGCTTAGAAGCGGCGGTATAAATGGAATATATGGCATAACTATCCTATTTTCCGCACCTTGGACTCATTTCCTCCAGCCAGCCACTGGGCCAGCCGGCGCCGTGACCGCCTGGCCCCCATCCACTCCCCGGCCATTCGCACCACCCCGGCCAGTTCCCGGGCGCTCAACCCAACGAGGTAGCATACCAACAAGCCCAGGCCCAGCCCGAACCCCAAACGAAACCCCTGCATCAGCGCATTGTCACCCACGCGGCATCCCTCCTTTATTCCCAGGCTATCTTGTCCACCGCGGCGCGGAGGTCGCCGGCGGACGGAGCGGTATATCTCTTGGTCACATCGAGGCTGCTATGGCCGGCCAGCGCGGCCACCTGGTCCAGCGGCACGCCCCGGTCCAACAGGTTCCGGCAGAAGGTATGTCGGAGGCTGTGAGGCGTAGCCTCCAGGGGCGGCCGGGCCCGGGCCACGTACCCGGCGAACATCTTTTCGACGGCGGAAACGCTCATCGGCCGGCCGCGGCGGCTCGGGAACAGGGGCCCCGCCGGGTTCGCGGTCAGCCAATCGGAGAGGATCTTCCGCACGGTATTATTCAGGGGAACCTCCCGGTACTTGTTTCCCTTGCCGCGCCGGATCCGGACGACTCCTTTCCGTTCCGACATGTCCACGTCTCCCCGGTCAAGCCCGCATACCTCGGCCACGCGGAGCCCGGCATGGAGCATCAGGCCGATTATGGCCATGTCCCGTAGGTTGCCCCCGCTGTTGACCGCGCGGACCAGGGCCGCCTGCTCGTTTCGCGTCAGCCACTTGGGTTGGGGCGGGCCGGTCGTGGCCACCAAGCGGATCTCGCCCACGGGATTGTCCCTGACTTGGCCGATGGCCACCAGCCAACCGAAGAACACCCGAAGGCCGATCAGGTGCTTGTTGATGGTCGCCGGCGCCAGGATCCTGCCGCGGCGGCCGGCCCGGGACGATTGGAGGTGGTCCCGGTATTCCACGATATCCAGAGGAGAGACAGCCGCGGGGCAGAACGCACCGTAATGATCCGTGGCCCAGCGGCCAAAGGCCCTGACGGCGCCTAAATAGGTGCCGGCGGACGCGCCCCTGTCGGTCGCCTGCAAGTGGGCCTCGAAGGCGTTCAGGTACTCGGCCAAATTCTTTGGAGTAAATTTTCCGAGATACACTACCTCGGCCACGTCGATTCACCCCCTGTTTTCGGGCCCCGCAATCTCCCGGGGGCCCGGATAACTCCAAAGAATGTATCTTCTTTGGACTACGACCGTTGGTCCGCCAATTCCGCCGCGCGGGCCAACGTGGACATGTCCACCGCCGGCACGCCGACGCGCCGGCCCATGAGAATGTCCACCACATGGGCCGCCACGCCGCCCCCGCGCAACTCCTCCATCATGGCCCGCCGGAGATCCTCCGGCGAACACGTGCCATACCGCGCGACTATATATCTGGCGGCGCGGTCTGACAGATGGCACCGATCCGGCCGCCCCAACGCGCCGGGAAAGAGGTATTCACCCGGACGGAGTCCTTCGGAGTCAATATATCGCTGCACCACATGGGCCGTCTTCCGGGTCAATGGCACGGGCGCACACGGAAACAGCAAGACGCGCCGGCCTTGCGTGTCTATGTCGGTCACGCGCAGAGAAACAATTTTGGAAAGCCTAAGACCCGTAGTAGATAAAAGGCGTACCAGGGCCACGTCGCGTAGGGACCGGGCCCTTTCGGCGTTGGCGACCATCTCGTTCCTGGCATCCCTATATGTCGGGCGTGGGCCGCGTTCCCCGTCAAGCGGCACCGGCACCGGACCAAGCCGGCGCCCCGTCTCCCTGCGCACCCACCCTGCCACAATGGCCACTCGGGCCCGAATGGTGGCACTGCTCATGGAGGCGTGATTATTCAAGTACCGGGCGTAGTCCAGAATCTCCATACGAGTAACGTTCTCCGCGCGAAATTCCTCCCGCACAGCGACCCGAAACCAATCAGCAAATTGGGCCAGCGCAACCCGATAATTAGCCAGTGTAGCCTTACTGGCCGTCACCCGAGACAGGTAATCGTCAATGACCAGTGAGACATCTTGCATGTCGGACTATCCTCCTTGCACTAGTGGGCGCGGTATTGGACGCCTTATGGGTCTTGGTGATAGATCCCCTTTCAAGCCTGCGTCGCTCGTTTTTTTGCAATCGTTCGACGTTTTCCTTGGCAGCTATATAGTACCATTTCCCCAACAGTCGAATACGATAAACGTTCTGCTTTTTTGCCCATACATTCCTGGTACGTGGCGGAATTCTGGAAGCTTCTATTATGTCGAACCCAAGCTGTTTTAAGATTTCCACGTGCTGCTCGTGGACGTATGACACATAGCACTCCAGGTACTTTTTGGTCCACTTCAAAAGGGAGACCGTTGTATACTTATGTGGATTGTGGTAAAAGCACTGGTATGGATTCGCCACGAATTTCCTCTCCAGGGATGACCACTCCCTTTGTCTTACTCAATTTTGTCTTGGTTTTCCGGTTGGCCTTACTAGAACCAGATTCTTCGTTTATGGTTGTCAGCTCGATAATGAAATCCTTAAAACCAGTCTCTGTACTGGGAAAGTCTATAGCATAAATCATTTCATAGCTGTCGTATAGCCCTAAGTCCATGATTTTTTTCGCCTTCCACATGGGCATATGGAAGGTGCGAATTCGCCGCTGTCTTTGAAAGTCCCATACCTCCCAATGGAATCCCTTCCGCCACTTTTGGCAATCAACCATTATATTGGTAAGATTGCGGATACGACTATCTATGTTATAGATGGTCGGACTGGCAAAGAAAAACGAACACCGGAGCTTTCTCATATACATGAGAAACTGTGTCATAAATACATTTTTCCCGCGCGAAAAAAGCCGACTATCTAGATTGATGTGAGCCTCATCAATACATACGATGCTCGACTCTGATCTAGCCACGTCAAAAAACGCCTTATGATTCGTGATTCTCTTACTGTCGGCGAGCGCGTAATTGGCGAATAGGTTCGTCTCGATCCCATGATGTTTAGCCCGGGCCTTGAAATAATGAGCAAATAGGCTCATCCCGAAAGTCTTTCCGGAGCCCAAGTTGCCATTGAAGACCCAAATAAACATGTCAATTCCTCCGTTTGGGCACGGGCAGTTTTGTCCACCCGTGCCATTGGTCTGATTTATCGTCCGCCCAAGCCGAAAAGTCCCGGCTTGTGTTGTGGTTCTCGGGGAGCCCTTTCGGACTCAAACTTCTTGGTAATTATATCCATGTAAACGCCAGTGGCTCCAAGATACTTGCGCAAGCTATCAAAGGCATCCCGAAAGGGCTTATATATCTGGTTTTTCCCTCCGTCCCTAAGGTCTAGCCTCTCGCATACTGCATATGCGGCTATTTGCCGTGGATCCAGCGCGTAGGCATGTCCTTCCATGAACTTAAGGACTTCTAGCAACTCGCCGCTTGAGCCGCCTTGGGGGAATAACTCCCCCTCCATTACTTCCTGCAAGGTTTCCTTAGCCACAGGTGCGCCTCCTTAATGATGTAAGATTAGGATCGTCAGAAACCACCCAAGCAAGACAGCGTACAGCGGCCAGTTCAAAGGCGGCTTCGCATACGGGTCTTGGAACCGGAAGAGCTGCCGTAGTATTTGTGACTGCTCAACGTCCCGAAGGTGCTTAGCATCCTCTAGATAAGGTGCGCTACAATTATAGATATATACCAACCGCTTGCCGATGGGGTCGAACTTAACTAAGGCATCCTTCTTGGGAAAAGTGAGTTCGCCGGTGGTAAGGTGTGTCGGCGACTCTTCCAAAGGAATATACTCGATGATTTCCTTCTCCGACAACACTACCACTTTGTTTCGTGGGCCCTCATCCCGCTGGTCCTTTCGGCTCCCACCCATGATCCAGTCCATGAAGCTCATGCTGCCTCTTCCTTTCGGGAATAAATCTTACTAATGATATATATACATCCATGAATCACAAGACGAAACACGACAAAAGCATAATACCCAACAGACATAATGGTGACAAACAGCATATAAGATATGGCATCACGATGCATCGTCACCATGTCACTCGCCCAAAATGACGGGTTGCGCAAAATATCAAGAAACTGCTGCACTACGTCCACGACGATACCTCCCCACTACGCGGCCCACGACCCACTCCACGACAGCATCCGCGGCCCACAGGGCCAGGTATACCAAGACGACGGCCGCGCCAGCGAAAACATCCCTACTGACCATCGTTGCCCCCGCCCATGAATTGCGCGGCCAAGCCCATTATTGCGCTCAGATCCGGCATTTTCCCGGGCGCCGGGGCGGGCGCGTCAATCTTGTTCTTGGCGGCCAGTTTGGCCATCCGATACTTCATCCAGGTGAAGGGCAGCAGACCGACGAACGCGCCAAGGATCAGACCCGAAGAAAGTTGAAATGCCAGTGCAAACAGAGACATTACTGCTCCTCCTTTTTGTGTGTAATGATCCACCACCATATTCTAATATCCAAAATTACATTTTCATATTTGTCTCTCAGCCTCCTTGCCAGGTCTTCATTTAAGGCATCCAAAGCTCGAATGATTTTCAAAACTGCCTACTCCTTTCCTCAGTAATCTGGCTTATGATCCTTTCAATAATAACGCGATGCTGGTAACTATACCGTGGACTATTCACAGGGTTCCATGTGCCATCGTCAACTTGCCAACCCGCCAATAAATTCCTCTTTCCGTATAGGTAGGCGAAGTCTAGACTCCCGTCATCCCGAAAGCCAACCTTGTACCGGTACTTCCCAAAGGTGCCCCTAAATATCCTCGGATCATTGGCAAACTCCGATTCCGCAGCCTTAATCTTAACGGGCCCCCGCAGGTGATAATCCAGGCTCCCCTGGTTCCATCGGCGCTCAATGCGCGCCTCCCGGGCCTGCCGGCGGATAACCCCGGCTTGGCGGGCGGCCAGCCGCTGCCGGTGCCGCCGCGACCGCTGGGCCGCTTTTCGACGCCCCTGGCCCTTCTTGGCGTTCTTGGATCGGCGCGACCGCCGTCCCATGAATGCCAGGTAGAATCCCTCGCTGATCACGTCCGGCCAGAAAGCTGGCGTCAGGCCGCCCCCGAGATACCGCTTGTCGCGGCTGAGATACCACATGATTAGACTGGGCTTAAACTGCTTTCTACCCCCCCTCCTTGGGAGATGTCCTATGCCCAGGAATGTATATATCCAAAAATTGAATTTCTGCTCTTGTCTTTTCTTGGGCGGCCTCCCAACACCAAACAGGGTGTACAGCCAAAAGTTAAACTTCTCTTCTCTTTTCGGGGGCCGTCCTATACCAAATAACGTGTACAGCCAAAAATTGAACTCTCTATCTTTTGATTTCGCTCGGCTTGTCCTATAACGTTGGTCACCGGTCATGATCCACATCGCATTCATTAGCTTATCGTATTGCGAACCATAACGGGCCTGCAACGTGTAACGGTCTATTTCTTTGTCCGATACTAACTTTTCCGTGTGCGCAATCCCGGCGGTGTTGTAATCAAACCACTTATTACGGGTCCTGCCAGTGAATAGGGTCCATGCCCATTCCAGCAGTCCCGGCTCGTGGTACTCGTCGTGTTCTTCGTCGTGTTCTTCGTCATGTTCTTCTCCATCCCGGTTTTCATACGGAAGAAAGTTATCGTCCCCGGTTATCCAATACAGGAACCTGGATTTGTATCGAGCACTCACAATATCCAATACGCCACCATATAGACGGGTTATCAAGACAACAATCACACCGAACATCCATATCGCCAAGAATATCTCAAGAAACGGCCACGCGAAGTTAAAAAGCGACGATCCATATCCCTCGATATGAGCGTTGCTCCACGACAGATGCAGTGGCGGGATCATTGACCCGCCAGGAGCTTGTGCTCCCCGGCCACAACCTCCCGCACGTAATCGCGGCTGTGGTTGTACTGGTACACCGCCGCCGGCCAATCCTGGGGCGCGCCGTTGGCCCGGAGCATCCGGGCGGCCGCCATGATGCTGTCCCGCAGGTCAAACACACTGCCCGCCCCGTATTCGGCCCAGGTGGACGGAAGGAACTGCATGGGCCCCTCGGCGCCCGCCGGCGAGGTGGAAAGGTCCTGACCCAGGCTGGACTCCACCTCGCAGATCGAATAGAGGTACGCCCACCCCTGCGGGCCCAGGCCGGCCGCCGCCGCGGCGTCCTGGCAATACTGGCGGATGGTTGCACTGCTCAAAATAACCGCGCCGCCGGCATGAAACACCATTTGGGCCGGCGTGACGGGGATCGGCGCCGAGGCCCGGGGGGCCGTGGGCCTAGCGACCGTGATCCCGAGGGCAGTCAAGGCCCGAGAATCGGCCCCAACCGCATGACGGACCCGTTGGGCCGCCGCCGGACGGTCCGCGGGATAGTTCCTTGATGGCCCCGCCCATGCCGTGGACGTTAGGGTCACCATCACCGCCGCGGCAAACACGGCTACAATGCGCCAATCCCGGTTTACCACCATTTCACCCCAGTCTTTAAGGCAAGATACAAATTATAAACTTGCCTTGCGATAAAAACGATAATAATCAGCAATAAAGCCGCCAAGAGACTAGCCACCATGGTCGTCCACGGCGGACCTAACACGCCGATTGGACCTAAGTAATTGTCCAGATTAATTCCTTGCGCTGCTATCTGCGATATAGTGTTCATTTTCTGAATTGCATACTGTAAGAAATTAGTTACTGGCCCTAATGCCGTGTCAATAAGCTGGTGAAAGATGTCGCCAGAAGTGCTCATGGGCGGCACGGTCGGCGGATTTGGCGGCGTGGGCGGGGGCTGCGCGGGGCCCACCGTCAGCGTAGCAGTGGCCGTCATCCCGTCGTAGGTGGCCGTGATCGTCACGGTCCCCGTGTTCACGCCTGTGGCGGTCGCGCCGCTGATGGAAGCAATATTGCTGTTACTTGACGCGATAGTCGCGGAGGACGTAACGTCCTGGATGGAGCCGTTACTTTCCGTGACAGATACGGTGTATGACTGTGAGCCTCCGACTTGTATAGATGCCGTGGCGGGGCTGATGGATAGCCCTGTTGTAGCTGCACCGGTGGTCAGTGTGACTATATTAGATGGGTTGCCGTTTCCGTTTGCATTGTACGGAATAACATAGAAGCTGTACGTGTCGCCTTCGGTTAAGTCAGAAGCCTCATACGGAGACGTTACATTCTGGAGCTCCGTTGCGCTTGACTGCGATTGGCCAGCCGTCGTGTCCCAATAAAAGAGATTGTATCCCGTAACAGGATTTGTACTGTTGTTTGTCCAAATTAATTGGTCGGTATTGCTATTTACGATAGTTCCCGATAGAACGGTATTGCCATTAGGGGTAGTTTGCTGCAAGGATATTGTGACAATATTAGACGCAGTGCCTGCTCCTCCTGCGGTGTATGGTTGGACGTAAAAGTCATAAGTGTCTCCCGCTGTAAGACCCGATAGGTTATAAGGCGAGGCCACGTTCGGAACCTCCGTTGCATTCGACTGGGACTGGCCCGCCGTAACATTCCAATAAAAGAGGTTCCAGTTAGGGTTATCCGATCCGGAGTAGGCCCAAGACAGGCTCACCGAATTGTTGCCGCTCTGTTGTCCACTTAAGGTTGTGGACCCGGTTGGTGGATAAGAGTCAGTCGGCAACGGAACACTCGGAGGAGGCCAATTATACGTATTTCCCCACGAATCCGTAGCTGACATGACATATATTAGACGCGTTGCGCTGCTGTATGGCGAGTTTGTATACCAGAGGTAAAGGGGATACCCTTTCCATCCCGCTAAAGGTGCAGTAAACTGCTGCACGTAAAGATTCGCGTGTACGCCACAACCTCCCCCAGGTGTTAATGGCAGACTTTCGGTCTGATCGTTAGGATACTCGCTTGCCCCTATCCGATCACTCGTACTAGTATCACTGGTCACATACATGTTGTAGCCGACATAAGTTATGCTGGTAAAGTAATCATTGCTTCCCAAGCTGGGTAAATATCCGTTAAACGCCCCAGACGAAGGCGGGTTCGTGGCGGCGCTTCCCTGATAGTACACAGGAGACGGCTCGTTATACGTTGTGGTGGCGGCAGCCTGCCTGACGCCGATAAATAGGCTTAAGATTATAGACGGGATAAGCAAAATGTAAGTAATTGTTTTCATTTTTATCACCTCCCGAAGCCAAGAATTCTGATAATAATCCAAGCGGCAGAAATCCATACGAAAAACATTATTGCATATGCCACTACGTTAAAACCTATATCTGGCAGCATTGCTAGTGCTGCCCCAAAAGCATTCCAAGACGAAGTTAGTCCGAAGTGTGCCGTGGAACCGGTAAAGTTTAGGCCGGTAAATGTATTGATCAACCCTTCGGCTACCGAGTATAGCAAATTAAAGAAAGAAAAAATCAGTTGTACTATCAATATCACAATGTTAAATACTTGGTGTATTAGATATATAATGCCTTCAAAAAACTCATAAACCCATTGAAATAGGTGAACCAATAGCTGATATAGCGTAGTAAATCCATTGGCTATGGTTTGGGCGAGTTGGGCGAGCCACTGCCCGAGTTGGGCCCAAACCTGCTGAATCCAGTTCCACAGATTCTGGAAGAAACCTGTCAGGTTATTCCAAAAGCCACTCAGCAGACTGCCTATATAGCTCCCAAGGTCATGAAACTGCTGTAAGACTGGCTGGAACACGGTGGATATCGCGTTCGAGAGCCAGTTGACGAAGTTGGTCCAGAGATTAGAGAAAAACTGCCACATACTTAATCACCTATCTACGGCGCCACTTGCCACGGCGGGGCGACCGTCCACGGCGGGGCCACGGTCCATGCCGGAGCCGTTTGCCATGCCGGAGCTGGCGGCGATGGCGCAACCGGCTGATCCGGTATCTGCGGCGCGTCCGGAGCCGTGGGCGAATCGGGCGTCAGCGGCGCATCGGGGCTGATCGGCCCGTCCGGCGTCTTCATGGCAGGGGCCTTCGGCGCGTCCGGGGTCCTCACGTTGGGCGCCTTGGGCGACTCGGGCGCGGTCGGGGCCTCGGCCGTCTTGCCGCCCATCGTTGGCGCAGGGTCGGTCACGGACGGCAAGGGCCCGGGAGACGGGTTGATCGTCACGGGCGTCGGGCTGCCGGTCGGCGTATATACACCCGGGCCCGGATCGGAAAAGTCCGGAATGTTTCCCCACTGCGGGTTTGGCCCGGCGGTCGGCACTGGCGGGGCCGTGGGCCCGGGCGACCAGCTTGGTTGGGATGGCATCCCCGGGTTGGCGATGGTCGGCGGCCCCGGCACGGACGGCGCGGACGCTCCGTTCTCGAAATAGCTGTAGATGTTGCCCAGGGTGCCGTTGATCGTCTGAAGGTCGCCGTCGAGGGTGCTGGTATCGTTTTGCACGGCGGTAACTACCGCCTGTAACTCGGCTGTTCAGGTACAGCCGTTACTTCCGGTTCCTCCCCCGCCGCTTGGTGCGGGTGGAACATTGAAATTTAGGATATTTCCTGCACTATCGGTTTCGGACGCAAGATAGCTCCATGGTTGAGGAGATGGCGTTGTAGAGTCCGCACATGACTCATATAGGTAAAAGCCGGTATTTCCTGAAGGCCCGGTAACAACATTGCTTCCATTTGACGTTATAGTTGACGTACTTATTATATTGTTACTGCTATCATGCCATTTTACCGTTACACTACAATTTGCATCAAAGTCATTATTGACTACTGTGATTGAAGCTAGGGGGGGTACGGATTGGGTCCAATCGTAGGCGCCGCTGAACTGGACCATGTTATCACCTGCATTCAGGTACGCATATATCGACGTACCAGCATTGTAGGTAGTGGCTAATGCTGATGGTACAATTATTAAACTAAAGAGAAAAATAAGCAATGAAACGAGTATAATCTTCCTCATCAATATGGCCTCCTGCTAATTTTTATGGCCGATCTAATAATCTTGGCCAACGGAAAGGCTAGCATAAATCCCGCCAGAACGGTCCAAAAAACGGCCAGATTGCTGAGGTTGTCAAAGGCGTCCACGATCTCACTAACCTGATCGAACCCCTGCGCCGACTCGGTGGTAAAGCTAAGCACGTTGGACATACCGGACAAACTCTCTCCATCCGGCCCGACCGCCTGAACGGTAACGCTGTAATTCGTATTAGCCGCGAGACCGTCCAATTGGTAGTCCATCTGTCCGGCCGGCACGTCGTACACTTGCCCGGCCACATTCACCACAAAAGGCGTCGTGCTATTAGGATAGGACCACATAATGTAGGCATGGTTGTCGCCAATGTTGTATAACTGTAAGTTTATTGGGGCGCACAGCCCATAGGTGAAGTCCAATACCTGGGAATACTGGCTTTCCCCGAGACCGTTTACGGCTGTAACAGTTACTTGGTACGTTTGCCCAAGGATTAGATTTTTCCCAGTGAAGTCATAACTGGTCGATGTCGTGTCGTCGAAATAAGACCCATTGACATAGACGTTGTATTTCTGGATTCCTTCCGTCGGCGGATTCGCCGTCCATTTAATGGCTGTCGCCGTATACACCGCCAGGCCGACCGTCGGCGTCGCGTATTCGGGCAGAGTGGTCGCTTGGACCGCCGAGCCGTAGGAGCCTGTGCCCATGCTGTTCACCGCGGCCACGGCGAACGTGTACTGGGTGTTGGGTTGGAGGCCCCGCACCACATAGGACGCCACAGCCGACGCGCCCACGGGTGAGCCGTTCTCGTCGATCAGGTATTGGCTCACAGCGTCGCTGGCCGGGTTCGGCGTCCAGGCCAGGGAAGCGGTATCCTGGCTCACGGTCACCGTGAGGCCCTGCACCTGCCCGGGTGCCGAAGACGGCTGCCCGGTCACGTACAGATTCGTCGTGTAGATGTTCGTGGCCGTGATGTCGGTGGCGCCCGCCGTGCCGGCGGCGAGAAAAACGGCCGCCGTCAAAAATGCCAAAAGTACAGCGAGTGGTCTCATGATGCGCTCCTAGTCGTCGATTCTGCCAAATCTGATGTAGCGGTAAACAGCTATTATAATCATGACTACGACACCGAAACAGATTAATTCAAGAGCTATGGCCAGGTATGGCCAAGCGAAATTGAAGAGCGTGGAAGCGAATACCCATACGCCCGAGGTGTCCGGAGGCGGTAGATTATACATTATATCCCCTCCTAGTATTTCGGCTTATATGAACCCCAGTCGCCTTTGGGCGGCTTGTAATCGGAGCCTCCCGAACCTGGCGCGTAATTGGGCTTGTAATCCGGGTCCAATGTGGACGGTAGTTCCGGCGGCTTGTACGCCTTGGGTACGTATTTAATGTCTTTGTCCGCCGCGTACTTCGAGTCGGGCGGCACATACTCCACCTTGTAGTCGCGAGCAGTGTATTTAGCGGGAACGCTTGCGGCGCTAAACACCAGCGGGATCAGGT
>Ga0078972_1012667_pt1 | contig 14352 bp, 11 predicted proteins | sample YelNatPaOPGAMG01_FD_67568 | JGI IMG/M metagenome (GOLD analysis project Ga0078972, IMG submission 67568) | Hot spring thermophilic microbial communities from Obsidian Pool, Yellowstone National Park, USA - OP-RAMG-01 (SPADES assembly) (version 2) | ecosystem: Environmental > Aquatic > Thermal... | reverse complement strand
TAAAACTCTATTTTTAAAAAAGTAGAATCTACCTTTGGCTTTGGAGAAAAAGCACTTGATGGTATATCTAATATTTTCTTTGCAGTACCATAATAATTTAAAAAACAAGTCAATGCACTGTAAGATTTAGTAGAAATATTTGCCAATAGCCTATCAGAAAATTCTTTTTGAAATGTAAGATAAGCTATTTTTATATACTCTCTATATAAAATAAGATACTCTATAATTTTACTACTTAAATGATAAGGTATATTCCCAAAAACTACTATTTTTTTATTTAATTTTTCAATCTGAAATTTTAAAATATCCCCCTTAATAACCTCTATGTTTTTGAAATCTTTAAATCTTCTTTCTAAAATCTCAACAAAACGGCTATCAAATTCTAAAGCATATACAAATTTTGCTTTTTTAACTAAAAAACTTGTTATTTTGCCATCACCTGAACCTATCTCTAAAACAAACTCATCTTCAATAGACATATTATTTAACATTTTTTCTATATATCTATTATCTTTTAAAAATATCTGTCCAAATGATTTTAATGGTATCATTTAGATAAAGATAAAGCCAATTTTATAGCCTCTAACATTGAATTAAAAAAAGGGATTTTTTTAGCCCTGATAATATCATAGGCTACCCCGTGCGCAGGAGACGTTCTTATTATAGGTAAACCAACTGTTAAATTCACGCCGGTATCTAAAGAAAGCATTTTAAAAGGTATCATACCTTGATCGTGATATAAACATATAAAACAATCATACTTATTTAAATTTTCTTTTATAAAAAGGGAATCTGGTGGAAATGGTCCAAAAATATTTTTTTCGGATTTCTTTATTGCAGAAACAATTATTTTTTCTTCTTTTTCCAAATAAGTATTTATCCCGGCATGGGGATTAAATGATGCTATTGCAATTTTTGGATTTTTTATTTTAAATAGATTTTTTAAAGCAGAATATGTTGTCTCTATGGTATTTTTCAAATTATCTATATTTATTAAAGAAGAAACTTCTCTTAATGGTTTATGCCTTGTGTATAAAACAATCTTTATATTTTTAGAGACCATAAACATTTCAAATCTTTTTACCTTAAAATAATTAGCCAAATATTCTGTCTGACCAACAAAATCTGAAAATTTTAATTTAATAGCCTCCTTTGAAACAGGCGCTGTAACAAGTGCTTTTATATTTTCTTTGGAGATTATTTTAAGTGCGGTATCAATATAATTTATTGATGCTTCTCCGGATATATAGGAAGGGAAACCCGGCTTTATATCTTCTATGTTTTTTGTATTTAGATCAACAAAATCAATTTTTTTAACTAATTTTTTAAAAACAGAAAATCTATTTAAAACTTTGTAATCTCCAACGAGTATAAAATTAATATCTCTTCTTATTAAACTTTCTATTGCCTTTAAACTTATAAATGGACCACAACCACTTGGATCTCCAACTGTAATTACTATTTTCATTTAATTATATATCTTTATTAAAGCATTTCCTTTTAACTCTTCTAACCACTCTTTATATCTTTTTTTAAATTTCTCCTGCCTAATTAAATTTAAAATATTCTGTTTTGCCTCCTCAAATGATATTTTTTTTGACTCTAATATTTTTTCTAAATAAATAAGATAATCTATGCCATCTATCTTTTTTATTTCAATATTTCCCTCCTGCATCTTACTTATAATCTCATAAATTTCAGGTCGTAAGTCTTCTTTTGAAGCCTCTAAATCTGTTAATAATCCTTGGTATTCTTTTTCAACATAAAATATTCCTTTTTCTTTAATTAAATTGGTTAACTTAACTAATTTATTTTTATCTTTTGAACTTGCTATCCACAATTTATAAGTCGGAGGTAAAACAAAAAGATTGTTCCTTTCGTTATAAAATTTAATAACTTCGGATGGAGAAACATCTATGTGGGAATTTACGTATTTATCCAAAGCAAAACGAATTAAATATTGTTCTTTTATACGTTCTCTTAACTTTGTAATAGTTAAACCTTTTTCTATTAAAGAATTTTCAAACTCCTCTCTTGATTTAAATTTTGATATTATATCTTTTAATCTTGCTTCTATTAAATAATCCGGGATTTGAAAATTTTCTTTTTTTGCAGCATTTAAAATAAGTTTGTCTTCTATTAATCTCTCTAAAGCATTTTTCTTTAAATCCTCTTCATCTTTATATTCATCCTGTAAATATAAAGATAACGCCTTTATAAAATCATCTAAATCCTTTGATGTAATTGCTAAATCATTGACTCTTGCAATAATCTTTATAGAGTTTTCTGCAAAAATATTGATATTGAAAAATAAAAACAAAACTAAAATTAAAAATCTCCTCATATAAATTTTAATTTATCTTAAATGTTTCTTTTAAATATTCTACCTCTTTTTTTAAAAATCTGCAATATAAATCAAATCCAATCATCCAAATAAAACCGTGCTGTTCTTTACCTAAAATATTTCCGGCACCTCTCATCTCCAAATCATTTGTTGCTATCTCAAAACCAGAACCAAGATGAGAAAACTTTTCAATAATAGATAATCTTTCCTGCATTTCTTTTGATAAGGTTAGAAACTTAGGAACCACAAGATATGCATAAGCCTGAATATTAAAACGGCCAACCCTTCCCCTTAACTGATGCAAATCTGCCAAACCAAACATATGGGCGTTATTAATAATTATAGTATTTGCTTTTGGTACATCAATACCTGATTCTACTATAGCTGTCGAAAAAAGACAATCTATTTTTCCAAGCATAAAATCTACCATAGTTTTTTCAATCTCATTTGGAGGGAGTCTTCCATAAGTTATACCTATTGAGATATATTCTGGTAAATATTTCTTAATAACATTTGCTATTTTATTTATCGTAGCGATTCTATTGTTTATAAAAAATACCTGGCCACCTCTATTCACTTCACTTGTTATTATATTAGCTATTAATTTTGGAGAAAATTCTATAATCTTTGTTTTTATTGGCAGTCTGTTTGGTGGCGGAGTCCTGATAACTGAAATATCTTTTATACCTATAAGGCTCATATAAAGCGTTCTTGGGATAGGTGTTGCAGAAAGAACAAGAACATCAATACCAACTTTTAATTTCTTTATCTTCTCTTTGTGTTCAACACCAAAACGATGTTCATCATCTATGATAAGTAAACCTAAATCTTTAAAAACAACATCATCTGAAAGCAAACGGTGTGTACCTATTACTATATCAACTTTTCCTTCTCTTATATCTTTAATTATCTTTTTTTGTTCTGAAATACTTCTAAACCTTGAAAGCATCTCTACATTTACTGGAAAATTTTCGATACGTTTTTTAAAATTATAATAATGTTGATAAGCCAAAACCGTAGTTGGAACCAAAAAAGCAACCTGCTTTGAACTCATAACAGCTTTAAAAGCAGCCCTTGCAGCCACCTCTGTTTTACCATAACCTACATCTCCGCAGACCAATCTATCCATACACATATTTGATTCCATATCAGCCTTTACTTCCTGAATTGCTTTCAGTTGATCTTCTGTTTCCTCGTATATAAATTTCTCTTCAAATTCTTTCTGCCAATCTGTATCTTTTGAAAAACTAAATCCACCAAATAATCTTCTTTGCGCCTCTAACTTTAATAATTCTAAAGCAAATTCTCTTATACCATTTTTTACTTTTTCTTTTGTTATTATCCACTCTTTGGAATTTAAATTTGTTATCTTCGGAGTTCTATTTGAAAAACTTGTATATTTTTGTATAAAATGTGCCTCTTCTCTTGGAACATATATCTTATCTTTATTTTCATATTCAATCTCAAAATAATAATCTTCTTTATCTATAACTTTTAATTTTTTAACTCCCTTAAATATTCCAATCCCATATTTTGTATGAACTACATAATCTCCTTTCTGAATCCTTAAAACTGTATCTAAAGGTAATTCTTCACTTGAATATTTTCTTATCTTTTTAATGTAGGGTATGATTATAATAAAATCATAATCTGTTATCTTTTTATTTACCTTCTTATCAAAACTATAGATTTTTCCAATATGCTCAAATTCCCACTCTATCCTTAAAGGAAAATTAAAGTTTGTTGGAAAAACCTCTAATGTATCGCCTTTTAAAGAAAAATCACCTTCTAAAAAGACCTCATCAACATTTTTATAACCAAGTTCAATTAATTTTGCTTTTACCTCTTCTAAAGAGATTATCTTATTAATATATATCTTTAAAGTATCAAACATAAAAAAATTAAGAAAAACTATAATGTGGATTTCTTACGGAAAAGAAGGACTAATGGACAAGCAATAAATATGGTAGAATAAACTCCAGAAATAAAACCAACTAAAAGACAAAAAGAAAAACCTTTCAAAGCCTCTCCACCTAAAAAATACATAGCTACAACTACCATAATTGTAGTAAAAGAGGTTATAACTGTTCTTGAAAGAGTAGAATTAATTGCATTATTTATAAGGTCCTTTAAAGATAATTTAGAAAATTTTTTAGATAATTCTCTCACCCTATCATAAATAACAATTGTATCATTTATAGAATAACCAATTATAGTAAGCAAAGCGGTTATTGTAAGCATATTTACTTCATAATTAAAAATTGAAACAAAACCTAAAGCAATAAGTGCATCATGAAGAAGCGCGATAACACCTGCTAATCCAAAATCAAAGTGTTTAAACCTAAAACCTACATAAAAAAGAATGCCAAGTATAGAAAATATTACAGCAAGGGTTGCTTTTTCTTTTAATATCTTTCCAACCGAAGGTCCTATGGTAGTTACATTTAACTTTTCAACAACTTTAAAATTTTCTTTTAATATTTTATCTGCTTTTTCTTCTATAGACTCTCTGCTTTTTATAATAACTCCGCCTTCAACATCTTTAAAATCCTGAATCTCTACTTTAGTTATCCCGTTATTTTTTAATATATTTCTTATCTTTTCAATCTCAACAGCTGGATTAATCTTATATTCTAAAACTTGACCTCCCTTAAAATCAACACCATAGATATATTCCTGCTTAGAATAAAAATTAAACATACCAAAAATTATCAATACAATTGACAGAATAAAACAAAAAACTCTTAAACTTATAAAATCAATATTTTTAGATTTAAAAAATTCAAGCATTGGAAACTTTGCAAGTCCCATATTTAAAAATAAACTTAAAATAGTCTTACCCACCCATATGGCAGTAAAAATACTTACTATATTACCCAAAATAAGAGTAGTTGCAAAACCTCTAATTGGACCTGTCCCAAAATAGAATAAAAATACAGCTGCTATTATAGTTGTAATATTTGAATCATAAATAGCGCTTTTAGAGTAATCAAAACCATTTTTAATAGCTACAAGCAGTGGTTTTTTTGATTTTAACTCTTCTCTAATCCTTTCATAAATTAAAACATTGGCATCAACAGCCATACCTAATGTTAAAATTATTCCTGCAATTCCCGGAAGTGTTAAAGTAGCATTCAAGATTTTTAATCCCATAAGTATAAAAATCAAATCCAAAACTAAACATATAAAAGCCACTATTCCTCCAAAAAAATAATAAAAAAGCATAAAGACAACAACTAAAAATATACCTAAAATTATAGAATTAAGACCTCTTTTTATTGAATCCGAACCTAAAAGTGGACCAACTGATCTTTCTTCTTCAACAGACAAAGGTATAGGCAAGGCTCCTGAATTTAAAATAGAACTTAAAAGCCTTGCGTCATCCATAGTAAATTCACCTGTTATCTCTGCCTGTCCGCTTAAAATCGCCTCTTTTATCAAAGGAGCACTTTTTATCTTTCCATCTAAAACTATAGCAAGTCGTTTTCCTACATTCTCTTCTGTAACCTTTGCAAATTTTTTTGTTCCTTCTTTTGTAAATTGAATTTTTACAGAAGGCATTCCAATAGAATCAAGACCAATGAAACTTTCTGCCAAATCAGAACCAACCAAACTTGGCTCTTTATAGAGAAGAAACTTATCTCCATGAAATTCTAATAATTCATAACCTTCCGGAACTTCTCCATCTATAGCTTTGTTTATTTTTTCCTTATCCTCCTCTACTAATTTAAATTCCAACTTTCCAACTTCTTTTAACTTATTTACAATTTCAGTATTTATAATACCCGGGATTTGAACTAATATTAAATTATCACCAACTAAACTAATTGATGTCTCTTTTACTCCAAAATCATCAATCCTTGTTCTAATCTTTTCTATAGCAGCCTCTGTAGCATTTCTTATTTTACTGGGTTCAAGTCCTTTTGTATCTCCTTTTAAAAGAACATACATTCCACCTTTTAAATCTAAGCCTAAATTTATTTTTTTATTTAAAGGAAAGATTAAAAAGATACCAAGAATTGTTAATCCAATTATTACTAAAAGTCTAAATTTTAAATGTTCTTTTCTTATCATTATTTTTTTCTTGCTATAGCAAATTTATCAATCTCTATTTTAGTATTATCATCAACTCTTATTATAAATGTATTTTCTTTAATATTTACAACTACACCATGAATACCACCGATTGTTACAACCTCATCGTTTTTCTTTATGCTATTTATCATATCTTTAAATTCCTTTTGTTTTTTCTTCTGTGGCAGGATAATAAAAAAATAGAATACAAAAAAAAGAAAAAATAAAGGTATAATTTGTAATATAAATGGTAGTTGACTTTGCATAATTAAATAAAATTTTTATTATAAATTAACACAAATCAATATATTGTCAACATTTTTCTAAAAATTGTTAAAATTTTAATATTTTTGCAAAATAGATTGTCTATTTTAAAAAAAATCCATCTAATGAATTCTCTTTTGGTTTCTAAAAGTCTTTATATTTTTAAATTTTAATTTTCATCTCTTATTTTAATAAAACCAATCAACCCCAATCCCACCCGACGGGTGGGATTGGAAAAATTCAATTAAAATAAGCATTTTCCCAGCCGACGGGTGGGAAAAGGAAAAACTCTGTGTTCTTTGCAATATACGATATAAAAAGTTTTCCAAACAACTAATACAAAATCTGGGATGAAAATTGTATATTCTGGCAGGAAGAAAGAATCCGTTTAGCAAAAGAAGAACAATTAAAAAGACAACGCACAATGGATCATTTTTCCGCTTCATTAGCGCATGAAATAGATAACCCTATATTTGCAATAATTACATTTAGAGAAAATAAAAATCCTTGAATATACAATAAATTTCTTGTATAATTAAACAAAATGGAAGATAAGGAATTCAAAGTAATAAAACAAGAGATAAAATCCCTCATATCAACCATATCTGAAATCCCCCAAGAACAAATAGATGAAACCAAAGACTTCTTTAAAGATTTAGGTATAGATAGTATGAAGGCTTTAGAAATAATCGCATCAATAGAAAAGAAATACAAAATAATCATCCCGGAAGAAGAAATCCCTAAAATAACAAATCTAAATGCTGTATATAGTTTTATAGAGGAACATATAAAAAAATAAATATGAAAACAGATAAAAAAACAATATTCTTAACAGGTGCAACAGGTTTAGTTGGTTCATATTTATTAAAAATATTACTACAAAATGGCCATAAAGTATATGCATTAGCAAGAGATAAGAATAATAAATCTGCTAATGAAAGAGTATTTGAAGTATTAAAGTTCTGGGACCAAGATATAGCAGATAAATATTTTAAAAACTGTATTGTTGTAAATGGAGATATAACACAAGAAAATTTAGGACTTAATAAAAATATAAATTCTCTACTTAAAAATCAAACAGAAGAAATATTTCATTGTGCAGCTATTACGGAACTCAATGCATCTTGGGATGTAATCAAAAAAGTTAATATAGATGGAACTGATATTGTTTTTTCACTTGCTCAGGGTTGTAAAAATTTAAAAAAAATTAACCATATTAGCACAATATATGTATGCGGAGATTATAAAGGTATATTTAATGAAAATAGTTATAATGTTGGTCAAAATTTTACAAATTCTTACTCTAAAAGTAAATTTGAAGCAGAAAATATTGCTCAGAATTTTAGAAATAAAGGATTATGGGTAGATATATTCAGATTACCAATAATTGTGGGGCAGTATAAAGATGGAAAAATTTTATATTTTAAAAATATATATCAATTAATATCTTTATGTAAATTAGAAATTTTTGATGTGTTACCACTTAATGGAATTAAAATTAATATTACTCCAATTGATATGGCTATTGATGCAATAAATACTATAGCTTTTTCTTCAAATATGATAAAAAATATGACTTATCATCCCTTTCCTTTGCATTCAATATATATTAAAACAATTATTGAATTAGCTTCAAAAATATTTAAATTTAAATGTCCAAATTTTATTTTTCTCGAAGAATTCCAAATAGAAGATTTTTCACCAGTGCAAAAAAATATAATCAAAAATGGAATTTTACCTTTTATCTTCGATACGAATATTGATTCAACTTTTACTAATAATATTTTAAAAGAAAATGGATTTATTTTTCCAAAATTTAATATAAACTTTTTAAATATTTTTTTAAAATATTTTAAAAAATATATAACAAAAAATGAAGAAAAGTATTTTACAGTTAATAAAAAATCGTTGCTCAATACGAAAATATAAAAATAAACCAGTATCTGAAAAAAAAATTAGAACAGTTTTAGAGGCCGGTATATGGGGACCATCTCTTGCGCAAAACCAATGTTTTAGATTTATTATTATCAAAAATAAAGAAATTAAAAATAAAATTTGTAATATATTAGAAAAATATTTAAAAAAACTTGGAATAATAGGAAGAATAGCCTTTATACCTTCAACAATTAGTGCTATACAAACTGCTCCTTGTCTAATTGCTATATATAACTCCGGAGAATTTAAAACAATGATAGAAAAATTTGCCAGAATCCGTACAAAAAAGAAAAATAATATTTATATAAAAATTGCCCATTATGCAGAATTAGAAGCAATTGCTGCAACTATCCAAAATATGATATTAACTGCTGAATATTATGGATTAGGAACCTGTTGGCTACAAATTCCTGTATATTGTTCAAAACAAATTAATAAAATTTTTAATATAAATCTTGAATTAATTGGCTTTTTAAGTATCGGTTATCCAGACGAAAAATCTGTACGTTCTCCAAGAAATAAGAAATTATTATTAAATATATATAAATAAATAACCAATGTTTATGCTTCTTTTCCCAATATCAGGACTATTACTTTTTCTTAGTTGTAGTATTATAGTTCTAATTACTACCATTAAAACGCGTCGCACACCTCTACACTATATATGGATATTTTTCAATATAGCCGTTGGTATATGGGGGATTAGTTGTTTTTTTATGCAAAAAAATTTCAATATTAATTTTGTGTTGTTCTGGATAAGAATAGGCCATATAGGAGTAATTTTTATTGCTATTTTCTTTTTACATTTTGTTTACATTTTATGTAATTTAAAAAATAAAAAGCTTCTTATATTTGCTTATCTACAAGGAATTATTTTTAGTATTTTAATTCCAACAAAAAAATTTATTTCTTTGCAAAATATTGAAATTGTCTTTAATTCTTTTTATTATGACAGAGCACATGGTATCATTTATCCCTTATTTTTTTCTATATGGTTAATTTTAATTTTATATGGACATTATAAATTACTTAAAACTTTTTTTATATCATATGGTTCTAAACGAAACCAAATTCTTTATTTATTTCTCGGACTACTTACCGGTTTTTCAGGGGGGTTAACAAATTTTTTCCCAGTTTTTAGAATAAATATTTTCCCGATCGGAAATTTTACTATCATTGTATATTGTATAATTGTCTCTTATGCTATATTAAAATATCATCTAATGGACATCCGCATAATTATTACACGTGCAACTATATTTATTTTTGTCTATTCTCTTGTCTTTGCTATCCCAATTATTTTGGGTTTGATTACTAAATTATGGCTTATCTCTATATTGTTGATGGGAATATTATCTCCTATTGGTATTTTTGTATTCAGTTATCTGCATCAACAAATAGAAAATGTAATCCTAAAAGAACAAAAACGTTATCAAAATGCATTAAAAGAATTAGGTAAAAGAATGTTACAGGTTAGGGATCTAACTTTATTACTTAATACTATAGTTGATGATATCTATAAGGTAGTTTCTCCGGAATTTATTGCTCTTTATACCTTATCTAAAAATACAAAATCTTTTATTTTCTATCCAAAAAGTATTAGCAATAATTATTCTTTTCCAAAAGAAATAAATCATAACTCTCCTTTAACAGATAATCTTTTTAAGAATAAAAAACCAATTTTTTTAGAAAGTTCTTTCAATATCAATCTTCCACTTGAAACCTTAATTGTTCCTTACTTTGCATATGGAAATCTTTATGCCTTTATGTTTTTAGGCCCCAAACCTAAGAAATCCCCCTATCTTGAATCTGACCTAATAGCATTTGATATCCTATCAAGCCAAGCCTCCCTTGCTATTGAAAATTGTATATTCTGGCAGGAAGAAAGAATCCGTTTAGCAAAAGAAGAACAATTAAAAAGACAACGCACAATGGATCATTTTTCCGCTTCATTAGCGCATGAAATAGATAACCCTATATTTGCAATAATTACATTTAGAGAAAATAAAAATCCTTGAATATACAATAAATTTCTTGTATAATTAAACAAAATGGAAGATAAGGAATTCAAAGTAATAAAACAAGAGATAAAATCCCTCATATCAACCATATCTGAAATCCCCCAAGAACAAATAGATGAAACCAAAGACTTCTTTAAAGATTTAGGTATAGATAGTATGAAGGCTTTAGAAATAATCGCATCAATAGAAAAGAAATACAAAATAATCATCCCGGAAGAAGAAATCCCTAAAATAACAAATCTAAATGCTGTATATAGTTTTATAGAGGAACATATAAAAAAATAAATATGAAAACAGATAAAAAAACAATATTCTTAACAGGTGCAACAGGTTTAGTTGGTTCATATTTATTAAAAATATTACTACAAAATGGCCATAAAGTATATGCATTAGCAAGAGATAAGAATAATAAATCTGCTAATGAAAGAGTATTTGAAGTATTAAAGTTCTGGGACCAAGATATAGCAGATAAATATTTTAAAAACTGTATTGTTGTAAATGGAGATATAACACAAGAAAATTTAGGACTTAATAAAAATATAAATTCTCTACTTAAAAATCAAACAGAAGAAATATTTCATTGTGCAGCTATTACGGAATTTAATAAACCAATGGAAGAGATTAGAAAAGTCAATGTCTATGGAACAAAAAATATATTAGATTTCTCATTAGAATGTAAAAATTTAAAAAAAGTAAATCATATAAGCACAGCATATATTTTTGGAGACTACAAAGGGGTATTTAAAGAGGACGATTTGGATGTAGGACAAAAATTTAATACAACTTATGAACAAAGTAAATTTGAAGCAGAAAAATTAGTTGTTGAATATAGAAATAAAGGGTTATGGGTAGATGTTTTTAGACCTGCTATAATAGTTGGAGAATCTACAACAGGAAAAATAATTTCTTTTAATAAAGCTTTTTATCAAGGTTTAAGAAATTGGAATCTTGAAATATTTGATAAATATCCCGGAGGAAAAGGCTACTTTTTTTATATAAGTTTTGTAGATGATCTTTGTAGAGCTATATTTTTAATTTTTTCTAATACTATAATAAAAAACAAAACCTATCATCTTTTCAGTTCTTCTTCAAGACTATCTTTTAAAAAGGCTATGGATTGGTCTAGTAAATTTCTTGGCTTTAAAAAACCAAAAATAATTGACAAAAAAGATTTTCTAATTAATAATCCTGTTACATCAGCACAGAAAATAATATTAAAATATAACTTTTTTTTTCTAAATAATGATATAAAATTAGATTCAAAAAATACAGAAAATTTATTAAAAAAATATAATTTTAGATTTACAAAATTTACAAAAAAAATATTCTTTAATTTATTAGATTATGCAGTAAAAACTAAATTCTTAAATAAGCTAAATAATAATCATGGTTGCTTCTAAAAAAGATATATATGATGTTATAATTATAGGCGGGGGAGTTGGTGGTTTAACTTGTGGTTGCTTTCTTGCTAAAGCAGGAAAAAAAGTTTTAATTATAGAAAAAAATCCTAAAATAGGGGGATATTGCAATTCGTTTAAACAAAATGGATTTACTTTTGACTTTGGTATTCGTGCTTTGTCTCATAGTAAAGAAGATAGTTATTTATACAAAATTATAAAAGAAGACTTGAATTTAAATATAGAATTAATTAAAACAGAAATTACAGACTGTATTATTACTCCTGATTATAAGATAAACTTTTATTCAGATATTAATAGAACGATAGATGAATTAATAAGTATTTTTCCAAAAGAGTCAAAAAATATAAATCTACTATTTGATTTAATTAATAATATTAATAAAAATTCTATATTAGCTTCTTTTTATCAAGAATTTAAAAATAGAACTTTTAAATATTTATTAGATAAATATTTCAAAAATGAAAAATTAAAATTTATTTTAACAATCCCTATAGGTAATTTAGGATTATCATCTTTTGAGGTATCTGCTATTTCATCAATTATGTTATATCACGGTTATCTATTTAAAGGTGGACATTATATAAAAGGAGGTATGCAAACATTGGTAAATGCTTTATTGACAAATTTTAAAAAACACGGTGGAAAAATTTTATTATCTAATAAAGTTTATAGAATTGAATTTATAAAAAATAATATAAAAAAAATTTTTTCCAACAACAGAGATTTTTTTTATGCAAAAGAAGTCGTATGTAATTGCGATCCTTCTTTTGTTATATCTAATTTAATTAGCAAAAATATATTAAATAAAAAATATTTTTTGGAATTCAAAAAGCTTAAACCCTCTACTTCAGCTTTTATTTTATATTTAGGATTAAAAGATACAATTAGAAAAAATATAGATAATTGCTGTGGATTATGGTATTATTTTAATTATAAATTTGATGATTTTTATTTTAATCTTTCAAGAAATAAAATAAATTTTAATAATATAAACCACTTACTTTTTGCTTTTCCATCTTTTCATGATAAAAATCTTGCTCCCAAAAATTGCGAAAGCATAATGATGATTTTATGGTCTCCATATAAAAATAGAAACTTCTGGTATAAAAATGCTAAACATTTTAAAGAAATACTAATCAATAAAGCAAAAAATCTAATTCCAAACTTATCTTCTATCATTCAAGTAGAAAAAATTACTTCTCCTGTGTTTTTAAATCAATATACATTAAGTAGAAACGGCTCAGTAAGGGGGTGGGAGGCATTACCTTCTCAACTTAGAGTTTCTAAATTATTAGAAGAAATTCTAAAAAAACGTATATTTTTTGTTGGTCAGTGGTCAACACATTATGCTCCGGGTGGATTATTTACTGCTATTTTTTCTGCTAAAAAAATAGCAAATATAATTTTAACAAAAACAAAAGAAAAGAAATGAATATATATTCCATACCAACATTAATAGGATCTGTATTGGTTTTAGGTATAGGATTACTAGTTTGGTTAAAAAATAAAAAATCAGAAATAAATATAGTATTTGGTTTATATAATTTTTCAATATTCTTTTGGTTAATTTCATATACAATTGCTTATTCTGTAAAATCTCCTCAAATAGCAAATTTTTGGTGTAGAGTAGCCTGTATCTCCACTACATTTATAGCGCCTACATTTTATCATTTTGCATTAAGTTATCTCAAAATAAAAAAAGAAAGAAAATTAGTATTTCTCTCTTATTTATTGATGTGTTTTTTTGCATTGTTGTTCAGAACGGAATATTTTTTAAAAAATACCCCCTACAAATATTTCTGGGGATATTATTCAAAAGCCGGAATTTTGCATCCTGTTTATCTCTTATTCTTTTTTCTTATAATTACAAGAGGGTTTTTTCTTATTTGGAAAGCACATAAAAAAATTGTTAATATTTCTCCTCTAGAAAATCTTAGATTGAAGTATATATTCTTTGCATATTTAATCCATTCTGGAGCTGCGATAGACTATCTTCCAAAATATGGCTTTGAAATTTATCCTTTTGGATGGTTATTTGCAATCTCTTATTCTCTCATACTTTCCTACACCATCCTCAAACACCGCCTTATGGATATAAGAATATTTCTAACCCGTGCTACTATATTTATTTTTATATACTCTTTAGTATTTGCTATCCCAATTATCTTGGGTATTACAACTAAATTATGGATTATTTCAATATTGTTAATGGGTATACTTTCTCCAATTGGAATGTTTGTATATGGTTATCTGCGCGAGCAACTTGAAGATGTATTATTTAAACAACAAGAAT
>Ga0078972_1012666_pt1 | contig 14352 bp, 13 predicted proteins | sample YelNatPaOPGAMG01_FD_67568 | JGI IMG/M metagenome (GOLD analysis project Ga0078972, IMG submission 67568) | Hot spring thermophilic microbial communities from Obsidian Pool, Yellowstone National Park, USA - OP-RAMG-01 (SPADES assembly) (version 2) | ecosystem: Environmental > Aquatic > Thermal... | reverse complement strand
TTGTGAGATTCAAAGCTCATCCTATGCCTTGGATGCCCGAATATTGGCAACCTTTCAATTCTCTTTGTGAGATTCGAAATTAGAGAAGGTAACAAACGCAGAAATAGGCTTTTCTTTCAATTCTCTTTGTGAGATTCTGTATACATCTCCCGCCGGATTTTGTCCGGCATGAAAATACTTTCAATTCTCTTTGTGAGATTCCCAGACCTTATCCGATATCTTTACTGTCTTCATCCCTTTCAATTCTCTTTGTGAGATTCTATGGACTGGAGAGTTGTAGCAGCAAAAGGTCTTGTCATAATCTTTCAATTCTCTTTGTGAGATTCAGGAGTACCGGAACAGGGCGGAGAACGAGATCCACGTCACTTTCAATTCTCTTTGTGAGATTCGATGGTAAATTTGACAAGAGCAGGGGGCTAATTAAATTCTTTCAATTCTCTTTGTGAGATTCTCTGGCCGAGGAGGACGGCGGAAAGGCAAAGGGGGCGGAGCTTTCAATTCTCTTTGTGAGATTCGGGTTCTTGGATATTCCCAACCTGTTTCCCAACATGTATACTTTCAATTCTCTTTGTGAGATTCTCGTCCAGAACGGCGAATATCGGCACGTTCTTCTCCTCTTTCAATTCTCTTTGTGAGATTCTTTTCTCAGCCTATATGAACGTATTCCTCAAATACATATTCTTTCAATTCTCTTTGTGAGATTCCTTCAGCATCTCCTTTTGTTGTCCTCGCATCAAGATCCTTTCAATTCTCTTTGTGAGATTCACGTTAGCTTTTTATGTATGAGGTGTAATCGTTCAGTCTTTCAATTCTCTTTGTGAGATTCCCTTCACCTCTCCAGCCATCAAATATCACCAAAAAAATCTTTCAATTCTCTTTGTGAGATTCAGAGATAGCCAAACTCCTTAAAAACGGAGACAGGAGACTTTCAATTCTCTTTGTGAGATTCCACCAGAAGAGAGAAGAGCAGTCTTGGAAAGCCTTAAGAACTTTCAATTCTCTTTGTGAGATTCCTCCTGTCCGTATTCGTGACTTTAAGATACCTCGCTCTCAGCTTTCAATTCTCTTTGTGAGATTCCCGAAGAACCCAGTCCTAGTTGTGTTTTACATAAAAAGCTTTCAATTCTCTTTGTGAGATTCTGCCACAGATATGTAACAGAGACACCTGAGCTAACAATCTTTCAATTCTCTTTGTGAGATTCAATTGCTCAAAAATGGCTTCTAGCTCCGGCTTCATCGTGCCCTTTCAATTCTCTTTGTGAGATTCCTTAAAATGTTCATGTAGATCCTAAGCTGTTTCTCATGGTGCTTTCAATTCTCTTTGTGAGATTCTGCTCAACAATATGTTTCTCATTTCCTCTCTTTGGGCTATCCTTTCAATTCTCTTTGTGAGATTCTGAAAATCCTAATCTCGAAATCGGAGAAAAAGATCAGCTTTCAATTCTCTTTGTGAGATTCTTGCTGAGATGGTAGACAACACTCTGGGAATGGCATACTTTCAATTCTCTTTGTGAGATTCCCGTTATATTCCGTGAATAAAGTAGTGTAGTCTATACTTTCAATTCTCTTTGTGAGATTCTCAGACTACGATGTCATGCAAACAGTGTTGTATGTGGAAACTTTCAATTCTCTTTGTGAGATTCATTTAAAAACTTGTGTTCCAAGTTAAGTTTTTAAAATCTTTCAATTCTCTTTGTGAGATTCAGCAGGGATTTTCACAACTTCATCTATGGATAACAGCAGCTTTCAATTCTCTTTGTGAGATTCTTCGTGGCCCTAAACGAAGGTGCACCGGCGGATGCCTTTCAATTCTCTTTGTGAGATTCAGGAAATGGGCAACGGATGGACTGCATACAGTCTTCCTTTCTTTCAATTCTCTTTGTGAGATTCCTTGAGCTTGTTGTGAGGCCTCCAGATGATGTTCCTTCACTTTCAATTCTCTTTGTGAGATTCATTGCCGATGAACTAACGTTCATAATTGAGCTATTCACTTTCAATTCTCTTTGTGAGATTCATATATATGTGGCTCCTGCATTCTTCTCCCCGACAAACTTTCAATTCTCTTTGTGAGATTCCTAAACAGCTGAATGTAGAGCATCTTATGCAGATCAGCATGGATCTTTCAATTCTCTTTGTGAGATTCAGAGACTGTTTCAGCCTAGTTCATACCTTATACCGCATGCCACACCTTCTCTCATGGAGGGTTGTGCGCTTCCTACTATCTTGCACTCGAGTATATAAATACAATCGCATCCCAGCACAGAAGAGCTTAAGCCAATCTAGGGCATAAGGATCCATCCTGAGAGCAAAGAAGGACTGAAAACTATTAATACTGGATTATAGCGAATAAAGCGAGGGATCTATTAGAAGGAGCAAAATCACAACGTAATCCTGATAAACAGAAACATCTAAGCTTCTTGTTAGACCTCCAGGCATATCCACCTGTAACCACAGGAGGGACACTGTTTTCTCCTCCTGAAAGGGGGAAGAATCTCCTTCTCAACTATCTTCCTTATCTGATTTAGAGTCCAGATCACATGTCTCCTCATCTGTTCAGTTAAAGTGATCTCATGAGCAGCATTTACATATCTCAGCACTATCTTTCTCACAATTACTCCCATATTCTCCTCAACAAGCATGGCGTAAGCAGCTGCTTGATAAACGTGAGAAGGAGGAGGCCTTCCCCTAAGCCTAGCATTCTTCCTCTCCACAACGATGTAGCCATCAGGAGTTCTCACAAGAAGATCCACAACTCCCTCCATCCCCAGCTTCTCAGAGATTAGATGGAGGTTGTGCCAGCTCTCCAGCACCTCCATCTTCCTCTCAGCAAAGAGGGTCTTCCTCCTCCTGTCTTTAAATTCCTCCTTTTCCTGAGCCTCCTTTCCCTCCTCCATGTATGCAGTTGTCCTCTCCTTAACCCCCTGAACCATCTGGAAGTACACAACCCTGGGGCAGTAGTGATACTGCTTTATCATTGAGACTGGTATTGGCTCAGACAACCAGGATCCCGCCCTCTTCCTCCTCCTTGTACGGCTTCCCCAGCTCAACTCTAAGGGCCATGTCGGGCCTGCATATTACATATATCTGTATATTTCCGTTATCTCCTATCATGCCCCTCAGAACTGATATAAGCTCCTTCCTCTGCCCGCTTGAAAGAACTCCAAGGAAGGCGCTCTTCTGAACTCTGCTCAAGCCGAATGCCTTGCATATCTGGCTTACTCTGTTCCTCAGGTTGTCATCCGTTATATCGTATATAACAAGGGTGTGCATCACTTAACTGAGAACGGGATGTAGCTATTAATCCTTCCCATCAGGTAATCGGCAAGTCTCCTTGCCTGAAGGTGTATTTGATACTCATAGGGCAGGGATCTGTCCAGAAATGTTACCTTCTCAGAGAGCCTCTCTGCATAGAACCTGTAGGCAAGCTCCCTCGACTTCCTGTCGAGAAAGCCTTTCTCAATCCTTAGATCCTCCTCCATCACGAGCTTCAATGCAGCTCTGTCGACCACAGGCTGCCTGAACTGCTCCATCAAATCCATCGCTAGGGCAGGCCTTCTAGGGCTGTCTGCATGAAGATAGCCTGCGAATGGATCCATTCCAATGAGCTCAATCGCCACAGTGCACTCGGATGCGAGAAGCGAGTACATGAAGTTTAGAACAATGTTTAATGGATCCCTAGGATGCTCAAACTTCTTCCTTCTTCCTGGAAACTCAACTTTCTCCCTCACAACAGATGCTATCCCCCTCCAGTAGATATCGGCTGCTCTTGCCTCTATCCCAACTATCTCCTTCCTTGCCTCCTCAAGTTCTCCTTCAACCGAGTCCAGCTCCCTCATGCAGTTTTGTATCTCCTCCCCCATTTCCCTCAGCTCGGATGCAAGATCAGGTCTTGTCTGCATCCTGTTTCTTGCCAGAGATAGAAGGATGCTCCTCTGGTTCTGAAGCTTCCCCATTACAAAGCTCTTCGCAAGATGAACCCCTCTCTCATCCTCCTGAGCCCTATACTGCTCCTTTCTTAGTGCAACGGAGCCGCTGCTGTAAGTTCTTAGCCACGAGACAGGCCTTCCCCCTGAGTAAAACACTATTCCCACTCCATGCTTCGAGAGGAGCTTTATGCATGCGGAAGATATAGAGGCACCTCTTGTTAACACAGCCACCATGCTCAGCTTTGAAGGTGCTATCTCAACAGGCTCCTTTCCCCTCCTTCTTACCACTATCATCCCCTTCTTGGCACCGAGAAATGTCCCGGGCTCATTCACAACAAGCCTCATCAGCACACCCCATAATATGGGCAGTAGTCGGGGCAGAAGCTCGGCTTTCCCGGATCCCTGCCGGAGAGAATGAGCTGAAATGCCTCATCCCTCATCTCCAGGAACTCCCTCCTTATCTCATCTCCAACCAAGAAGTACTTTGTTCTTATTGATGGGACATCCCTTCCCTCGAACTTCAGGTATATTATCAGGCCGAAGTTCACAGGAACACTTTCATGAGCTTCTATAGCTAGTGCATAGCCTGCTGCTGTATATGGATGGAATTTCCTCACCTCTCCCGTCTTTAAATCTATCACCATGTTCGCTGGAGCATATAGATCAACGCTAAGCTCGCTGCTCAGTCCAACTAAGGTTCCATCAACCTTTCTCTCAGCAACAGGAGGTATTGCTATGCTTGCTATGCTGTCAGGCCCTGCATGAGGGAACTTCGACATCGCCTGATCTATCTGGGATGCAGCCTGAATTATCAGGAACTTGTAGAGGTTGTCGCACTCCCTAAAAAGTATCTGCCTGTCCTGCTGGCCAAGCTCCATTGTCCTGCTCTCAGCATCCCTTAGGGCTTCCTCAGCCCTCTCTCCCGATTTTGGAAGAAGCTTTTCGACGACAAGGGATCCTGATAGGTTCTCGGAGCTGTATATCATCCTCTTGACATCTATTAAACAGTCATGTGATATTTTGTGAAATGCAATTCCTCTGGCCATCTTTATGCTGGGAGGAGGCCTGACAAACCTCACCCTTCTCAAATATATGTCCCTCATCGTGGGACAGTATCTAGATGCTAGCTCGCTGACGCTAAGGCTCATCTCCTTTAAAGGAGGGGAAACAGGCGGGTTGCTCCAGTTCCATCCCCTCAGCTCCTCCTGTATTCCCCTCTCCTCAAGCTCCTTTCTCATCTGGGATATCCTTCTGTCAACATCTAGCCTTGAGAGGAAGAACATTCCTCAGCCCTCCTGTACTCAACAACACCGAATCCAGCTGTCCTGTTTCCCCCTACATTTGAGATCTCCGCAAAGCTCATCAAGGCATCCACTATAAGGGAGAACTTGGGATTGTATGAATCATCAGGAAGGGAGTAGTGAACCCTTCCGATAAAGCCAACGTTCCACTTGTTTGTCGTGGGATGCTCGTAAACTCTCACTGTCTTTATCCCCTTAGGGAATCCTGATATGCTGACACCTCCATCATCAACCCACTCCACAAATTTTTCCTCTATCTTGACATCGCTGAAGCTGTTCCAGAGCCTAAGGACAGATCTGAGCAGGAAGGCTGGATCTGGAAGTGGATATGCCCTGTATTGTCCCCTTCTCCTTCCCTCCTTTGAGGAGAGAAGCCTGAAATAGCAGGGAGTCCTGAATTTTATGGAGAACTTCCTGACCGATTTCGCATTCTCAAGAAAGCTCCTGAAATCGAACTCCCTCACTGAAATCTCAGTTATTATCGCTTTTCTATCTACAAAATTTATGGAATCCCTGGAGATTATCGCATCCCTCAGGATCTCAGAGATCTCATCCTTCATCACCGTTATTTTAAACCTCCCCTTCATGGGGCCGCATTCTTTATAGACAATCCTCCCGCTCTCAACAAATTCCACAGGGGTCACGGAGTAGGGGGCTATATCCTTGCTTGAGTGAAGCTTCTCAGCCATCTTTTCATCGACAGATTTTATGAGATCAAAGAAAATTCCCCTGACTGCATAGCCTGAAAATGATTGAAATCTCAGGCCCTCAGGGGAGATAAAGCTCAAGGAGAACTGGGTCAGCAAGGAATCACCTGTTCATATTTAAAATCCTTTTGCATAAAAACATTGTCAGTATTAGTAGTGTTCGTACTATCACAGAAGGAGCTGTTTTCTAGACCCACCTGAAGTATATAATGCTATTTAACGGTATTTTCCAATAAATAAAAAAGGCATTCCTTATTCCTCCCTGCCTAAAGTAATTAATGTCAGAAGAATTCTCCTATCCCTATCCTTAACTTTTGCTAAGGCATCACTAAGAGCTATGGGATCACTAGCATCCCCTATATTCCTTATTCTTTCCTTTATTTTTTCTTTCCAATAAGTACCTCCTCGTGCAGAAGCTGCTCGATTGTCTGCGAGTTGGATTAAGTAGTATAACACTAATGAAAAGGGAGCTAAACGCCACCTTATTAATTTAAGCTCATATCTTGGATCTAGAAAATATCTCTCTTCTTCCTTAAGCTTCTTGCTTAACTCCTCAATAACGCCTCTTGCAAGCGGAAAATCATCAACAACCTCTACTAATTTATCTAATATACTAGAGTAGTTATTTTTCATTCTATATGGCCTTTTATATTTCTTTATTAAATTAAAATAATCTCTGATAAGAGGTGCATCGTCTCTATAAAATTTCTCCCACATTCGATGCTCATGATGGAGAAGTATGGCTTGTGTCATCATAAGAGCCTTGTCTTCATCAAAAGGAGGATCTTTAAGGACTGAGAGTGATATAGTAGCTGAAGCAATGTTATGATAGGGATCGCCGTCTTTAATATACTCTACCGTCAGTTTCCCTATGTCATGAAGGAATGATATCGCTATTAGGCACTCTTCATCCAGATTTCTTCTTGACAGAACACCCTGTGCTATATCTAGGAGAGAAAGAGTCTCTATTATAGTTAAAGCTGTATGAGCAATCCAGCATCCTCTTCCTTGTTTATCTTTAAAGTATGAATATGCTGGCGGTCCCTCTTTTATACAATCTTCAAGCGAGGGACAGTTAATTTTAAAAAACTTCCTTAAAGCCAAACATTCATTGACTTCTGTTTCCTCTACCATGGTCTGACAACCCCCAACTCTTCTCCATCCACAACCTCATAATAGAGGGGATTTAGAAGTAACAAAGAGCTCTTGCTACTGCTAGCTTTGTGTATTGCAGAACAGGGCTCCATTTTCTTAGGTTGAAGCCTAAAAAGCTCATTTTTACCTTCTTTGTTTTCGTCAATAGTTTCTACTTGGAGTAACACCGCAACTTCTTCTCCTTCTATATTGTGTATTATGCTTGAAGGGATGGAGCGTACATCTTCATGCTGTTCTTGTCCTTGCAAACAAAGGAATCTAGTAGATATCTTCACTATATTTTTACTTATTTCATCTGCAGTAAGCTTCACCGGAGTGGACGCAAGAAGCATGTTATACCTCTCACCCCTAAGATAGAGACATTGAATCTCATAGCCAAGTCTAAGCAACGGAGATTCCCCCAGCTTTTCATGAATTGTCGCAGAAAACAATGTTCCAGGGAAATTATTTATTAGATTTTTAATATTTTCTATATAATCTATATTATTTTTCCTCAACTCTTCTACTATCTCATTTGTATAAACATAATCAATGAGCTCCTGTGCAGTCCGTAGTTCAGAGATCGATCTTGGCAAACTATCTACATTGTCCTCTACTACCTTCCCAGTTTTCTCTAAGATAACTTCAGGATAGACTTTACGGCCTCCATCCGGATCTAAGAAGATAATAGCTTGAGAGTTTCCCTTTCTGGCACATCTGCCGAGTCTCTGTATAAGAGAGTCAATCGGCGAAAGTTCGGTGATAAGAAAGCGGATATCTAGATCCAATCCAGCCTCAACTACTTGTGTTGCTATTATAATGGCATTGCTCAAGTTAGTGCTTTTTCTTTCCGACTCAAAACTGTCCTCCACAACCTCCCTTATCCCTGTCCTCAATCTTGAGTGGAGTAGCAAAAGCTCTATGTCTTTAAAAGATTCTTCTTTTTTCCTTAATTCTAATAAATGTTTGTATATGTTCGCTGCCTTCTCCACAGTATTTACCACTATAAGCGCAGGAAGATTCCCTTGATTCAGTATTTCCTCCTTAATGATCTCCACAATGCGATCATTCTGTGGAAGTATGCCTTTATAGGTCTCTATGGACAGAGATCCCCGCAGAGGTTTATCATTTGATGGTATAACTTCATTAACTTTGTAATGTCCGTTAAAAGGAAGGTCAATGCCGCGTATCACTTTTTCCATATCTTTTAAGAGAACTGTGGGCATTGTTGCACTCATAAGTACCACTTGTGCCCCTAATCTGATTAGAGTTCTTATATGAGAAGGTATCAGGCTCATTGAGTACCATGAGACATCCTGAAGCAATTGGATCTCATCAAATACCAAGAGAGATCCGACTATCTTGCTTAAGGGAAGCAAAACATGATATCCAGGCCTAATAATCCCATATAAAGCATATAGTAATGTATCATATGTTGTCATTGCTATGTCTCCTTCAAGATAGGGTTTTAAAGCAAGGGGTTCACCGTAATTACAGGTTACCGTTATATATTTTGCATTAATTATTCTTAATGAATTAGCTATTCTCTTTCTCATAGCAGCAACAAGCGACCTTGATGGGAGGGCATAAATCAACGAAAACCAAGCCCTAGATCCGTTCTGCAACTGGTACATAAACGGTGTTAGCACAGCTTCTGTTTTACCACAAGCCGTTGGAGCCTCGACTATTACAAGCCTAACTCCTTCATTAAGTGCATTCCACACTTTTTCAAAGAAACTATACCTGCGAAGTTGTCGGCCGCGTTGTTTGACTATTTTCTCGACAACATCCCAATACTGCTCTATGATTGAGGAAGAGAGAGACATGCCAGTCCCTCAATGAGCTGGCTGCCGAACCCTCTCTTTAATGTAGTATAAGAACTACGAGCAAGATGATATAACTTCTCAATATCTCTAGAGGAAAGAAAATCAAAGAGCTTTTCAACAGCATCAGCAGCTCCATTTTTCAGAAGATTGTCGCGTAGATCGTTCAATGGTCCGCGATAGTTAGTTTGAGCTTTTCTTTCCAGCCTTATGAGATCTGCTAAGGAGCTGAGTGTGGAATCTAATTCAATACTATGAAATCCTCTTACTTGAACTGCTCTTGCTGTTTCAAAGCGCACCACAAGGGCTCTCCAGCGTGCATTAGACTCATCAAGGGATAAAATTACTTTATCATCTAAGCCTGTTAAAACTAGATATCCGAACAGTCTGGTAGGAAGGTTATCTATGCAATTTCTGAGCTCTGTTAGAAATCCCTCTCCCTCCGTGTCTAGTTCTATATATAGCTGTTTAATGGAATCTATCAAATCAACTAAAGTATCCCTCTCAACCTCCCCCTCAAGACTCAACGTCATTAGAATACTGGTACCACGCATGCTTACATCAAGCAAGCCTATATTCAGGCCTAGCATTGCTATGGAGGAGCAGTATGCACAAACTCTATACTCTCTAACTTTATATCTCTCACTAGTAGTCAAATCTGTTCTTAAGTATTTCCCAGCTATTGGCATAAGTGGCAACTTCAAAATATGCTCTCCTCCTTGTCTACCTTCCTCCCTTGCATGACCCGGATTGTGAAGCTTCCTCAGGTATTCGACAAGACTATCCTTATTTTCTATGAATTTTTTGGCCTCTTCTATATCTTTCTCGCTTAATAATCTGGCTCTAGTGAATCTACTTTTGAGCTGATTTTCATTTTCATTAAACTCATTATATAATTTATCTGCTAATTCATCTATACTTATATTTAAAATCAGAGTATAAGAGTTCTCTCTTCCGAGAACTTTTTCAAGCTGGTTACCAGCAGCACCTGCGAGTGCATACATCATAAGTGTATCGGTGTATATCGAATGTCCGGGTGTGTGCAGCTCGAGTTGCATGCTTTCTATCCCCCTATTACTATATCCCCCCATTGTTGTGTTTCGCATACTACAATCTCTTCTCCATAATCGATCTTGACTGTCGATGGCCAGACAACAGGATATCTTAACCTACCTTTCTTCTCTATCTCCTGTCTCAAAGGGACAACAAAAGTTTTTAATTCACGCTTTTCGTCGCACATCTTAGTTAAAATGAAATCTCCGCTGAGAGTGCATTTTTCATTTATTGGAGCTGGAAATTTTGTGGTAACAGCCCTCTTATGAACCAACGGTGATTCTTCGCTGGAGACCTCAAGCACTGTACATAGGGACTCTGTATCTCCCAGTCTATGAATATTTTTGATAACTTCATCCTCAAAGCCCTTGCCTTTGAATATCCATACGCAAAGCAAATTCAATCCCATCACATATTCTCGGTAAAATGCATCCATTAATTCAATTTCGAGGATTCTTTTTACTGTTTCAATTTCCCTTGCATTTAATGAGCTCTTCAGCCTCTCTATAGGTTTTATCTCTCCTTTTTTCTTGGTTTCATGGGCTTTATCCATTATTCTAAACCGTCTTAGGATCACAGATGATGGGATCAGTGGATAGTTTAATTGTCCATTCTCCTGCAATTTAGCCCTAGCTGCTAGAACTTCTCCTTTAATAACAAGTTCTCTTAATTCATTCAAGGCCTTAGTGCCTTTTCCTTCATAAACACCAATGGCATATCCTAGAGCACCAATCAAAGATGATGGTTGTGGAACTGGAAGTGCTGATAAAATTTGAAAGCTTTCGGGATGTGCGACGGAAAAAACCGGTAATCTAACAAGCGCAGCTATTACTCTAACCATTCCTCAGTCACCTTAGCTGCGCTTACCAGCGCAGAATATGCACTTTCTTCTATCGAAACTATGTTCTCCGGTACTGTGCTCTTAAGAATCTCCTTAACTTTATCTCCATAAACATATACCTTCAGTTGCTTGCCTGAGGAAGATAAAGCTCTGAGAATTCTCGCACTTTCTTCAAGATAGTCTTTGTAAAAGCCATGTACAAGGTTGGGTATTGGACTCTTGCTTACAGCACACAGTATCTCTTCTACTTTTATTGCTGGGAGAGCTCTCGCAATAGAGGCTCCAAATCTACCGCTAAGAACATCAGCTAAGGATAAAACTGCAACCTTTGCCCTGATTTTTCTATCATCCACTCCTAATGTTTTTTCCTTGTTCTCAGGATCAGCAAGCGATCTGCCTACATACTTCAGATCCATCGAGACAAGAAAGCCATAAAGACCGCTACCATACTCTCTTTTGAAGACCATCATCGCCTGTTCTTCGGCAGGTATTTTGCCCTCTTCGGTTAAAACTACTCTGTTATGCGTCACAGCTGCATACTCTGACCTCATTTCTTCGACAGGTAGCATGAAGGAAAACTTCACGAGGCTTTCTCTTCTTATAGAGGCATCTGGCTGTAGGAAACCGTGAACATCCTCTATAGCACAAGTTTTGATAAATTCAAATTCATTATTCAAATCCATTGTGGATCTGTACATTATGAAGCGTTTGCACGACTCACAGAGCGAGCTATAGCCATTTTCTTTGAGAACTTCAACCATGCGTATTGCATGCCAGTGTTTGAGCATATTGCCTGATATAACAGCATCTTCTGTAACTTCATATCCATTTGAAGTTCTTCGCAAAATAAACATTTTTGAGAGACCCATGTAATTGCCCACAGCACCTTCAGCATTCGCGCTATGTACGTTTACAATAGCCCTTCCCGAAACTCTTACAAACACCATTTTTTCACCTCCCTTTCTCGTACAAACCAGCATAAGCTAGTGCCGAGGCAGATATAAATGAACCAACAACTCTTGGATCCTCCCTAGCCAGTTCTACAAGCTTCTCTATGTGATCCTGCCCAACGCTGAAAATTTTCTTGAGTTCATCTGCGCTTTTATACTCAAACACGACCCCAATTCTACCATCTTTCACCTCTTCAACAAGGCGATCGAGTATTCTATCTTTCACTCTAATGCTTTCGTAAACTGCTGAGATAAAATCTCCAGCATCACGGCATCTGGCCATTTTATCAAATAGCGAGAGGTTCTGTTCTATCACCTTATATGCTGCTAAATACCGCATAAACGCATCCTTGGCTTTTTTGTACTCCTCATCCTCCAGCAACCTTCTTAATACATCCTCTCTTGGTTTCATATCTGCCCCCTTGATAACTACCTACAGCTTCTTTAAAAACATTCCCTTAAGCTGCACTTTCGTGCTTTTTCTTTGCAACAGAAAGCGTTATTGTGCATTAGGATTACACATTGCTCTTTAACAACTCACCCAGTTTGGATATCGTATATTTATTTTCATTTTTATCTAATAATCCTTTTCTGTAAAGAACAAGGAGACTTCTGTACACTGTGCTTCTGTCCCTCCCAACAACGCTCGCTAGATCGGATGGAGTGTAAGAATTTCCGGGTTCCATGAATTTGAGCAATTCCAGCTGGGCTCTTGTCAGTCCCACAGAGAGGAAGCCCCTTATGTTCGGCAGATTTAAAGCAGAAGCCCTTCCCTCAAGGTAAACGCTCATCATAGGCTCCCTCTCCCAGTTGGTGAGCAGGTATGCTATGAAGAGAGCAAATCCCAAGGCCCTCATCCCTCCTGTTATGCATATCTTCACGGATTTCCCCTTCAGCTCATCGAAAACCTGTTTTATGCGAAGAACTGCGGAGACCATGTCATCCAGCGGAATCTCATGCTTTTCAATCTTTATTCCAAGCTTTTCTACAACTCCCATCATGTTTAAAACCCGCTGAAAGTCAAGCCAAGCTCTATCAGCCCTCTCATCTGGAAGAGCTGCAGTAAACACGACTATTCTGGCCCTCTCAACAAGTCCTTCTGTTGCCGCTGTTGCAGCTGCGCTGACCAGAGGCCCGGGCTCAAAACCGAGCGTCATGATGAGAGCATCCAGCATCAAATGAAAAAGGCATTGTAACTTAATAAAGATGAACAGTCCATCTGAAAATCAAGCAAGTTTCTAGCTCCCGGAGTGCAACTTAAACAGGGTTGTAATAATGCTTAAATGAGTGTGAAAATGCTGTAAGCTGCCTCTTTTACCCGATAAACTGTTCTGCTATCCGAAAAAGAAGTCAAACTTTCTGTGCTGGGATGCGATTGTATTTATATACCCGGGTGCAAGATAATAGGAAGCGCACAACCATTGGTGAAGATGGTTGTGACACACGGTATAAGGCATTAATCGAGCTGAAATAAGGTCGGAATCTCACAAAGAGAATTGAAAGGGCTCTTTCAGCACGATATAATCAGCTAGCTGTATGAATCTCACAAAGAGAATTGAAAGAGAGCCTCCCTTATCATTTCCACACTCCTCTCTCTTGAATCTCACAAAGAGAATTGAAAGCTGGCTTCACTACTATCGGGCTAGGAACTGCTCTTAGCTCGAATCTCACAAAGAGAATTGAAAGTGGAGACTCCTAACCTCATTGCTTCCTTTATGAACTTCTCGAATCTCACAAAGAGAATTGAAAGTACTACTTCTCCGGCTATCACATACAGCTCATGCTTGATGAATCTCACAAAGAGAATTGAAAGCAAAATAACGAATTTCTGATCTAGTAAAGTTATCTAGAATCTCACAAAGAGAATTGAAAGGATAGAGAAAAGCCCGAATGATTTTAATTTTATGGAGGAATCTCACAAAGAGAATTGAAAGAGAAGAGAGCTTTTCAAATTATGGCTTCAGATAAGGAGAATCTCACAAAGAGAATTGAAAGTCCTTTGACGGAACTCTGAACACTGATTTCCAAACCTTGCCATGAATCTCACAAAGAGAATTGAAAGTTCGATCAGGCCGATGGAATCGCTGTGATACAGGGTATGAAGAATCTCACAAAGAGAATTGAAAGTTGATAGCTTCATGTAGCTTATTGTCGGTGGATTTCTGTGAATCTCACAAAGAGAATTGAAAGTTGTATAGTCTCCTTTTATCATCAGATAAACCAATGTCCCGTGAATCTCACAAAGAGAATTGAAAGTCCTATCGACGCACAGAAAGTTTTGACATCAGATCTCAACGAATCTCACAAAGAGAATTGAAAGTCAAGGAATATGTTGAGAGGCTAAGGGATTACCTAAGGGAGAATCTCACAAAGAGAATTGAAAGTAAAAGCTTCACAACACCTATCCACTTCTCGGGAATCACTGAATCTCACAAAGAGAATTGAAAGCTCACTTCAGGGCAACCTGCCCCAGCTTTAGAAGGGAGAAATGAATCTCACAAAGAGAATTGAAAGTATATGGGCAGTCCTTCTGCACTCATCGGGATTGAAGTCCTGAATCTCACAAAGAGAATTGAAAGGAGACCACCCCCGCCGTTTTGTTCACACCACCACCCGG
>Ga0078972_1012665_pt1 | contig 14354 bp, 6 predicted proteins | sample YelNatPaOPGAMG01_FD_67568 | JGI IMG/M metagenome (GOLD analysis project Ga0078972, IMG submission 67568) | Hot spring thermophilic microbial communities from Obsidian Pool, Yellowstone National Park, USA - OP-RAMG-01 (SPADES assembly) (version 2) | ecosystem: Environmental > Aquatic > Thermal... | reverse complement strand
AAACTCGTAGCCAAACCTCCACCTGCCCCGCAGGCCTAAGGGTTATATCCCCAGGACAGGTAATCACTGGAGCAGTAGTGTCAACTACATTGATCTGAATAGCGCGAGCTGATTGATGGCCATAGTTATCAATTGCAGTTATGGTTAGTAAATTCGCTCCATTCACCAGGGCAATTGCCGCAGGATCAATCGAAAGCCCCTGTGAATCAGTCAAAACAAATCTAGGAGAAATTGCATCATTGTCACTTAAAACAACTATCAGAGTATCATTTAGATAAATCTCCAGGGCATTATCTACTAACCTCGGAGAGGTCTTGAACCAAGCCATGGTTACCCCAGAGCCGCTCGCCTCAATGGGAGGAATTGGGTCAACCATCACCTCAATGGTCGGAAACACATAATCACATCCTACCTTACCTGCCCCAGCTCCACCATAGGCGCCCATGTCACAGGGAGTTCCATCACGATCAGGAGGAGAAGTTGGATCGCCTGCATCAATGCAAACACTGCCATCAGACCCGGTTTGAAGATAATAGAGAGTATCTTTAAACTTTGGATTCTGGCTTATATTGGTGTTTACCCCTGCTATCTCCAATGCCCCAAGATTGGAAATGTCAGAGTAGGAAACCTTGGTCATAGGATATTGACTATAAACCGCATCTCCACCACTCATACTCCAAATAATACAATTGGTAATCTTTGGTTGAGCAAGGATACAAGATAATTCGGAGTAGGCATTCATGGTGGCAAAGTTTTCAGCGATGGTGTCATTGACAAGAATAGGATGGCTACTATATAAATAAATTCCACCAGCACCATCTCTAGCCTGGTTCTGAGCAACAACATTGTTTGAAAAGAGCGGGCTGCTGCACTTTTCCATATACACGCCGCCGCCCTCACCACTCATGGCCACATTTCGACTGATAAGATTATTGCGAATCTCAACTTCAGCACCTGCTGCCTTAAGATAAAGCCCAGCACCTTTCGATGCGCTGTTGCGCTGAATCTCATTATTCTTGATCAGCCCTGCGGTTGTACTCAGGAGACAAATACCGCCACCAGCTCCATTGAGAGCAGTGTTCTCAACAACTTCACAATTTCGAATCGTCGGTGAATAGTTATTAAGATAAATTCCTCCTCCATTGCCACTGCTTGCCTCGTTTCTGGTGATTGTGCAGTTCTCAATGGTTATCGTCGCAGGTGAATATGGATCATTTTGGCTACAGAAAATTCCACCTCCCTGAGCCGCTTTTCCATTCTTAATGACCAATCCATCGATAACTGCTCCTGGAGCTCCAACTACAGCTACTCCTTTCAACTCAGCGTCTATTACGGTTCTATTAACTCGAAAATTTCTATTCTCTATTATCTCTTTCTTCTGTTTATCTCCTACAAATACCTCATCTCCCGCAAAACCACCATACAAACAAAGACCAGCAAACAATTGTATCCTTTCCTGGTAGGTACCTTCTGCTACCCAAATCTCCTTACAATTGGCTGTCTTCGCTTTCGCAATTCCCTCACTGATAGTCTTCACTGCATCTGGCCAGAATCTTTGCTTCTGATCCACATAGATAACCTGTTGAGCCCGAGCCACTTTCATCCCTGAAATAAGAATGAAGACAAGGCTTAAAAAAAACAATAATGCATTCTTTTTTAATGCATTCTTTTTTTCATGTTCTTTCATAATGTGCACACCCCTATAACCTTGTGGATATTTTTTGATATTATCAATGAAGAGCAAGCTTAAAATGGATGTCTTATCTAGGTAATAAATCCACCTCCTTCTCATTTCAAAAATCTTAAAATCTGTTAGTCTTGTTAATTAGATTCTGTACCAATATGATTCCTATATCATTCCTAATTTTTCTAATCTTTTAGTATCTTAAAAGTTTAAAACTTTATTTTTATTTTTTACTATTCTTTCAGCTAACGCCTATTGAAGTATTATTGATTTATCTTCTCTCATATAAACAAGATAACTCTCATCCTTGCTAATAATAAAATTATCTCCCATCGGTTTACCAGAAACACCAAAAGTGATCTGCCATCGACCACTATCCTTTTCATATCGTTGAATAGCCACGACTTTAAATTGCCTGTTCAGCATATATTGAATAAGATCATACGAGGTATAATTTAGAAAACTACTTGGAGGGTTAAATGAAACCAGATTTACCCCTCGATAAAGCTGGGTTTCAAAAGGGCTGGCCAAACCAGGGAAGGAAATCTTTCCCTCCGTTTTAGAATACAAAAGATATCCCTTACCATTTTCAATTGCAAAGTTATCGCCACTCGGCAAACCCTGACTGTCCCAATAAGTAACTACCCATTGATCATCTAAGTTTTTGTAATACCAAAGGCTGTCAAGGGTTTGAGGACTAAAATAATTGGTTATAAAATCATAAGACATATACGATTTAGGAGCAACTACTGGATAGGCGATAAAATTCAAACCACAGACCAGATTCATTGTTTCCGCATGCCCCTGCAAAACAGTAAATCCGGCGCTCAGTTCAAAGGCTTCCCCACCGGGGCCGATCACCTTCACTGGATAAACCCCGGCTGGGATACCAGCCGGAACCTCCGCATCAATCGACATATAATCCCCTGAATAAACCAAATTACCCAAGGCTACCGTGCCGATCTTAACTATGCTGCCTTCCATCAAATTCGAGCCCAATATTACTATCGAGGTTACTTGATCATTTGGAGCCTTATTGGGTATTATCCGGCTAATCCGGGGCATAGGCTTAGCCACCACTTTAAATCCACCAGGCAAAGTTGCACTCACCCCACCTACAGTTACCGTAAGATCATAAGTGCCTTCCGGCAGGCTAGCAGGTACCGTAGCTTTTAGCGTAGTCGCGTTCACAAAAGTTACCCCTGATAACTCCACAGTGCCAATAATAACCCTTGCTCCTTGAGAAAAATTTTTTCCCGTAATGGTAATCTCCTGGGTTTGATTAGTATAACTTTGATTTGGCACCACCTGAGTAACGTCCATCTGCACAGTGTAGCTGATGTCTACTCGCCACTTACCAGTCTGATTCGGTTTATATATTAAGTTTCCAGAGGCATTTTTCACTGCCGAATCAAGAATATTAACCACATAACCAGGAGTGCCAGGCTTAATCTCGACTTTCCTCTGAGCATCCCATATTCTTACTTCCAGAACATCTCCCTCTCTTGGGCCTATATTATCCTTTAAAACCGTAAAATTAAAAACATGCACCACATAAACCCCATCGCTCCGGTCAACCGTGGTTCTACCACAGCATATCCCCTGATAAAAAACCCCTACTTCATCCCCAGTCCGGGTCTGGGAGTTTATAGTCAAAATCCCCCCAATATCAGTAAAACTATCAAAACTTGGCAGAGCATCACTTTTAAATTCGATATTAAAATGCTGTCCCCAAACAGCGCTCTGATAAACCTGCAACCATAGGATGGTTGATAAAACTATCAATATACCCTTCCATCTTTTAGGCATCAAGATTTAACCTCCTCAAGATTCAACCCTTAAATCTAACTGGGTCAAATTTAAACCGTCTCCTTGACACACGCCCCTAGCGGCGATTTTTTCACCAACTCGAAAAATAAGCCGATCCCCAATTCGCATTCCCTCTTCCTCCGGAGTCCCTGGATCATCCATATTTATCTTAAGAAAATAGGTACCATCATCCCTCACTCGGACTTTTGTCAACAGATTATTTTTAGAATCATATACCGATACCCAAGAGCCTGGAGCAGCATTTACATGACCCCAAAAATTAAAAGTAAATGGAGTAGTAGCTGCCGACTCTGAAGTATCATCATCCCCTCCCTCATTATCATTATTAACTTTATTAGCATCCTGATTAACACTCTGATCCTTATTATTTTCAGACTCTTTCCCACTACTGGGGAAGAGATTCCCCCCTTGAGAGGAAAACTCACTAACGGGAGAAGAGATAACTTTGGCAGATTGGACTAAGGCTTTTTCAGATGATGATTGAGATGATGATAATTGAGATGATAATGATTGAGATCTGCTTTCTTTTGAGACAATATAGACCGTCGACTTAGACTCACCAGCAAGCCTTTCACCCTTTTGAGCAGATTGCCCTCTTGACGTGATCTGCCCTTGGGCTGCTATCCTACCATTTTGCAGACCAGACTCCTCAAGGCCTGAATAGTAAGGTCGATAATACTCTCCTCCACTTCTGCCAAGCCCTTGAATTATACCCCCTCTGCCTTGAACCTTTTCTTCCTTATCTTCATGATTAGCAACATCTTTTGTATTATTGTTTTTTGATTTTGATAATAAAACTCTCCCTTCATCCTGATTCTGCATCTCAAGATGAAGAATCTCATCCGCCTCATGCACCTTATTCTTTTGTGATTCATCGAGCAGATGGTCTATCTTTCTCATTAAGAGGGCCGCCTCTTCAGTAGTTAACAAGGAATCTTCATGGCTCTTCTCAGCTTCTCCTCCACGAGAGGCCCCAAAATACCCTCGACCAAGAACAGCAGCCGTAAAAACGCCAAGGGCTAATATTAAGATTAAGATTATTAATAATTTTTTATTGCCTGGCATTTTTCTCTTGCTCTCTTCTTATTTTAAAACTTTTTACTTTTAAAACTTTTTGCTAGGGCAAAACTTGCTGCTAATCTAATTTTGTAAATGAGGTTATGGTGAGGCCCATTTAACAAGAGGCCTCACCATCCCTAAAACACCTTACCAAGTGATAAAGGACTGATAAGTATCTCAAATCCCCCCTCTTGACCTAAATTCAAGAGGGGGGAAGAAAAACTTACCACCTCACATCACACGGAGCCGTAATCTTGACCCAATATCCGTAGCCAGGTCCTACGTAAGAAATTTCATTAAACTCTGGCTGTCCAGTCGCTGGATTGGCTGGATACCAAGCTTTAATGATCTTACCAGTGCCTTGGCTATTCAGATAGAAGGTTCTGATGCCAGCCAGCTTATCGCCAAAGGAGGCAAAGGCATCTCTAATGATCGAGGTTACCTGATTGTAGGATGAAGTCTCCTTGGAAAATACGCTGGAGAATACAGCATTGCCTGGCAGATTGATGTAAGAGACCTTGTCGCCCCAGTAACCAATCAGATTCCAACCACCATAGGAGCCAACCGTAATCGGCAGCCGATAATTGGAACCATCTTTGATCACATCGCCCAGAACCACCAGTTTCGCATTCCTTACTGTCGGCACATTGATCCAATAGCCATATCCAACGGAGAAGAACTCAACTCCGCTGCCAAAATCAAGCTGATTGGCACTGGCCGGCTCAGTAACTCTCAGAGCACTGACCCAATCATCATGGGCAGGATTGACCGTAAAGATCTTGCTCCACTGGTTGTACAGCGAAGGAATGACCGGATCAATCGCTGTGGTTCTGACCATAGTATTGGCCGGAATATCTTGCCAGCTACCGTCAACATTCACCTGCAACGCCGTACCGCTCACCTTGCCGTCACCCAGGATGTATCTCTTGAGAGTCGAGAACGATACCAGGTTCCAACCCTTGGTCAGCGGTATTTCTTCATACCTGCGAAGATCAATATCATGTACCTTGTAGTCCAAATCCTTCCACTCAACGTAGAAATCACTATCCGCCTTGCATCCGTTGGTCACAAGATATTTGTGCTGATCACTAGCCTGGAAATTCGCCGGAGTCTCAACTACCAGATAGATAGCCTCACCAGACCGGAAGCCATCGCCTAATCCTGAGCCGCTCATATCGCCAAAAACATACATAGTGTATGTGCCATCGTTCGGATCAATGTAGGCCGAGCCATAACATACACCACCCATATTGTTGGCGGGAGCCAGGATCGCCTCTACCTGATCATTGGTAGCGTACATAGTAGGCTTGTCATCATAATACCCACCTTGTACTGCGGTTCCATTTGGATCATAGAGGTGAGAAAATCTATAGAGGTTCTTCAGGCTGTAAGCATAGATTCTCCACTTGTAATCACCAGTTTTATTAGCAGGTACAACAGGTTCTCCATCAAGCCCAATAACCTTACCGCGCAGAATCATAGCTCCTGCTGAAGTCAACGGATCATGATCAGGCACAACACCAGTCACTCCACTAAGCTCCTGATGTTCCTTAGCCTTCAGATCATCAGCAAAAGCATAATTCTTCGCTTGCATCGTGGCTGCACTAGCGACATAATTTTTGCTCTGATCGAAAACGCCATTAGGATAAGCCTCAGCTACTGGAGCCACATAGACATCGCCTGAAAGCCCACCGGGAATCGTAGCTTTAAAGGATAGGATGGTTGAGTCTGAGCTACACTCATGAACCACATACTTTCCAACCACATTCCCCAGAGAAGTAGTGCACTGAGCATTGCTGAAAAGACCCAAATCCCTGCTGGCATCATTATTGGCATCGCGCCAGACATTCGGATCAATCGCTTCAGAATACTTCACTCTGAAAGTATAGGAGCCTTGGCCGTTATCAACATACTCAGCCCAAAGAGGAACTGGCCGAGCACCATCCTTCACGCTGGCAGAAGAAATCTCAAGCTTGCTCCCAACCACATTGTCATGAGCATCCTTAAAGTAGTTGACATCGGAGAGGTTGAGAATCAAACCAGGATGTGCTCCGGTATCAGGACTGGGCTTCTCTTGCAAATAGACTCTCAAGGTCTCAATACCCGAAGGATTATTGGTGGATGAGGTCTGGGGGCTATATAAAGAATAGCCTGGTACTTTGACCACACCTTCTGGATAGTCAAAATATTGAGTAATGGATTCATTCCAGGTTACGATAAGCTGATCAATATATCCATTTCCAATACCACCATTATCAGTATCAGCCGTCTCGACACTCACAATCCAGGGGAGAGTTGCATCTTCAATCGTAACATGAGGATTATAAGAGGCAGTGTTTCCAGCTTGATCTCTGATATCCTCAGTCCTTAAAACCCAAATCGTCGCGTTCCCCTCAGGTAATGGAGTACTATCCTCTCCCATCTTAATATCGATCCTGCTCCAATATCCGGTTTCTTGGACAAACGACGCCTTGGTTAAGTTAAGGCTATTATTATTACCAGTAACACCAGTAAAATCACCACCTGGATACCAAAGAGCGCTGCACTTGATCGGCTCGCTGAAGTTCAAAATCAAAACATGGTTTTCAACCTTATCTTCCACAAGCTGCTTGCCAGAAGGATTGCGATTATAGGAAGCAGAAACCAGATAAGGACCTACCTTATCTTCTGAGGCTACTCCCTTATTGTTGCTGACCAACAATTCACCGTTTGCGCCTTTTATATTCTGCATCCCGGCTTCGCTGATCTCTACCTTCGGAAGCCCACCGGCGCTAGTATCCGTTATTGTGCCATTAACTACCACGATAATCGCTTTATCATTACCCTGAATCCCCTCGAAACTAAGAGCTTCTGGTTTTACCGTATCCAGAATGCCATCGTCATTCGTATCTTTGCTGATATTGGGATCTAGCAAACCGGCAGTGGCCGAAACTGTATAGTAATCCCCATCCTGCAGGCCGGCAATGTTCATCGGCTCATTAAACTCGAGCTTAATCTCAGTCCTATTATTGCCAACACCAGTTACCTGGACGCTGGTAACTTTACGGCCGATCAAGACAGGCACTTCTGATAAAGCAACTTGATTCCCTTTCTTATCCCGAATATCAGTACAGCTGTAGTAACCAACCCTAACCTTATCATCAGTAGTCAGCTTTTCAGGAAGGATAATCGCCCGCTCATTAGTGGTAGAATAAACAGCCTTCTTCTCGGTATATCGGGCCCAGGCGCTTCCGTTCCTACTGACCTCGATGTCATTCGGATCAAGCACGGCTGATTTATCCAAAGCCTCGCTAAAGAGCATCATCGTCTGGTTATTATCACTATCTACCAGCGCCTGAACCAATACTGGCCCAGCAGCATCATCAGCCCCAAAGTAAACATCATAGGCAGAATCAGCGTCATTATTTACACCAACCATAACCTTATCAGCCGAACACCAGGAGTAAACATCAATCGCTACCTCATCATCAACATCCGTGGTTTTAAGAACAGTCAGGATCTCCCATTTACCATCTTCTGATACCGAGGTTGTAAAATCAGTGCCATAGGTATTCAGATATACCACTTTCCCGTTGATACCAAGCTTGCAATTTCCCTGACCTATAAGTTGCTGCCCTTTGTAAATCGGAACCCAAATTTCATACACAGGATTGCCAGCATTCACTGAGATCTTCCTAACCGCATCCCGGCTGGTGTTAGGATCTGCATACCGCTTAAAGGAAATACCAGTAACCTCAGTACTATACTCAAGGGCAGCCTCATCTTTGCCCACAAACTTAAGATCTGCCGTTGTCGTTGCTCTAAAAAGAGATGGATCGATGATCAAAGAAGCTGGATTGCTAAATCCGGAAGACTGAGCTTTAATCGCATAATCCTGGGTGGATCCAGTATCTTTCCCTAACATCCAAAGATGAATATCCTCATCAGCTTTCATGCTGGCCACAAACTTGCCCCGGATCTCACTACCAGACTCAGGCAAAAATGAGTTCTCCAAAGATACCGAAGGCGCAGTCCGGTCAACCTCAAATACTGCCGGACTATCCATCCCTTTCATCAGAACCTCTATCCTGACCACATCTTGCGGCAAAGCAGCCCAATCCTGCGGAAGGATGGTAAAATCACCTTTTAGGAAGCCGTTAGTACAAGTGCAGTGATTGGTGGAGCTGATTGGAGGGATAGGAATATTCTTGATCGGAATGAACTCATCACCCTCTTGTTTAAAAGCCGTAACTCCGATATCCCATCCGCTCAATACCGAAGGATAACCAGTCCCTTCATAATAGATGGTCCGGTTTTGCTCTGACAACTTAGTGTAGGGAGCCTGATCCGCACTCCCCTCTTTATAAGCAATAACCTTATTCATAGTCGGTGTAGTCGACGATGCCGCCCAGACAGCACTCCCTACACAGACTAGAATCAATAAAGTTACGAGAAAAGCTATTCCTTTTTTCATAGACATGTGAAAACCTCCTAACCATTCTTCAAAAATACTAGGTTAACTAACTATAACCTGGGATAACAACGATGCAATCTTAAACCTATCCTACGCTTACCAAATCTCACCTCCTTATGACTTTTACTCTCTCTAGAATCTCCTAGATAGTGATTCTTTCTCATCACCTCCTCTGCAACGACAGTTATTTCAGTAATCTAATTCTCCTGCAAGATTATGCCTTTTCCTTCAATTTCTTTTTCTTTCTTTTATCACCTATTTTTTACCATTTTCACTAGTTATTATTTATATTATTTATTAATTAATTAATTCAGGCTGACCTTAACAAGGTCTGCCCCTGCCAATCTTCACCCCGCTCCTTTTACTCAACACCATGCCTCATTGCCCCTAAGTAGCTTTTTGACTTGAAGATTCCGCTTCTCTTCAGCTACCCAACTATCAACGTCGCGACTTTTCCCTTCTTAACCTTGTAGTAGCTTATGCAAGTTTTATACCTTATTTTTCCAATTTAATTTCCATTCAAGACCTTATAATATCGCTCACCGAGACTCCCCGATACTTTACCTATTCATAAAAGTTTCCCCTCGATGAGAAAAATATTTATGTCAACCTTATATGTCAACTTATTGCCCCTTGCCCTTGCTAGCTTTTTATATTTAAAAAGCTAATAATAACAATCAATTATCTTCTCTCACTCACCTATTTCAACAAAAAATCAACCTGTTTTTTACCCACTCTTACCGCTCAATTCATTACTCCTCCAAAAACATCCTAATGACAGAATTACTCTTCTATGTGAAAAAATATTCATACTTTCAAACTTATTTGCGAATTTCTTTTTAGTTTTTAATATATTAGGGATATGTGTAAAACATTACACATCGAAGAATCCTTTTGCAAGAACCACCACCCTTCCTGTTACTTCAGGGCATATACTTTCAGGCTGGTCAAAAATCCTGCCTTGCGGGTTAATAGCTAAAATTCCCTTATCTTAGATAAGGTTACAAATGAATTAAGGAGAGATAGTCTAACCTTTTCTTCCTTCCCTTATAGACGATCTTAAATAAAAACTACTTATGCACAATAGTGCAGTCTCCTAACTTTATTTGTAAAATTCAAATTTCATGCCTTCTTCGACAAACTCCCAATTTTTTCTCAAAAAAATCTTTTTCCCTCACCCCACCTCCACCAATCACTCACCCCCCACTTACAGGGGAAAATACCGGGCTTGTGGCGGCGGCCTCTTCCGCTATAAGGCCCTCAACCCCCTCACAGGGTAAAATAATAAGAAAGGATGGGTGATTTTTTCCTCACCCACACCCCCCCTTCCTCCCCCGTCAAGGGGAGGAAGGGGGGAGCGGAAGTTTCCATCCGGAAATGTAAACATCTGAATCTTTCTTACTCTCTAGACTCTAATCTAGGCATGAAGGAAGTGCCAGATACTTACGGAAAATACAAAGAGCATCACTAGGACTTACAACTCCATCTCCGGTTACATCACAGCAGGGCGAACAAGGACCAGTCTGCATATAGCAACGGAAGGCAATCAAAGCATCAGCTGGAGTTATAATGCCATCTCCATTCAGATCGCCATTGCAGGCAGGCAAGCTCCTCACGCACCCACCCGAAGCAGGCCAGCCCTTGATATCATCTACCAGGGCTTCCAATCGCAAGGGATATTGACAATCCTCCTGCTCGGAAACAATTTTAAATTTCAAAAAGACCAGCACTCCCGTGCTCCCTTGAAGGATACTGCCGCTATCCAAACTGCTATCAAAACCACCAATATGGATGCGCCCACCAAGATCATTCACAGAAAAGAAATCAAGAGATTGACTCAACGGGCCCTTCTCATCATCAAGCAACCCATCATTAATATAGCTCAGGGCGTCAGGATCATAAACCACATCAAAGCCAAAGCTCTCAACCTTATTGAGAGCCCCCTGAATTCGCACCGGAATTATCACCTCAGAGCCTGGCTTACCAGCCGCATCACCAAGATCTATGATCCCCTGGTTATCCTCATCACACCGGCATTCACCTCCGGTCGGCTGCTCGGGCTCCTCTTCTCCCCTGATGACGTTCGTATATCCAGAGGGCAAGCGATAGGCGATCTGAAGACTACTCAAATCCCCAACCGACTCATCCACATCAATCACTGCCTGACCATTCTGAGATAAGGCCTGGCCCACAATCTCACCATCCCTAATCAGAGAGACCAAAACATTATCCTCCCCGGTCGGAATCACATATTGACCAGTCTTAACCGGATCGGGTGGATTGGGCAGTTTGATATAGGTAATCTCTTTATACAATTTTGTCCAAGGAATAACTATGGTTGGATGAGGATTTTTGGTCCACACTTCCATGGTCGGATCACCCAGACACTGATACAGCTCAAATTCACGCTGAGCCGAGCTGCTATCCCAGTGATCATTGACGTAGAATTTGGCAGCATTGAGCACATCGCCAAGCCGCTTTGATCTTGCCGACCCAGAAGGAGTAAGGTAGAAATCAGGCCAGATATATTCGATCAGCCCCCGAATCAGATCATCATTCGGATAGGTGGGTGAATTTCTAGTCGCAGCAATAACAGCCACCGCCCCTCCATCCCTGGTTAGAATCTGCTCGGCAAAGGATTCTGTGGTGGTTGATGAGTCTGAGTCGGTCTCGTGGTCAAACCAGCCTGACTGGCAGTTGATGCTAAAAATCACAGGGCTCAAAGAGCCAGTATTCAGACTGGCCAAATCAGAGGTGGTAAAGCTTGGATGTGACCAGCCACTTCGAGACGCATGATCCCGATGAGCCAGAAGAATGGCCCCGGCGTTTAGCCCAGCTACAATGTCTGCGGCACTCCCATCCCAAGGGAATCCCGGCTTTTTCAGGTCTGCCGGAATAGCGCTGCCATCCTGATAATACTGAGGATTGCTGCCGCTTGTAGCTACATATTCTCGTTGAACTGTATAGCCCTTACCGGTAAAAAAGTTGTATAATTCCTGAATGGTTTGAACATAATTTCGATCATCTCGACCGTCAGCCCCACTGTCCTGAAAATATGCTCCCAGGATAATTCGGCGATAAAACCCTGAATCAGTCGGTGGAGTTTTTTCATAGGCAATGATTCGATTAACCAGCCGCTCGGCCTCAGTGGTGGAATTGACCGGCAGACGCCCTACAGCCAGATCAGGAAAATACTGCCCGGCTCCATCATCCATGTCAGCATAGTAAAGATCGCCCGGAGCCTGAGGTGCTGCCCCTGACGGTGTCTGATAATGGGTAGGAATGTAGTCTACATCTCCGAAGAGCAATACGTAACTGAGCCTATTATGGTTATAAATATTCTTAATATATTTTCTGATATCCGAAGCCGTAGTTCCTCCCTGAGCCCTTTGGATGTCATCTAAGGTTTTCACCCAAGTGATAAATCCCTTCTCCCTCTTCCAGGCAGCCAGGGATTCAGCCTGTGAAGAAAATTGGTTTGGAGTGATGATCAATAGATCACACCGAAGGTAAATAAGCCCACCCCATTTTTCGAAGATCTGGGCTTGGGTCAGCAGCCCGACCTTGGTCGAGTTGACTAACACCTGATTGTAGGTGTCCTCAAAATAGATCGACCTGGTCTCTTCTGGAATGTAGCTATCTTCGCCTCCCTCAAAGTTAATATCAAGCGTAAGATTTGGATATAGGCGAAGCTCTCTGAGGGCAGGATTATACCGAGCAGTGGTTACCTGAATAACCGCCACTCTACATCCCCGCAGCATATCATATCGAATGTTAATCAAACTCTCCGGCAAAAATTTATTCAGCCGATAGTTTACCTTATCGATAAAGGCCGGAGTCGTTTCAAAACTCTGCTCCACCTTGATGAATTGGTCCTCAGGACTTGGCTGAATTGGCCAGACTCTGACACCAGTAATAATTTTTGGCTCACCCTCATTAACCGTAACCTTCATTTCAGCTCCAATCGGGATAGCCACATTTTTGATAAATCCTGGCAGCCCTGCCTGCCCCTCTTCCCCAGTCAAAAAACCTTCTCTTCCCACTAAAGAGATCTTCTGATATTCCTGCCCATTAGCTACTATTTGGGCCAAGTTGACTACTTTAAGCTGGCTTTCAAGTCTAAAATCCCGGCTATCCGGAGGAGAAATGACTTGAAACCCAAAAGACTGAATGAACTTAAGCTGATCTGGAAGAACCTTTTCGTCCAGGATAAGAGGCACAGGCTGAAGCGGCTGTAGCGTACCAAAAGTGGTAGCGGCCAGGCCGATTTTCGAAATATCTATACTCCTTATCCCTGACAGGTTAATGGGCTGAATGCTTGTGGCTATCAACAGCGGATCTTTTATGGGGATGAGCTCACCGGCGGCTCGAATTGAAGAGGGGAATAAGAAATGAGTCAAAATACTTAGACTAAAAACTAAAATACAAAACATTACTGCTGGAGAAATAAAAATATATTTCCCCACTCTCTTCTTAACCTGGTACATGACTGTCTCCTCCAACCTCAATGGATTTTATGGCTCAGCCTTATGCTGAGTTATAATAGTGAACATTTATTCCCATTTAGATCCCCCCTATGAGATTCCCATACCGGACTGGATGAATAAGACTAAACATGCTTGCCCACACATTCTCAAGTAGCAAGCAAGCAGCCAATCAACCATAAATAAATAACCATAATAAATAGAAAGTAAGCTCCCCCTACTAGAAAGCAGCCTCCCAGCTTGGCTTGGGTAATTATCCTTAAGCTAAGCCCTTCCCCTGAACTAAGGAGCGCAAGTCTACCACCTTGCCCAAGGTAATTACCCCCTGCTTGTCCATCGCCCACTGGGCTATTTTTGGCAAGCTATCAATCTAGTATGGTGTTCTCTTACGGTTTGGATACTTACTTATACTTGAAGTTTAAGTGGTTCTTTCGCTAAGTACGTAACACAGGTGCGCAGCAGATCAATTATGGTATAAATTTTAGGTACGGCCCTTGTACCAGCCCTTCTTACGCACCCCTTGTCTCCGCCCTTATTGCGCACTTTATTAGCGATAGGACCACTAAATTAATATTCTCAAAATAATATTCTAAAAAAATTTAGGAATTGATACTAATTGCTGATTTTTACTCCCCTAAACGATAAAATAACAGTCAGTTTTAATATTGTTTATAGATATAATCATCAGCAGGATAACAATTTTTATACTCTGATATTACTGTGAAAATTATAACTAACTAAAACCTTTAATGTCAATAGTAATTATTGATCAAAATGTTTGCCATCAGGGAAACCCTCTCCCTTTTATTCTTGATCACATCCATTCTTGATCACATCCATCTTA
>Ga0078972_1012664_pt1 | contig 14355 bp, 3 predicted proteins | sample YelNatPaOPGAMG01_FD_67568 | JGI IMG/M metagenome (GOLD analysis project Ga0078972, IMG submission 67568) | Hot spring thermophilic microbial communities from Obsidian Pool, Yellowstone National Park, USA - OP-RAMG-01 (SPADES assembly) (version 2) | ecosystem: Environmental > Aquatic > Thermal... | reverse complement strand
GTCATAAATTTTTGAGTAAAGACTATCTTTAATCGTTGAGAAGGTTAAGCTTGGGAATATTTCAGAAAAATCAGTTTGAAGATAAATATTTCTAAAAGTTTTCAATTTCGAGGTTCGATTGGTTACGTGGCTCGAATAAGTAAGATGAGTGGAAGTTTCGGTCGCCGAAGCATATAAAGACTTGAATTTAATATTAGCCAGTTGCTTTTTGAAGGTCAATTTCTGCGATTGGAATTCTGTAATTAATCTATTTTTCGCTCCGAATAATTGAATTTTATAAACATATGTATTGTTTGTTTTCAGAGTATTGTCGTAAAAACCAAAGCCAAGAGCTTCCTTAACATTTGGGAAGGCAGATATGCCGGATATTGAATATACGTCTTGACCTTTAACGGAAGCATCCCAAATTCTGCTAAGTTCGTTTGAATTAGGAAGATCGTAAATTCCAAATTTAGATGTTGCAATTTTTACCCGATTGTAAAAATCTTCGAATTTTTCTGGATATCGAATTTCTGCAATTTTTGTAAGATTATTGTTGTCTTGTCTGAAAATTATATAATATTGGTTTTTCTGAATTTGTCTGTTAAATTCGATGAAAAACCCGTTGGCCGCAGGATAGAAAGTTGGTTTTAAACCTTGGGCATTCATTTGATAACATAAGACCAAAAAGAAAATGAATACTAACATAGCAACCTCCTATTTATTAAATACTTTTGAACAGGAGTTTGAAAAATAATTCCCACCAAAGAATATTTTTAGTCCCGTAAGATTATCGAATGAAAGCGAAACTGGCAAAGATAAAAGTTTACCATTTTCGCTACCTAACGAGTAAAGAGTTTTTCCACAGCCATCCGAAAGTATTTCCTTGCGTTCGTATTTGCCAAAAAGCGGTATTTCTTCTGTGGTTGTAAGCATTAAATTTTGTCCTTTAAGCCATTCGGTTTGAACTTTAAAAATGGTATTCGATTTTGCATTGAGTTCGAGGCAATTTTGGTTATACAACAATCCAGCAACTAAATCGAGGTTGACTATTGCAGACAGTCCCATCTCTTTGGATGGCTTGAAATTTTTCCAAATGCTAATCTCTACCTCGGGAGAACCAAGTATCCGAATGGGGATAGAGTCTAAAACAATAGTAGTATCGAGCTGAGAAGTGTAAAAGTCATAGCGACCCGTTACAAAAACACCATTTATTGACGAGGAATTATCGAAATTACAAGGAAGCCCATTCCCGATTGAATTCGATAGTACTCTGTTGAGCGAATACTCTGGGATTCCAAGTGGAACTTTCCCCCGATAATTTCCAATCAAAATTCCAGATACAACTGGTTCGAGGTTATTTATAAACAATTTGCCATTTCCAGCAACAAAGAAACCATTTTTATCCAGAACAAATTCCCCTGAACCTTCGAAGGCAACATTTCCAAGATTTGTTCGAGGTAGATTAATATTTCCAAAAAAGCTTAATCTTGATTTATCGTACCAAAGCGAAAAGTCATTGTATGGTAGGGAGAAGTCTTTGAAAGTGATTTGGCTTGGCATCTGCTCATCGATTTTTAAATCCCCGTAAGCAGTAAAATAAAGTTGCGAATTGCCAAACCCAGCCTCTTTGAGTTCAACGGTCGGAATTAATTTTAAAGTTAAGAAGCTCCAATCAACTGAATTTGCAGAAAATAGCACTGAATCGAGTATAAACCTTTTGTCGGGAGGAAAGTTTTCCGAGGGGAAATAGTATTTAGTATTCCTACTTTTGAGCAAAATGGAAGTCTGCCGAGGTTGATTTTCTTTGACCATCCAAACGTCGAATGGCTCGATGTAATCTTTTTCAAATATTTTCCCCGGTATTCGTAATTCATCTGGCTGGATTAACATCCCACCAGTGTTTATATTCGACTCAAATTCTATATTACCCGGAGCAGTGAAAGAAAAATCAGGTACAGAAAAATTAAAAGTATCTTTGCCTTTTGATTTGTAAAATCTTATTTGAAAAGGAATTTCGTTTGGAATTCTTGGAATCCCGAAACTAACAAGCCCGGAGAGGGAAATAGCATCTTCAAAAAGGCTTAATGTTTGAGGTCTCAGCATAATAATGTTGTTGAAAGGCACTTTGGGATAGTCATTTGAGAATCTAAATATTTTTTCATCGTTGCTGAGTATACTAACTGTTTGAAAGATTAATGGCTTAACATTGAAACCCGGTAAGCCTGGTAATTCCGCTGCAGGCTCGCCAAAAGAAGAAATTTTGAAGTGCAACCTTTGGTCGCTTCCACAATTGGGGTCTATCGCAAAACGAAAGTTTTGGTTTTTAAACTTCAAAACCTTCTCAAGAGGTAATGGTAAGCTATTGATGGTGATTTGGTTTAGATATAAACTTCCGTTGCGAAGATACAATTCACCAATAGGTATTTTGAAATTTTTCGATGTAATTTCTGCATCCTTTGTGTAAAATCCACCATAACGGGAACTTAATAAGGAATTTTTGACGCTCAATTTCCAGTTTTCCAAGTTGATTGTGAAAGGATTAATTTCCCCACGTGAATTTATCGAATCGGGCAAGATGGAAAGAGCAGGGATATTTATATTTATCTTCAAAAAAGAATTGTTTTGGGGATTCAGAACTATTTGGGTCGAAAGTAGAGCCTGCAATTGTATCTCGCCATTAGGTTTCAAAATACTATTACCTACATCTGCTTCGGCGTTGAAATCAAATAATTTGAATTTCAAATTTTTGCCGTTTCGGTCGCTTAAATAATATTCTTTTCCACTCTTTTCTAATTTATCTATATCTTTCTGTGTTTTGGATTTTTTGGAACTGAACAGAGTTATTGTATTAGCGAAGGAATTCCCTTCCTTTTCGTTTAAATAGAATTGGGTATTGTCGAACCAAATAAAGCTTTGTGGTAATTTGAATGAATTCAATAATATCCTTGCCGTTGATTTAATTACACCACTGTTAGGAGTTTCTTTTAAAATTGATAAGAAACTGACCTCATCGTTATTATTTCCCGGTGAAGCAAAGATGTTGTATTTCCGATTTCCTGTATTACCTTCAAATATAAGCGATAGGGACGATAAATCGAGCGAAACAATCTCGGATGGGGTACTTGGCTCGGGAATATGCTCAAGGAATTTACGACCTTTATCATCTTCAAGTGTTTTTGATGGTTGAACCAAGATATTCGAAAAAGTAACGCTTTGATTTTCCGAAAGCAGTTTAAAGGGCGACTGAATGTCGTTTAAATCAAGGAATCCGGAAATAAGATATCGAGATGTAGCAACGGAATCAAGTTTGGTAATTTTTATCTTAAACCCATAAAGTTTGGTTAGATTCAAATTGTCGATAGAGGGAAGTTCGAAATCAAGCCTTTGCCTGTTTTGAGTAAAAGTTACTTTTATTCCAACACCATAGCAGGATACGTATCCCATTTGGTCGGGGGGAACACAAAATATTTCAGCAAAAGGAGGATTTTGTGGTATAGGTTGAAAGGTTGGAATTCCTTTTAGTTCGTAAGCTCCATTGGGACCACTTCTGGCTTCTTTACGAGTGTTTCCAATTGTTACGAAAACAATAGCATCTTGAACAGGATTCCCTTTATATGTAATTTGACCATAAAGTTCGTATCCTTGGGAAAGATAGAAGTTGTAGTCAACGAAATCTTTGCTTTCCTTGTTTGTAAGCTCAGCAAATAGAGGGATATAATTAGAATTTGGGTCTGGATAAATTTTTATTTGAAAGTTTTCAACATCTGGATTTTTAAATTTAATTGTCAAAGGTTGATTTGAGATACCAGATGAATAGACCTGTCCTCCCAACTCAACTTTAAAATTGCTCAATCTTTCTCTGGTTTTCTCATCGTAAACGTGAATTCGGATTTTGTGGCTCTTTTCTTTAACAATTATTCTGCCTATATCCAGTTCAGGGTTTTGCTTTGGAACATTTATAATTGGTATTGTGTCGGAGAAAAATCTGCTATCCAGCGGAAAAACAAAGAGTGTATCATATGAATCAAAGGCAAAGGGAACCTCGAAAGTTTGTCGAACGCTTTTTGAATCTTCATCATAGGAACTATATGTCTTTACTAAATTAGAAACTGTTGTTCGGACAAAAGATTCTACAGGTTCGCCCTGTTCATTTTCCACATAACCTTTGATTTTCCCGTTAGGCATCATTAAGATTTGCGACAGGTGCAAATTTTGCCTCCTTGTCAACCGAAATTCTGGGGATTGTAATGGTGGAATAAATTCCCCTTTTAGATTAGTTTCTTCACCACCTTTATCATTCTTGATTTTAAAGAGATGATATCCTGGACAAGAGATTTTCAGTCTAAATTTAATATTTGGTTCGCTTGGTAGATTATAGAAAACAAAGTAACCGTTTTGGTTTTCTTCCGAAACAAAACGATAATCATATATCTGCAAATCCAAGGGATTTTCATCTTGGCACAAAAGTAAGTATACAATACCTTTTTCCACGCTTCTTTCAGGGTTGAGAGCATTCAAAATCCTTCCAGAAATTTGGCTCGGCTTTGGTTCCAAATAAACAGAAATTGTATCGGAAATAGCTTCAAATTCATCAGTAAAAAGCAATACTCCTGTTAAACCAATGAAAAGATTGTTAATCTTTCTTTTATGCAAACTTTCGAAGCTCTCGCAGAATGTTTTTGCTCTCTGAACTTCCGAGTTGGAATAATCATTTGGTCTTTCTAAAATGGATTTGAATTTACGGTAAACGGGGTCTTGGTTCCAATCCATAAATCCACGTGGGAAGAATATTGTGCGTGTTTGGTAAGCATTCTCTCCAATTGTGTCGCTTGTTGAGATTTCTATTTTATAATCATCATAATCTAGTTCAGGATTATGTAGTTTAAGCCCATAGAACGTAACTCCATTATTGTTTTGCACTATTCCAAGTTTTGGTGGGATGAGATCGTGACGGGAAATTTCGACTTTGCTACCGTAAAGAACTCCACCCGGTTCAAATTGATTTTTCTCGAGCGGACTTTTGCGTGGTATGACCGTTAACGAATAAGTTCGTGGTATAGCTTCCAATGTTCCGACATCAATTGAATCAAAAGGCTGAATTATTATATTTTTAGAGGGGTTGTAATAATATTCCTGTTCACTACCACAAAGGACAACTCTGAAAGCTTTAATTATTTCACCATTAAGTTGGATAAATCCAGAGTTTGAACCGGTGGCAAAATTCATTTGTAGCGAACCACTAAACCCTTTTAGTGAATCGTAATGAACAAAATTGTCGAAAAGGAAATTACCCTGTCCATCGGTTATGGTAGTTGCAACAATCATATTCCCATCTTTAAACTGATTTTTTAGTGAATTATCAAGGGAATCGTAAAAATCTGCACTTAAATTGCCAGAGATTGACTTATTTTTCGAATTTTGTAAGTCTTTCAAAATATGATAAGGGTCGATTAGAGTGAAGTTTCCGTCCGAATCCTTTACCAAATAAGTAAGCATCAAGCCAATCTTCTTGTTCGATAAAGGCTTAGGACTGCTGTTTGGGTCTGTTGGATTTATTTCGACTAATCTTCCACTAATCGAAGCAGAAGGTGGCTCGAGCGATATAATTGTTGCATTTGTAGTTTGCTTAAAATTGTATTGTTTGTTTGAAATACTCGATAATAGTTCTTCAGGTTCGGGTTTAAAGCTGAAAGGCTTCATCATAAAATCACTGATGTAAATTCTTTTCTCCCCGTCTTCGATTTTTTCTTGAATGATATCAATTAGATAATAATCATTCGGGTATTGATTACAAATGAGTTTATCTACAACAACAAGGGTTCTGATACGACCTTTCTCGTCTTTTTCGTTTATTACTCTACCTTTTGAAACAAACTTTATTTCATTTGGCGGAATTTTTGAGTCGGTTGCCTTGATTTCACCTTCATAGTAGGGAACTTTATTGCTACTAATCCGGTAGACATTTACCTTAATCCCATCGGGATTGTAATCAACATATTTCCCCCCTTTGTATTTCTTTGTAACATAAATGTTTAACTGGTAGCTCAAAACATAAGCCACAATCTCACCAAGGTTCAAATTTTCACTGGTTAAAAGAATTTCTGTTTCAGGGTTAATAAAATACGGGTCCTCTAAATCGATAACATAATATTCATAAAGTTTGCCCGAAATTGTTTCGGGAACTGGGTATGTAATTTGGTAATTCAACAAATCGGTTAGAAAGCCATTTTCCTTTGTCGAAACAATTTCGGCAAGGAAATTGCATTTTTCGTCTAAACTTACCGATACAAAATCCGGAGTTTGGTTGGTGAATTGAACAAAGTCTTTCGGGTCTAAATTTTTGCGTATTATGTTACCAAATTCATCCTTGACCAGAAGTCTTTTGTAAAGCTTAAAAGAAGATAGGTTGATTGGGAATTTTTCGTTTTTATACCCTTGAAATGTGTATCTCAAAGTTCCTCTAATTTTGTAGATTGTAAAACGATTGTCCAAACTTTTTGGGAAGGTTTCGATAAAACGGAAAAGGCATGGTTCCGACTTACCTAAAATATTTCCTTGATTGTCGTATGCTTCGATAATGCAATAATATTTTGCGTTATGACGCAAAAAGTTCCTTATAGTTTCTCTATCGATTTTATAGAACAAATGGTTTAGATTTATATTCGAATCTTTAACAGCAGAAAAGACAGCGACCAAATGGTTGGTTTGATTTAAAATCGATATTTTGAAAGTAATTTCTTTGTTTAAAAACAAACTTAGAGGTTCCAGTAACCAAACAAGATAAAAATCACGGTCATTACGAATTTCAATAATCGGAGCATCTGCGCCGTAAATTTCCAACAGCTCACGATAATGTTGAACTTCGTAATTCTTGTCAAAGTTTAAGGGGCTTGAAGAGTAAATTTGAACATCTTTGTATTCTGTGGGTGCCGAACAATTCGGAATTTCCAATTTTATAATCCCAGTCAGTCCAGACCCAGTGGCTCCACCCCCTTGTTGTTTTTTTTCGGGGGATTCAGTACCTTCTTGTCTTTTTCCGCCGGTAGTAGATGTGTCCCAAGGAGTTGTAGTTGTGTCGAAAGGAACTTGGGGATGGCTTCGAGTTACAAAAAATTTATAGGCTATGCTTTTCCCATTGTTCTTTATTAAAACAGCACCCGTTGGGTCGTAAGCAACAACTCGCCAGCAGTAGTTCTTTCCATCACGCAACGGGGGGTCGGTAGGTTGTGTTGTGTAATTAGATGCGGAAAGGTCTTTCTCGAAGTAGAATTTGGTGGTAGCATCGAGAACCTGATTTGGGTCCATTGATGGGTCAAAGTATTCAGCAATCTGCAGTTTATAGCGAATATTAGCCGGAGTTGGAACAGGTGGCATCCAGACAAAAGTTATTGGTATCAAACCATTCCTTGTTGTAATCGAATCATTATCGTTGGGTAAAACAAGTTGGGGTACATCAGGAAAAATTACTTCAAAAAGTACACAACCTTGTGGAGCTGAAGGAGAAAGCGGTTCCTCGGTTTCAAAATCCAAAGCTTGAAAGCAAATTTGATAACTTCCCTCGGGCAAGGCATTTGTCCTGATTACTTGTTCCCTCTTAACACCTATTACTTCAAGGTCTTTCCAAGCAATGTAGTTAACCAGATTAAATCCCATCAATTGTTTTGTTTCTCCGGGTGCAAGTTCCAAAGAACTAAATGGCTTTGTACCCTTTCTGGAGTTTATTCTAATCCCATTGTCACCTTCGATAGTTACAAATAGCATAATCCTATGTGAAATCGTATCCAAGTTCTTAATTAACACAGAAGTGTTTTTACCATCAATGTAATCAGATAAATAAGGAGAATAAGGTTTTTGAATTAGAGTAATAATTTCAATACTGTTTTGAGCAATAAGTTGTATGCTCAAAAATAGAAAGGCTGAAAAAATTAAAACCTTTTTCATATTTCCTCCTCTTTTTAAAATCTATATGAATATCCCATTGATATTCTTACCTCATTGAAATTGTTTTGAATTTTTTGTGTTGAGCTTTGAAAGTTGATATCCATTCTAATTTCATTATGATTATCTACTTGGAAGGAACTGGAAAGAATACCATTAAAAATTCCTCCATTCGATACCTTATCGACATAAGACAATTGATAACCTAATTGCGCGGTAAGACCAATTTTGTTGAACATCTTCGAGAAACTCACGGAAGGACCGTAAAACATTGTTGTTCTTTCCCCAGTCTCCGAACCCAAAATATTTGAAGTTAAGCCAAAATTCATCTTCCTTGATGAATTTGAATATTGAACAGAAAAATTTCCGCCATAAGAAATTGAGCTTAATATCGATTTTGCATTTGGGTCGTCCCCAGACGTCTTCTGAACAAAACTATTTACAGAGAAATTCCAAAATATTGCATCTTTAGGAAGAGTTAAACGCAAGTTTAGATTAGCATTTTGGTTAACCCTTGAATAACGCAATGAGTCAATTATAGGGGCAAGACCTTTAGATTGCACAATTCCATAGGTTGAATATGACAAATCTGCACCAAAATTGTTCAAAAAGAACGACAGACCAGCCGAACCAACAATCCGTTTCGTTGTTTTGGCTTTATTGTTCAAAAGATTATCGTGTTGATATCCAATGCTTCCGTTTAACCGAACTTTGCGTTGAAAAATAGGAAGAGACAGACTTGCTGTTAAACTTTGAACATCGGATTCGCTGAAATACATTCCCATTGATTTATAATCGGGGTCGATTCTTTTGTAACTCAACTTTGCCATAAAAAGATTGTTCGAGAAAATGAGAGAACTTTGAATTGCCGTGGTAAATTGTGTTGATAATCGAACAGTGTAAATTTTGCTTAAAAATTTAGGAACTTTTGGAAATGTATCTATATTAATTGTTTCGCTGTTTAAATTTAATGTGTAAGAACTTGCGCCCCAATCTATTTCCATTCGGAGGTTGTTCGAAAAACGAAGTTTCGATGAAATTCCAAAAACAAGATTTTCTTCGGGATTAACAAATTTTCGAGATGTAGTATCCAAAGAATTTTTATCGTCGCGAGCGCGCAAAAATATCAAATCAACATAGGAAGAACTGCTTCCAAAGCCAATTTTGAATGCATATCCATCTCGTCGGTAAGTAGGTGGAAATATCAGAAGATTGCTGGTATCGCCGTGGACAGCCTTTTTGAAACGGCCATACATTGCGGAGATTCGAAATAGCCAAGGGTTCAGTTCAACTCCAGCTCCCCAAAATATATGACCTGCAAGAGTAAAAGGTGAAAATGTTAGATTTCTATATCCAAAATGAGCAGTTATCCATTTATACCTTGGTGAAACACCAAAATTATTGAAGGGTTGTGAATATGTTCGATTTTGGTCACTCAAAGCAATCGAAAAAGGCAAGTTTAATCCGAAAACATCAATTGTTAAATTGCCCGAAAATTGGTAGTTCCAAGTTCTATATCTAGGTGGGATTCCTTTTACATAATAATATCCTGTGGTCATATTAATAGAACCTCCAACGGTAAACAGCTTGGATTTGTTTATGCCTACGGATTCCTGACCCTTTGTAACGCTTATCGACACAAAACTAAAAGTAAATAAAACATAAAACAATAACCGTGATGTTAACAACAAAATATTGTTTCTAAATACAAACCTCACTTTTATTTTTTTTGTTTTCAACAAACTTAGCATATAATTGAAAAATATCTCAAAAATTTTGTGTTTTTCCCTCCCAAAGACATAATATCCAAAAAACAGATGGGCTTAATATCAAGAAAAAAGCTAAGTCAAAGAACCGAAAATAATTAAATCAAAATCAAAGTTAAATTAAAAAGCAAATATAAAAATTTTTTAAAAAATCAAACATATGAATTTAAATTTTAAAATGATTTGAATTTTAATATATGTTGGAAAGTGTCAATCCCCTCTATCTTGTAACATTTTAAAAAAATATGTAGTATTTATTTTGAAAATTTTTATTAAATTGTGATTTGTTTAGTGGGGTAAAAAATGAAAAGATTTACCTTAATCCTTTTTCTTCTAATTGGCTATGTAGCATTTAGCCAATCGCTTACTTTGTTCGACATCGACGCATCGAATTTCCCAACCATTCGAGCGAAGTTTTATGCTTTTGATAAGGATGGTAAACAAATCATTAGCCTTTCGCCATCGGATTTTGAGTTGAAGGAGAATGGAATAAAGCGCAACATTACCTTTGTTTCGTGTCCGACGCCGAAGCCACCGCAGGCGTTGTCGAGCGTGCTGGTGATGGATGTCAGCGGCTCGATGGCTTGGGGTCCACCGAACATAGAGCTTGCAAAAGAAGCAGCACGTGCCTGGGTGGCAGGATTGCCATTGGGCAAAAGCGAGTGTGCTATCACCGCCTTTGATGACAAAAATTATTTAGTACAAGATTTTACAAAAGACCGAAGCAAATTACTTGCAGGAATTAATAAGTTGCAACCGCAAGGAGGGACGGATTACGATATGGCAATGCTCAATCCTATGGCTGGTGGATTACTTATAACCAAGAACGGAAAATATAAAAGAGTGATAATATTTTTAACTGATGGAATGCCGAATACAGAACCACAGACGAGCAAAATCATTCAAGAAGCAAATAAACAAGGAGTAGTAATATACGGCGTAACTCTTGGAATGCCTTGCCCACAAAGTATAAAGGATATGTCGAACCAGACAGGTGGTCAGTGGTTTGAAAATGTAACCACAGTTGAGCAAGCCCGTCAGATATATCAGCAGATTTTGCAAACAGCCCAGGGCGGCGGCGACCCCTGCACAATCGAATGGCAGAGCGGAGTATCCTGCACAGCAGGAATTACAAATGTTGAATTAACATTACTACAAAACGGAACAAAAACAACAACAAGCTACCAAGGACCATTAACTGCCGTTGCAAGATTAGAATTTAACCCAACAATAGTAAGATTTCAAGACCCTCAAATAGGAGTAATAAACCAGCAGAAAGTAACAGTAACAGCAAGGGGAGCGGATTTCACTGTAACAAATATAACGGCTAATAATGCAGCATTCGATATAAGTCCAAAACAATTTACTTTAAAATCGGGCGAAGGAATAGAACTCACGGTAAGCTATACCCCAGCAGATAGCGGTTATAATTATTGCAGATTTGAGATAGAAAATAATCAATGTCCTGCAACATACTTTGCGAGTGGAGGATGGAAGGGCAAGAAACCAAGTGTAAAGACACTGAAAGTAACACATCCAAATGGAGGAGAGACGTTTGTGGTAGGAAGTGATACGGTAATAACCTGGGAGGGAATATCGAGCGATGATTTAGTGAAATTAGAATATAGCACCGATAATGGAAAAAGTTGGAAATATATTGACACATCACGAAGCTTGCGCTACGATTGGAAGAAGGTGCCACGCCCGGCGAGCAATGAGTGCAAAGTAAAAGTAAAGCAAATAGAAGGTAAAGTAAAAGATTATAATTTACTCTGGACAACACTTGCATTGGTGCAAGATGTAAAATGGTCACCCGATGGAAGCAGATTAGTAACATGCGAAGCTAATTTAATAACTAATCCAATAACAGTTCTTGATGCAAATACATTAGGTACAATAATGATACTGACGGGGCATAGTGGTTTGGTCAATAGCGTCAGTTATAGTCCCGATGGGCGATACATTGCCTCGGGGAGTAATGATAAAACAATCAAGATATGGGATGCGACGACGGGAGCATTAGTGCGTACGCTCACGGGGCATCATAGTGGGGTCCTTAGCGTCAGTTATAGTCCCGATGGGCGATATATTGCCTCGGGGAGTTGTGATTGTAGAATCATGATATGGGATGCGACGACGGGAGTAGAGTTACGAACGCTCACGTGGCATGATGATGATGTCAATAGCGTCAGTTATAGTCCCGATGGGCGATACATTGCCTCGGGGAGTAGGGATGGAAAAATCAAGATATGGGATGCGACGACGGGAGCAGAGTTACGAACGCTCACGGGGCATGATTCTTGGGTCAGTAGCGTCAGTTATAGTCCCGATGGGCGATATATTGCCTCGGGGAGTAATGATAAGACTGTAAGAGTTTGGGCTGTTGATGATTTTACATTACAAGAAGATGAAAGCGATAATGTGTTTTCTATTGTAGAGCCAATTGCAAAGTCTATGGATATAGATATGGGCAAAGTTTTGGTAAGCTCTGTTAGGGATTCGGTTGTTTCTTCCTTTGTTCAAAACACTGGCTCCTGGAAATTACGTGTTGATTCAATATATTTCCGCGGAGCGGATGCTTCTGCATTTTCGCTTGTGTCGGGATTCCCAAAGTATGAAGTTAACCCCAATGATGCACATTTTGGTGAATTTAGGTTTAGACCGTCAAGAGTTGGCATTCACACAGCAGAAATAGTAATAATTACTCAATCGGATACATTAGTGCAAACAATTCGTGGGGAAGGAGTAGAGCAAAAATTAGAGGTAGTTAGCGATATTATAGATTTTGGTATAGTAAAAGTAGGAAAAGTTAAAGATACTTTGCAAGTAGCAACGATAAAGAATATAGGCTCAGTTCCTATAACCATTACAAAAACGAAGCATAATTTACCGAACGACAAAGATTTTACAACGATAATGGGTGGTGGCAGTTTTACATTACAACCGGGCGAGACAAGATTAATGGATTTGCGATTTGCACCGAGTGACAAAGGAAGGACAAGTGGGACATTAGAATTCCACTATAACGGAGTAGGCAGTCCAGCGGTAGTGCTGTTATTTGGTGAAGGTGAGAAGGAAAGTCCGATGATACAAAGTGTAATTAATCCACTTGGCAAATTAATATGCGAAACTTTTGCCAATGACACAATCCAAATTAGCAACACTGGTGGGGAGGATTTGGTAATCAGAACAATAAATATAACGGGGGCGAACAGCACAGAGTTTGAGATAAACGAAACATTGCCGATAACAATTCCACCCGATAGCACGAGGGCAATTGTTGTTACATTCCGACCCAAGACTGCAGGTGACAAAACTGCGGAAATTGTCATCGAATCGAATGCCGACCCGGATTCGGTTATGACATTGCAATTGAGTGGAAGGAAGGAACAGGTATCCATCGGTGCAACGAGTAATATAGATTTAGGAACTCTTTGTCCAAACGAAAGCAAGGACTTTGAAATCACGATAAGCAATGAAGGAACAATACGAACAAGAGTAGAATGCCACCCGGGTAATGATATAGGCATAACAGACACAATAATAAACATAAACACTGGTGCAAGCAAACAATTGCAATGCAGATTTACAGGGATTAGCCAAGAGGGTGATTTTACAAGGACAATAAGGATTATTGATACCTGTGGAGTAGAAACTAATGTAAATGTAACTGGGAAAGTGGAAATGCCAAGAGTGCAAGCCAACAATGTTATCATTTCAACTGTTTTTGGAAGCAGGGGGCAAGGGAAGCTTGTTATATCGAATGTATCGGGAAGGGAGATAACCATAACAGAGATACGAGGCTTACAGCAGCCATTTGCAATTGTGGGGAATCCGTTCCCGCTGGTAATAAAGCCAAACGAAAGCACCGAAATAACAATAGAATATACACCGACGGATACGGCAAAAGTAAATCAACAAGTTGAACTTATAGGAGAGCCGTGTGGATTTGTTCACGAAGTAAGTGTAACGGGCAGTTCATTCTATGCCACAGCCCAGTTAAAAACAATAGAGGTATCGGGTTATGCAGGCGACGAGATAGAAGTGCCAATAATATTGAACGAAGCGGAAAACCTGACGAAAGCAGGTGTAAGCACAATCGATGTTGAGTTGAGATTCAATCCGACACTACTTGCCCCAAAAGGCTACGCAGTTGAGAAAATTGACGAAACAACAGCAAAGATAAAGATAGAAAACTTGCCGGCAAACGCACAGAAAGGCGATGTATTAGGTAGAATAAAATGTATAGTTGGACTTGGAAATGCCGAAGCTTGTGAGTTGCAATTAAGCAATGCCAAAGCGAATGGCGGTCCAGCCGATATATCATTAGTAAACGGTAAATTCACCCTGCTTGGCATTTGCAATGAAGGGGGCAAGCGGCTAATCAATCCGGGCAAGGTGACGCAGTTGTTGAAGATAGCCCCAAACCCAAGCGATGGCAATGTGAAAATTGAATTGAATTTGGTCGAAGATGGCACAACGATATTGAGAATATACAATTGGCAAGGGGTAGCGATAGAAGAGCGTCGATACACCGAAGCGGGCAAGGTCGAAATCACACTGAACACCGAGAATTACGCCACCGGCTTATACCTTGTGGAATTGCAAACCCCAACCATTGTAAAAAGAGAGCTGCTGATAATAAGTAGGTGATGGATTTTTGTTCAAT
>Ga0078972_1012663_pt1 | contig 14356 bp, 9 predicted proteins | sample YelNatPaOPGAMG01_FD_67568 | JGI IMG/M metagenome (GOLD analysis project Ga0078972, IMG submission 67568) | Hot spring thermophilic microbial communities from Obsidian Pool, Yellowstone National Park, USA - OP-RAMG-01 (SPADES assembly) (version 2) | ecosystem: Environmental > Aquatic > Thermal... | reverse complement strand
TTTGGTACCAGGTGATGGCAAGCGACGCTTTAGCGACCACGAAGGACGCGGAAATTACCGCAGCGCGGCATCCGCAAACCGACGGAACGGGCGCGAGTGGCGCTGCGGTCGCTGCTGATGAAGCGCTCCATCGTATGGCGAGCGTTGCAGTTGCGATTGCAGGTGCAGTTGCACCAGCAGCAGCAGCAGCAGCACAGCAAAACACTCCAACCGAGACGCGACGATCCCTCTACGCTGCGCAGTGCGCCCTGATCGAGATGCTCGTACCGCTACCGCTTACGCTGAACGCAATGGATGCACCGGTTCACCTCTCGAAATGGAACTGCCAACCGGAACATCGCGTGAACAAAATCACTGGACAGCTCGTGAGGTATTTCCAAGCATCCACGACATCGCTTGCCCGCTTCGAGCAACAAACAGCCGTATGGATCACCGACGCGAGCGCCGATGGCGAAGCAGCGCTTCGTGCAATCGCACTAGCGACCTTGACCTATGCACTACAGATGAGCACTGCGGTCGCGGTACAGGTTGCAGGTGAGGCGGTACCCGCGATATCGACACCAGGCGAGCGTGTGCTTGCCAACAGGGACGCAAGCTCATCTTCACATCGACATCCACAGGTGCAGGTGCAGGCGAATCGATTCGCCCACATGATGATGATTGGACAGGCGAGTGCGATGGCGCGACTCGGACTCTGTGCAGCTGCACTCGGTGAGGATGCGGTGATTGGGCACGAGGGTTCAAGTGTGACACATGTGTCGCTTGCCGTCCGCAACCTTTATCTGTTTGAACAGCATTTGTCGCTTTTTGTGCAACTGGCAGTGAGCGCTGCGAGGCAGGGCACCACGATCCGCCTGTTGCCGAGTTTGCTGGAGGCACTGCACGCTTGGGTGAGGCAGGGTGTCGACTCAGGGGCGTTGCTGTTTCCAGTGGGGGTTTCTTTGGCGCAGCGATCCGGCAACATATCGCCACTTCTCCAACGACGAGCGGTGCTGGTGCGTCGCCTCATTATGTTCGCTGCGCTTCTCGCGCTTCAGCTACCGTCTGGTGTTGCGACTGCGGCGCCGTCGTGGCGAGCGCTTGTCGAGATCGCGCTCCAACTGGGTAGCCTCTGGTTAGCGAGCCGATCCCTGATGCATACCGAGCATGCGCTGACGACGCTCCAGATCGGTATCTGGTATGGGCGTTTGCTGTGTGCGCTTCCCGCAGCGCTCTACGCGGAGCAGTCGGCCCTGGAGGCCATGCGTCACTCGTTTGTGCTCCAGTGTGTCGAGCTGCTTCCGCACCAAGCAGGTGCGGTGCATGAACCCGACACTGCGACTCGTGGCGACGTAGCAGGCATCGCAGGCGCGGTGACGGTAGGCACAGCGCCCTGGGATGCAACCCGGTCTGCCGCCGATGCCGTGCTGACCACGTCGTTGCCGCGCTGGCATCGAAACTGCGAGCACCCCGAGTCGCCTGCGGGTACCCCACAGGCCCTGAATGGATCGCATGCGGCGCCAGGGCCGAACGATAACCGCATCCAGTCGTTCCTGCTGTGTCGTCTCGAGCTTTTACGCATCATGCTTGAACTGAATATGCACGAGAAGGTGCCCGGAGTCAGCGGTTGGAGCGATCCGGTACCCGGAGGCGACCCCATTCGTACCAGCCCACTGGCGCAGTTCATTGCCGGCAGTGCTGGCAGCACAGCGCTTCCCGCACCTCCACGGATACGTGCCGAGCATCTATCGCTGGGACTTTTGCGGCTCGCCAGCGAATGCATCACTGCGGAACGCGCTCAGCGCGGGGCCAGTCATCGAAATGCGGCTGCGGGACCGCGCTGGGCGCTGGAGCGCCAGCAGCAACTAGAAGCGATGCGCTACCGCGAGGTGCTCGAGCGAACGCTCTGGTTCCTGTTAGCGATTTTTGAGCCGTCACCTGCAGGCGTTGCAGTACCATGGCAGGTTGCCTCGCAGCGAACACGTCACTGGATAGACTGGCTGTACCAGGAACTGGAAACGCATCGAGATGATGCACGTTGGTTACTTCGGCGACTGCTGGCGCGACGACTGCGCCAGTGGATCCCCGGTGCTCCCGCTCCGACGGTGCGTTCGGCAGGGACGCGCTCGCCACCGGTCGTTAGAGCATGAGGGAGACCGATTTTCACAGGTTTCTGTTCTCTCTGGCAGCGGCCGTAGCAGCAGCAACAACAACAGCAGCAGCGTATGAAGGCAGGCGGTGCGGCAAGCGGTGCGTATCGGCGATAACGCGACTGTGGGGCGCGAGCACAGACCACCCCCGAGCGTGTCGCCCCAGGTCGGCGTCGAGCGAGCGCATGTCGATACCGCTTCCATCCGTACCACGAGTTTTTATGGAGACGACATCGTAAAGTTGGCTTTGGCGCCCTGCCCAGAAAACCACGGTCCCAATGCCTGCTGCAACTCCGACGGAGTCGACAATCGCAGATCAAACTTATCCCAGGTAATCATTTCGTACAGCTGAATATAGCGCCGGCTGAGTTCGGTTACGAGCTCGAGCGGTGCTTCTGGGAGCTTCTCGTCCTTGTAGGGATCGCAATGATCACGGTACCAGAGCCTGAGGATCTCTTTGTCGATATTTTCAGGTTCTTTGCCGCTGGCGATACGCTCTTCATAGGACGTGGCGAGCCAGTAGCGACTCGAGTCGGGTGTATGGATCTCGTCGATCAAACAAATCTGACCGTCTGCATCGCGTCCAAACTCGTACTTTGTATCCACTAGGATCAGGCCGTGCTCCGAGGCAACTTGTTGGCCGTACTCGAAGAGTCGCAACGCGTACGCTGCGCAGGCGTCAAAGTCGACCGCGCTCATGAGACCGCGGTCGATGATTTCCTGACGAGAGATGAGGGCATCGCCGATGTCCTCCTTGGTTGTTGGGGTCACCAAATTCATCCAGAGTTTTTGGTTTTTGTGAAGATTGTCGGGGAGCTTAATACCACAGTATTCCCGAACGCCTCGCTCGTAGTTCTTCCACAGGGATGTCGATGTGGAGCCCGTTGCATATCCTCGGACAACGAACTCAATCGGAAACGGATCACAGCGCTTGGCGATTGTCACATTGGGATGTGGTACAGCGATCAGGTGATTGGGCACGATGTGTTCGGTGCGGCGGAACCACCACGCCGATACCAAGTTAAGCACTGCACCCTTGAAGGGCACAGCAGCCAGCACTCGGTCGAATGCCGATTGGCGGTCTGTGGTTACGAGAATCATGTGCTTGGCAGCGTCCGAGTAGAACTGATCTCGAACCTTGCCTTGCTTCTTTCGCCAGGTACCTGCATGCTGCTGGACCAGCGCAGACAGCACTCCATCCGTCGAGACCAGCACGTTGTTTTCGCGTGCTGCAGCCTGGATATCCGCAAGGTAGGCGCTGGTCGCGACCTCCGCGTCATCGACGTACAGCCGATCGCGATTTGCTTTCTGGAACGCCCGAACCCGGTCTCGCACGAGCGGATCGTGAATGCCCAGAATCTTCGCAGCTGTTAGGGCTGCATTGCCGGGGTCCAGAGAGACCACCGGCGCAATGCCACCCGGCATACGCAGGCTCGAGAAGATGTCAGCACCGCCAAAGGCATCCGACGGCGGCGGACAGGCGATCACGGGCGACGCCACCGATCCGTCGAGTAGCCCCGAGAGTGCGTTCGAGCGACCAGCGACCGAGATGTATACTTTGGGTCGAGGATCGGCCTCGAGTCGACCGACAACCTCCAATAGCCGAGTAGGCACCTTGTGGGCAGAGAGCACGTGCATCTCCGTTGCCAGGCCGAAGCGATGGCAGGCTGCGGCGATCTGATCACAGTGTTTTTTGTCGGCCTTGGATCCCATGAGAATCGGCACAAGTGGCGTCAGACGACCCTGTGCGCTATGATCGCCTATCGAATTGTTCCCAGAAGACGTCACAGGCGCAGTCAAGTCCATCGTAGAGCAATTCAGGGTTCGCAACACTCGCGGAGGCGCGAGTCGTCGGCTTCCTAGTCGTGCTGGAGCACCGTTCGCTGTGCGACAGGTGCCTCCAAACTGATTCTTCCCAGATGATACGTGATGAAAGCAAGTGATGGTGTTTGAATGAAACGATGAGAAACGCAGTCCCAGTGGACTGCTTGTCGACGTTACGAATCCAAACATGGAATAGTGAATTCGAATCAGAGGATGCCTCGAACAAGCACTCGTCGAAAGCGAATCGGACCGTGAGAACTTCTCAGCACAGCACACAAAGCACAGTTGTTCCGTTCTGTTTCGTATAACGTGCCTCAACACCGAAACACACCCTGGTTCTACGAATAAAACGCACAAGCGAGGCAAGCCCGGCACCAGTTCGTCAGGGGAACTGTCGACCCGCGCGGGACGATGCGTGGCGCCGCGGATGGAGGCGGCGGCGACGCCCCCCGTCGGATGCAGAGGCGCCATCACCGCCATCCGCCATCACCGCCATCCGCCATCACCGCCATCACCGCCATCCGCCATCACCGCCATCCGCCATCACCGCCTCGACGGGCGCTTCATGCGTGCTGCCATCGCCGCCTCGACGGGCGCTTCATGCGTGCAGCCATCACCGCTTCGACGGGCGCTTCATGCGTGCTGCCATCGCCGCCTCGATCTTTCGCTTCATGCGTGCTTGGATCGTTTCCCGAATGTGCACGGCAGCTCGTTGACACGCTCGTGTACACGCGGGATACCTGATCGAGCGCTGGGTATTCGGTGTGCGGTGAGGCATCCGTCGTTCCACGAGTTGCTTCCGAGTTCAACTGCCAGCACGTTCCCTCTAAGATACTGGTTATTCATTTGTTCTATTGTGGATCGAATGCGGGCAATGAGCGTCACCGGCTTCGCTTCTAGCGTCAGAGCGGTCGTCGACTGTGCGTGATGCGGCGCGTGCGCTGAGGGCGCTGGCTGGTACTTGGCCGTGTTCAGCATCGCGGATACCGTGCTGCTGCTGTAGAATGGCGTCTCGTCGATGAACACATATAGGGGGAAAAAAGGCTGGCCTTTCGGACGCAATCGATGATTCGCATTGCCGAGTTCAGCGCTATCTCAGCATTGCTATGTGATCAAGTCATCGAGGGAAGATCTCGGGTGTTTGCTCTCGTCCATCCAGCGGCGCGAATCGCTGTACCCACAAATCCTCTTGAACCTGATTGGTAGAAAACCTGATGCATGCAAAGTCTGCGCATACTCTATCCGTTTGACACGGAAAAGCATGCAGATTGCTACCCAGGACCTGGACCATGAAACCGGTTGGTTTACGAAACCTCGTTCGAGGGCGTCGCCATGCATCGGTCTTGCGGTGCCGCAACGATTTCCAGTGGCACAGCGCCCAGAGCGCCACGCCCAGGAGACAAGCGAGAATCCCAAGAATTCGGACGAATCCGTAAGACCCCATTGCTACACTTCGGTTATCGAAGCTGTACACCTGAACAGCATTCCGATAAAAATGTCAAGCCAGGACTAGAGCCAGCAGTCCAGTGTCCCATGTTCATCGGACACAGGTATCGAAACAGACAATGTTCACTTCAAGGGTATCCTGATGTCTGCCCCTGCAATGCCTGAAAAATCTCACTTGACGACACATCGACACGTCATGCACCATGCGAATGGTGGCGAATGACCAAAACGCGGCTGCAGAGCATCGCGCTCCATCCGGTCGCATCGCCGATACGCGCTGCGAATCCAGTACCGAAGTGTCCAAAACATGCCGAGGTAGACTCGTCATCGCTTGCGTCGACAACAAGGAACGCTCAGATCCGAAGGTCTCGGAGTCGGTCTAATCGTTGCATGAGATCGAGCTCCTCGGCCATGGCGCTCTGTGGCCCCGGATACGATCGCTCTTGCAGGCGATCCGCGAAAACATCCGTCCGAGCCGCAATCTCTGCACCATTCTCGCTATCAAAGAGATCCATGGAAGGTTCCCATTGTAACTCATAGTGCTCGGCTATGCGCTTCATTTCCCGTACAATAACCTCTCTGGGCGGAATCCTCCATTCCAATAACCCAATCAGATTCAAATTTACACCGCTCGCATGCGGACGCTCAAAAATGAACAACGCGAAATCGGGGCCCCCAAACAGCCTCACGAATATGTGACCGACTTCATCGAGCTCCGTCACTGTGCCGGTTAGCGGCCCAGTGGCGGCGTCAGGAGGGGCAATGCGCGTTCCCGCGAACGAGTAACAGGCATAGATGATACTGTTGACGGCTTCTCGAATCTCGAGCGGAATTGGCACGACACTTTTCCGGGGATCTCGCTCATAAATCCGAAAACATTGCTCAATCAAGTTGAAGCGGGCCTGCAAAAGCTCCGTGAAGAGCAAGAGCAAGTGCAGCGCCTCCTCGAGCTCCAGCTGGTGGTAGAGGTGCTCCACACGAACGCGCGCCAGTTCGGCACGCCCTGCTTGCCGCGCACCGGCCGATGCGAACGCAGCACCGTTGAGCTCGCTCTCGGGTGCCAGGAGTGCAGCAACTTCCCTTTCGGCAGTGATTATGCTTTGACGCAACCGGTTTTTGCGCAGAGCTAGGCGCGCACGTGCCCCTTGCAAGAGTAAACGCGCCCGTGCAGGTGAAAACTGGCGAGACCGGTTCTCAAAAAGCCGCGTTATTCGCTTCATGTCGTACAAGTCCGGGCACAGCGCGCGTTCGGTCGAGGGCGTCGTCAAGGCCGGCTTTCGCGGAAAGTAACCTGCGAGGTGTCCCGCCCGTCCCAGACGTTTAACGCACAAGGCGTCTGGAACGCTCAACGGAATACCAGTAAAGTCGAGTGCGACTCGGCGGAGACCCACGAGACTCGGTTCCAACCCTGGTAGCCGCGGAAGCGTAGTGCAGCGTGCGTTCCGGCGCGCGAAGGCCAGGTCATCGGCGCACCGTGTCCACTGAGTGTACAGGACAGCACCGCACCGTTTCATGAACGATCGATCGATCGATCGATTGATCGGCGGCTGCAGCAGCAGCAGCAGCGGCAGCGGCACGTCCCTGGAAGTCGTCGATTGCTGCGGCGGATTGCGCGGGCGCGATGCATTCGCGGTGGCGTTTTTCTCCAGTTGATGGTGTTCCAGCTGCAGATGCGTGCCACTGCATGTGCTTTTTTGCGATCTATAGCAGACGCGGTCGAATTGGATTCACTTGAAGGATTTAAAACATCTAGGAGAATGGTATGGGCGTAAAAGTGGAGGATTTTGGAGCGTCGCCATCGCTCGGTTCTGCAAAGAAACGGGAACGATCCTCCTCTGACTGACGATCGTGCGACGAAGACGAAGAAGAACAGGGCAGAGTAGGCGAGAAAATGTGTTTGCCTAACGAGATCATGACGGAACTGTAGTGGCAGAGAGGACGCAAGATCGAGGAATCTTCGGAGTGGTGCGTTCAGCTTGCTGCGGAGCACATAGAGAACTCGTGAAGCGAGACTTCAACGCCGCCGTCGATACCAGAAAAGGTGCGGTCCTGCAGACGAGAGACCCGAGCGATGTGACGCGGGCGAAGGTTGCGGGCCAGCCTCACAGCATCGGCGTGTACTGGGTTAAGCTGAAGCCGATAGCAGGTGCCTGGTCAAAACAAGCAGGGAGGCGTCTGAGCGTAGGAATGTAAATATCATTCACGGTCGAGGGACATTTTTTGTTCTCCTGACCCTCTCCAGGATACAATGATGCATGTTGCCTGACCAGGGCGTAAACGCTCAAGTTTGGGCTCTTTCTTAACGATCTTGAATACTTGCGTTCGCGGGCCTGTCTGTAACCGCTTCCTTTGCCTGTCCCTCGGATTTCCGGCTTCCAATATGCGAGTCCTTTGTTTTCCTGTGGATCCGTTGTAATCAAAAGAAGGACGTTTATGGCAGTTTGAAGGCCCCGATTCTGAAGTTCCAGGCTGTTCTCGACACCGCTAATGCACAACTGGAGGTTGCGATCAACGCTTTCGTTGTGTTCTTGCGATCTTCTTTGGATAGAACTGCGGTGTGCTCGTCGCAGCGGTGAGAGTTGCCTGTCATCAGATGTTCGCATGCGTCCAACAAATTCCCTCGTCCGAGCGATTCCCCTCTGTCGTGGAAACGCTTGCTTCAGCGCTCGATGCATTGCCTCAACGGATACGGAAAGCGCGACTCGATGCTTTGCTGCGGTGAAGCCTCTGGGCGATGCCCGCGGCGAGTACCCTCGTTGCGGCACGGCGCACGCGCACGCTGTTCCATAAGGCAGAGAATTTCGTGGAATGCACAATGTCGTCCATGATGAACCAAGTATCCGACGGGAAGTGAAGACCTGGGTAGCCTTGGAAAAATTTCGGTTCCTGTACGCTACCTCCACGCGAAGCAGTCGATATGATGAATCAGGTCAGAGTCCGATGCCCTTTTCCATGCTAAATGAAGCGATGGGAGCCGCTGGTACCGCATCAAAAGAGAGCTATGATGGTGATGGTGATGCTGTAGAATGGCGTCTTGTCGATGAACACATATAGGGAAAAAGGCTGGCCTTTCGGACGCAATCGATTATTCGCATTGCCGAGTTCAGCGCTATCTCAGCATTGCTATGTGATCAAGTCATCGAGGGAAGACCTCGGGTGTATGCTCTCGTCCATCCAGCGGCGCGAATCGCTGTACCCACAAATCCTCTTGAACCTGATTGGTAGAAAACCTGATGCATGCAAAGTCTGCGCATACTCTATCCGTTTGACACGGAAAAGCATGCAGATTGCTACCCAGGACCTGGACCATGAAACCGGTTGGTTTACGAAACCTCGTTCGAGGGCGTCGCCATGCATCGGTCTTGCGGTGCCGCAACGATTTCCAGTGGCACAGCGCCCAGAGCGCCACGCCCAGGAGACAAGCGAGAATCCCAAGAATTCGGACGAATCCGTAAGACCCCATTGCTACACTTCGGTTATCGAAGCTGTACACCTGAACAGCATTCCGATAAAAATCTCAAGCCAGGACTAGAGCCAGCAGTCCAGTGTCCCGTGTTCATTCTGACCCAGCGGTAGTACCTGATGCGTCGATTATTCGCGTCATGCGGTCGAGAATTCTCGAGCGACCACTCAGCAATGCAGCTGCGAGCGCGCTGACATCGCGTAGGCGCTCAGAAGCGGGGTCCTTGAATAACCTATCGGATGGTGCGCCCGCTGAACACCGTGCTCTATCAACGCGGTGCTGGGAGCGTTCAGACTACCCCAGGAACATCCAGTGTCGATATCGGAGCTCAATGCGGAGCTCGAATACGCGACTGGCGCTGGCCGTGTACTGGGAATATAACCCACTCACAATGAGCATAAACGTATCATCTCAACCTACAAGAGAAAGAGACTATCTGTCAAGCAGCTTTTCGAAACTCCCCTCGAGTTTCTCAGACACGACGAGCAGCACGGCGGCACGATGCAGCAGCATTAGATAGCAGACGTGCAGCTGGAGCATGGCGTCGTACCGAACCCGGCGCCGCACTGCGCACTTTCCAGCACCTCCGAGCCAACACCGTATGCTGACCCAAGGATACGAGAACGCTGCTCCATCGCCTTTCAGCGTCCGGAGCGGCGCTACATACGTCATGCTGGGCGATCGTCGCAGGCAAGCGGTACGCCATAGGATCGTACGAACCAAGCATGATCTCTTCCAAAAGAAAGTATCGCTAGATCTGATCAATAGTATTAGCTGGTAGAGCTTGGATGGATGGTGCGGTATGATACGCACGACTCTAGATACCGATATGCATCGCGTTATCGATCATTCTCTGTGGGCAAAGGCAACGATCCGTCGATGAAAAGATATCATCGGTCGCATCCTCGAGCCGACGCCCGCTGTGTGTGGCACGACAACGCCGCTCTGTCTCTGTGAAGCGACCGCACCAGCGCTATAGGCGCCATTGCTGTCGCTTTCGGGAGGCACTAGGCACACACGATAGGACGCACGAAACGACCAGTATATTCGAGAAGAAGTATAGGTCATGTAACTCGGAAGTAGGGCGTTTGATAGATACCTCACCGCGCACTGAAAAAAAAAGAAAGAAAAGAAAAATGCGCATAATCGGAGAACGCTGGCCGAACTTCAAGTTCTGTGAATGAAGAAAGAAAAATCGAACGCTGTCGAGGCGCCAGAGCGGCAATCCCCACAGGCGCGACGCAGACTCGCGTCTGCACGAGTACGACGCCCCAACAGCGCTAGTCTGCCGCTGTGTGCGTGATTGGGCACTACGAGCCCTGGCACCACATGTCACAGGCCCTGATAGAGAGACGGTACAGTCGTCTCACTAGAGCGATAGAATCGGCTCGTGTGCTTGGCACACGCTCTGAAGACCTACTCGGCGCTGAGCTACTGCCTCTGGAACCGAGCCTTGGCTCGCCGTTGGCTCGGGGTAGGCCGCGTGATCGGCAGCTTGCCGAGCAGCTTCGGAATGGCACCGCTATTCTGACCATAGGTGAGGGAGCTGTTGCCCGGCGGATACCTCTTGAGATCGGTCGACTGGCAGTTGCGGTTTCGGATAGGATCGGGATCGGCGAGGCGGAGGCCGCGGAGCTCGTACTCAGTTGGGCGGACGAACTCGTCACCGTTTCCGTCGGTGGTGTTCGGGAAGCGGTAACCGGAACCGACCCCGCACTGGTCTCTTATATTGAGGAACAGTATCTGCGGGAGCGTTGGGCGCTTCTGCAGGCGCTCTGGCTTGTTCTGGCGACGCCTTTTCTGGACCCGCAGACTGGTACCGCTGTTGCTGCTCGGCCGCAGCGAAACGGGACCCGCACAGCCGAGCGACAGCGAGCGTCACCGCTTCCGTGGACGCAGATCGAATGTCTTCTGCAGACGAGGCGGCGACTCGTTTCGGACTACAAACTGGTATCGAAACTGCTGGAGCGCCTGGAGACGCCGGAAAGTCTCTTCCCTGGGGAGCGGCGCGCACTCGCCCAGTGCCTCTTCACGCTCGCCTACAGCATCCAGTTCACTGCCGCGGATGCAATGTCGCTGACAAACCTATTCAAACGTTTTGTGCTTTCGATCGGCAGCGGAATCAGTGGTAATGACTCCAAAGCACAGATCACTCGTGGACCTCTACAGGGCTGCGGCCTCTTCGAAGCGATCGATGTGCTGATGCTCATGTCGTTGAGCTTGCGAGGCGTGCTGGATCCGACGCGCTACCATCCCTTGGAAGACTTGAATCATGAGCGTGCTGCATCTGGGCTCTTCTCCGCGAATAAGCTCCTAGAAGACGAGGCTTTCGTCACGGATTTGGTCCATTGCTTGGAGAACTGGTACGTGGACCTAGCGGACGCGTCAGCGGATTCGACGTGGATGCATCGAACGGCACTGGCTGCGGAAGCGTCAGGCACGAAACAGGCGCCGAGCGGAGCAGTAGCGCACAGCGAGTCGGTGACGACGTGGCAGCGGCACGCTGCGAATCTGGTGCACCTGCTGGAGCCAGTTCCACTCGTTGGAGCGCTGTTCCTGATCGGGACTCCAGAGGCAGGTAAGAACGCCGTGCTGGTTCAAAAATACCTTGAGATGGCTTATCAGAGCCTCCAGCGCGGTGCGCTAACAGCCATCCTTGAACACTGGGTACCATGGCTCGACCAGCAGCCTGGCTTGAACGGGGATGCACTTCGTCGACCCGGTGTCGGTGCGCTTGCGCCCCTTACCGTGGATCTGTTTGCAGACCTGGTGATGGACTTGGGCGCTGCAGGGCTCGTCACGCGCGTCTTCGAAACCGCTGCACGAGCGATGGCCGACGTGGACCTGTGGGACAAGTCCGCCATTCCCAGGCACGGCAGCAGGCACGAACTGGACCCGCGACTCCAAGCGCCCGCGGATACCGCAGCTGCCACACACCGCGGACTTGAAACCGCCCTATGTGCTCAGATCGTACAAGTACTGGCAGCAGGGGCACGACTAGCGCCCGCAAATGCGTATCGGTTCGTCACGGAACCCATGGGTGAGTTTCAGGTGGACCTCATCCGCATCGTAGGCGATGCCTGTTTGGAACTCGTCGAGCTGCTCTACGCGCGAATCACCGGTGAGGACCTGCTGGTGGCTGCGGGTGACCAGGGCTCCCTCACCATACTCGATGAGCGCATAGCATCGGTCTCGTTTCCGATGATCACAGCGTTTCTGGAGTTGTTGCGTTATACAGCCGTATGCGCTGAGCCAGTCTGGGATTTCCTCGAGAACGGCGGTCATCCAGTGGCGAGTTATGCGTACCTGATGCACGGTCTAGATGCCATGGCGAATCGGTGGGCGGTACCCGCGGGCACCTTCTCGCTGCCGCAACTTCGCCATGCAGCGGTCCTCGCTGGACTCATTCGCATCTTGACGGTGCTTACGGAAGTATCCCCGGAGATTGCTACATTACTGCGGTCAGAGGGTGCGCTCGTTGAGCACTGCATTCGCCTCATAAGCGACCGACTGCCGACCGTAGTGCAACGTGCTGCAGCGGAGTGGCTCGTTCAACTAGGCGAGCGGGGCCCTGCTGCCGCCACACTGCAGCTCCAGCGGGCACTACAACAGCAGGGCATCTTCCAGACGTCGTTCGCCGTGCTTCAGGAGGCGTTTTGGAGAGCACGCGAGACCGGAGATTGCGGGTTTCTGACTAGTCTGCTGCGACTAGCAGCACTTGGTGTGGCCTCAGATGCTTCCGCTTGTGCGCGATACGCCATTACCCAGATCCTGGGTATCTGGGATCGCTTCGTTGCGTTTGATTTTACCGACGGATGGGCGCTCACTGCAGCGCTCATGGAGCTGGTGCACACCGTACTGGACGTTGAACGTCACTCGGAGCAAAACGTACCCGCTGCTGCTGGTGCTGGTGCTGGTGCTGGTGCTGCTCCTGAATCGATTTGGGCATTGCTGCAGAGGCCCAGTGAAGTGACCGGTGCGGCATCATCGGCTTCGCGGACAATGTTCGCGATTGCAGCACGTGCCTGTCTTGTACTCCGCGACGACTGGTGGTGCCCATCAACAGCCCAGGAGGCGGCTGTCTGCGCACTGCGCGTCCTCTGCAGACTCGTCGCTGAAGAGCCGGTACCGAGCTCCGCGGTGACGGCTTCACGGCGAGCGATCGATGCTGGCCAGCAAGTCGCTGCTCTGTTGGCCCAATGCACCGAACAGACGCTGGTCCTCTGTAGCGTCATCCATGCCTCGCTTTCGGGCAATGATCTGGTGATTGCCGCAGCGACACTGCTAACGATGCTCTGTAGACACGCGCCAGCAGTGGCAACGACACTTGCCGATCACAGTCTGTTTTCGCGTCAGTGTGCGCAGATACTGCTCTCGAGTACAGATGATCGCCTCTTGCGCGCTGTCGGTGAACTCCTGAGCAGTTGTGTGTACGCGGGCGCGCAGTCGTCAACTTGGCCGAGGCCGAGTTTCCTGCCATTCGGCCCGCGTGTCCATCCCGCTGGACGACGACTAGTCGGCATTGGGCCGTATCACGTGCGAGTCGGAGCACCGTTTATGGCGGTGTTACAACGCCTCTGGCAACTGGTGGAATGGCCGGTAGCCGCAGTTGCAACGCCTTTATTCCAGCTGCTGCAGAGCTTGCTCTCCGCTCCCGAACTGGTGATGCAGTTGGCGCCAGAGCTGCTCCCTCGTAGTGAAATAAGCCGGCGGTCGATCCTGACCCTGTGGTTGCGCGTGCTGTGCGAGACGCAAGTTCCGCAGATGGATCGCGTGCAGCAACAAGAACACGAGATGCAGCTGTTGCAGCTCATGACCTCTGTGCTGGAGGTTGTCGGACTTGCGCTGCACTGTGCTGGCCCAGAGTCTAGTCTGAGCGACATCGCTGGACCTGAGGCAATGCCAGGCATTCTGCGAAGCCTGGCTCGGGATCTGTTGGGACTGTTTGCGACCCCGTTGCTCAAGCGAATCTGTGCATTCAGCAACGCAGGTGTATCGGCACACGTGGTGCATCAGGCACTTGGCGCCTGGCACAAAGCGATTGCTGCGAGTTTCGAACACTGGCTCTCCTGGGACTCGGACACGCGCTCGGAAACGCATACGGATGTGGCGGCAACGTTCGTCGGGATTAGTTTGACGCTGGAAGAGGCGCTGAGTGGCCTCCAGCCTCCGAAAGCAGCAGCATCGACGTTCACTGAGCCTCTGTCGACGACACCGGTGTTGGACGCGAACGCTGCTGCTGCGCTGGTCACGATTTGTCGCTCCTGTCGCACCTTTTGGTACCAGGTGATGGCAAGCGACGCTTTAGCGACCACGAAGGACGCGGAAATGACCGCAGCGCGGCATCCGCAAACCGACGGAACGGGCGCGAGTGGCGCTGCGGTCGCTGCTGATGAAGCGCTCCATCGTATGGCGAGCGTTGCAGTTGCGATTGCAGGTGCAGCAGCAGCAGCAGCAGCAGCAGCAGCACAGCAAAACACTCCAACCGAGACGC
>Ga0078972_1012661_pt1 | contig 14358 bp, 10 predicted proteins | sample YelNatPaOPGAMG01_FD_67568 | JGI IMG/M metagenome (GOLD analysis project Ga0078972, IMG submission 67568) | Hot spring thermophilic microbial communities from Obsidian Pool, Yellowstone National Park, USA - OP-RAMG-01 (SPADES assembly) (version 2) | ecosystem: Environmental > Aquatic > Thermal... | reverse complement strand
CATACCTCTGCATATATTTTAGTTTGTTCTATTTTAATTTTCAAGAGAACTTTGGCTCTCTATATATATTTTTATTTTAAAATATTATAACTAATATTTTAATATACAAGAGGTGAGAATCGTGAGAATTGTGAGAAATGTTGAATTATGGATGATGAATTTTGGATTGTGGAGTCCCGAGCTTGCTCGGGGAAAATCCCCCTCAATCCCTGCCTGCCGCCAGGCAGTCCCCTTTAATAAAGGGGGAAATCCCCTCTGTCCCCCCTTTTAAAAAGGGGGGAATAAAAAGGGGGATTTAAAGAGCCCCTCACCCTTCCCTCTCCCCTGAGAGGAGAGGGTTAGAGTGAGGGGGATTCAAAAGCTAATGGCTGAATATGTTCAATTGTTTTTAAGGTGATTAAAGTATGCATTAAAGGGTTAGTAAAATGGTTAAGAATATATTAGTATAATATAATATATTAGTATAATTAGGATATAAGAGGAGGAGATGTATGAATAAAATTATGCTGATTGGTTGTTTCTTTCTGTTTGGTTCTGGAGTTTGTTCTCAAGAGATATCAACCAAAACTGTTGCCACCCAAAAAGATGAAAAAGTTGAGAAGATGAACAAGGAAAAGGAAGCTTTAAAAGCGGAATATGAGCTTTTAATCCAGAAAGAACAAACGAAGGCTGCCCAATTAGAAGCGCAGTATAATACTCTTTCTCTTGAAAACAAACTTTACGCTGAAAAAATGAATAAAGAACTCGGGGAACTGAAAACTCAACTTGATAAATTAAGTGCCCAAAACAGATTAAATGATGAGCAGAACAGACAGGCGCTTTCAGAGATTTCATTTGAGCTTTCTAAATTAAAAATGAGTAACGATATAGAAATGGAAAAAGAGAGAATAAAAAATATGAAGATAGACGATGAAAAGGCAATGATTGATTATGAAATTAAAAAAATGGATTTAGAAAAAGAAAAGATAAAACATGATATCTTTTTAAAGACAGCCGAGGTCGATAAACTGAAAGCGGAACTTGATTTAGCGGATAAGAAGGATGAGATCAAAAAAAGGGCTAATAAGGAAATTAAATACACTGATGAAATTTTTAAAGACGGGATTCTTAAAATTTCCGATAGAAGAATACCTTTAAACAGCGTTATAACACTTCCAACAGCGGATTATATCGTAAATAGAATAGATTATTTTAATAACATAAGCAGCGCTCCAATATTTATTGTTATAGACAGGTCGCCCGGCGGGTCTGTTATGGCTGGATATAAAATATTAAAGGCGATGGAAGGAAGCAAAGCCCCTGTTTATGTGGTTGTTAAATCATTTGCCGCATCTATGGCGGCGACCATAACCACGCTTGCGAAAAAGTCATTTATATATCCAAACGCTATAATACTTCATCATCAAATGTCTTCAATGCACTGGGGAAATATGACTGAATTGAAGGAACAATTAGAGATGTCAAAAAAATGGAAAAAAAGATTAATGGGTCCTGTTGCTAAAAAATTGGGGATGGACATTGAAACATTCAGAAAAAAGATGTATGAGCATAACTCTGATGGTGACTGGGAAGAGTTTGGTGATGATGCTGTAAATCTTAAATGGGCTGATGATGTCGCCGAGAGAATTATTGAAGAAGGAATTATAAAAGATCCGGATTATTATTCCGATAAGAAATTTATTGCATATCCAGAGGAAAAGGTAGATGATAAGGGAAAGAAGTATATTGAACTTCCAAGATTAGAGCCGTTTGATTTTTATTTTTTATATAATCCAGATAATTATTACAGATATAATTATTAATATGAAAGAAGGGAAATGGCTTGAGCCAAGATACGCCTCAAAGGAATCATTTGAAAAGGACTATCCCAATTTAAACCTGTCCGGCGCGACTGTAAAATGTCCCGGTTGCGGGGAGTATGCAACCTTGAACAGGAAATCAAATATTGGCAGGTCAGCTGGATGGTGTAAAAAGTGCAACAGAGCGGTTACTCTCTGAACAGAAAGTAAGACAGTGAAAGGTGAGGGGAAGCGGGCAAGAAGGTGATAGGTGAAAAGTGAAAGGTGAGAAGTGAAAAAGTGAGAGAAGATATGAAAAAACAATATTATGTATATATAGTGACAAACAAAAACAATACTGTAATTTATACTGGGATAACTAATGATCTTAAAAAAAGAGTTTATAAGCATAAAGAAAAAATAATTAGAAGTTTTACAAGCAGATATAATGTTAATAAGTTAGTTTATTATGAAATTTTTGAAGACACTTATAATGCTATTTCAAGAGAGAAACAAATCAAGGCAGGTTCAAGAGGAAAGAAAATAAATCTGGTAAATAACTTTAATCCTCAATGGAAAGACCTTTATAATGAAATATAATAAAATTTAATTAATAGAGTCATTACGAGTTTGCAAACTTGCGATACTTACGAAGTGACTGCCTCAGCTGTCATTACGAGTTTGCAAACTTGCGATACTCGCGAAGTAATCTCATCTTGCGGTTGCTAATAATTTATTAATTCTTTGTTTACTCTGGATGAGATTGCTTCGTTAGAAAAGCAGGAAGTTTACTCGCAACGACTGCGTCGGATTGCTTCGTTAGAACCAGCAAGAAGATGACTCGCCTGCCTGACGGCAGGCAGGCAACGACTTCGTCAATTTGTAAAGAGAAAATTCCAATCTCTGCCCCCCCGACGTTACGTCGGGGGGCACGTTCACGCAACGACTTCGTCGGATTGCTTCAAAATTTTTTGATTACGATAGGTCAAAAGTCCTATTTTGAATTAGGACTTATATCCTTGTTTTTATCTTAATTTAAATTAAAATATAAAAGATGTGTTATCATAAAGGAGATATAAAATGATAAAAAACATTATCGCTATAATATTGTTTTTTTCAGTTTCGCTATATTGCGGCGAAATTGAAAAATATAAAAATGTTAATTTAAAACAGCTTTTTGATGAATTAAATCAAAGAATTGAAAAAGTTCCTGAAGTTAAAAGATTGAATGAAAGCGATCTTAAAAATGACCCGAGATACTTTCTTAAATTAAAGGATGTAGATAAAAAAGCAAGAACTAAATTGCTTGAATTGGGCTTTGATATAATGGAGATTAAAGATGGATATATAACAGGACTTATCCCCTCGGATTTAATAGGGAATATATCCGAAAAAGAATATTCAATAATAGAGAAAAAAAGTATATATCAGTGGTCCAGTGAAAATAAGGATTTTCCAGCCGCTGACTCTGCATATCATAACTATAAAGAGACATATGATGTATTAAAAGACATCGCGTCCAATAATTCAAATATGGTTTCTCTTTTTTCTATAGGTAAGAGCTATGAGGGAAGAGATATATGGTGTTTGAGGATAAACACGACAGAAAAGGGAACTACCCCGAGTAAAAAGCCAGGCGCTCTGTTAGTTGGCAATCATCATTCAAGAGAACATCTTTCAAATGAGATGGTACTTTTATTTGCCGTATACCTCTTAGAAAATAAAAATGACACTGAAATAAAAAAATACATTGATAATCTTGATATATACATAATACCTATGCTTAATCCCGATGGAGTTGAGTATGATATAGCGACCGGAAGCTACAGATACTGGAGGAAAAATACCAATAAGTTTAGCGGAACAAAGGTTATTGGAACTGATTTAAATAGAAACTATGATTTTAGATGGTGCAAGGAAGGGGCTTCAACTTCTCAGAGCGCTGATACATACTGTGGACCCAATGTATTTTCTGAGCCGGAGTCGCAGAGATTAAGGGATTTTATGAGTTCTAACAAAAACATTAAGACAGCTCTTACTTATCATTCTTACGCCTCTTTAGTTTTATATCCCTGGGGCGGGCTGGATGAGCAGGTAAGCGATGAAAAGGATAGAAATGTATTTATAAAACACGCCGGGGAGATGGCGAAAATTCTTGGTTATGAAGCAGAACAATCAAGCGATCTTTATGTAGCAACCGGAGATATGGCTGACTGGGCTTATGATAAACTTAAGGTTTTTGCGTGGACAATAGAGCTTGAGGGTAATGGTTTTTATCCCGGTTCGGATATTATATCCAAGGCTTTTGAAAAAAACAAAAAAGCAGGTCTTTATCTTTTAAGTATAACCGACAACCCTTACAAATAGTCGCTCGCCCCGCCCTTTTGTCCAATCTTTTGTCTTTGATATATTGACACATATGCCTTCATCCAAAAGGGCGGGGCAAATCCATAATTCAACATCCATAATCCATCATTTATCATCCATAATTCAACATCTCTCACGATTCTCACCTCTCACTTTCTTATTTGGAGTGTATAAGAATCAAGGATTTCAACCGGATTATAAGAAAGTTTTGCTTTCTTTAAATTCTCTTTCCCCATATCGGATTCTTTGTTTATATATTTGAATCTTTCCCGGACCAAGGCGGCAAATTCTCTATCTAAAAATTGATAAATACCTTTAATGCTTTTATCGGCTTTTTCAAAATTACAAACACACATCCCGTTGCTTAAAACAGAGCCGACGGCAAAACCCTTTAAACAATTATTTATATATATCGTTATGCCAAAGAAATCCATTTCATCATAGAGTTCTTTTAATTTTGAAATTGCCTTTATTTCGCAATCAAGCATTTCTATATTGCTTTTATCCGTTTTATGATATATATTTTTAGATAAATTTATGATATCATCAATAGAATTTTTATTGATTTTTCTAATCTCGGTATTTAAAATATAATTTTTCTCAAACTGATTTATGAGGTTTCTTTTAGACGAATATTTACTTCCCTTAAGTTCGCATAAGTCAGTTGAAAGGTATATGTAGTCGGAGTAAATAAAATTTTCTTTTATTTGAAAAAAATTATTGATTTCATCTCTGTTTTTTTCTATATAATCTTTTGTTACATAATAGACATAATCATAATTTAATTCGTTCATTATTTCGCAAAGCGCTCGCGGTTTGATTTTGTTATATGGAAGGGGGAGCATTATTCTTTTTTCTTCATTGCTTTTAATTGGATTTTCAGAAATTATTAGATATTTCTCATATTCTAACCACATAACATCGTAGAGACACCCGTCCCATAGAAAAATGTTACTCAGAGAATAAGATGAGTGTTTTATATCGCTATCATTTAGATATTTAGATATTATAGATATATCTTTTTTTTCAAGTTTTTTTAGATTCATATATCATTGGAATTTTTCCGATATATTTTTTAAATCCAAATTTTTTATATAGAGAGACGGCTTCTTTTTCAGATATCAGCCCTATCCATTTAAAATTTCTTCTTTTAAGCAAATTTAATACAAACCCCAGCAATTTCCTTCCAGTGTTATTATTTCTATATTCTTTCAACACAGCGAAATCCTGTATATAAGCGTCGTTTATCTTGTCGGATATTACTCTAATCATTCCTATTATTCTATCTTCAAGATACGCCGCGACAAAGATATAACTGTTATTTATAATTTTGTTCAATCTTTTCAGATTATCGTATTTATACCACCATCCGGAGTCCATGTATATTTTTTTGATATCTCTTAAATCTTTCAAATCTGGATTTTTAAGGATTTTAATGGAGATACGCATAAAATTATTTTATAAAATCTAAAATAGTTTTCAATAATATCAGGTTGGAGACGATTATTATAAAAGGTTTTATTATATCCGCTCCCTTCTTTAAAGCGAAATGAGATCCCAGGTAATTTCCTATTAATGAAATAATTCCCATAAAAATACCTAATTTAAAATTAACTTTTCCAAGTATAATAAAAGCCGAAAGCGCCGAAATGTTTGAAACAAGATTTGTAAATTTTGCAAGCGCTGTGCTTTTTAAAATATCGTATCCTATGAATTTGGAATAACTCACCGCTAAAAATGTTCCTGTTCCCGGACCGAGTATTCCGTCGTAAAATGATATTACTGACGCTATGATTATACTTCTTGTATTTAAATGCTTTTCTGATAGATTGCCCGAAGTGTCTGTAATAGCGAAATCTTTTTTCTTTATCAGGTAAAATGATATGGTCGGGATTAAAAAGAATATTATTATTTTCAAAAGATAATCAGGTATTTTAGAGATAAAAAAAGCGCCTGAAAATGAAAACACGAATGATGAAATGAATATTTTAATCAGATAAATTTTTTTAAATTTTAACTCTGATAAATATTTCAGCGTCGCTATTAGAGTTCCAGTAGAAGAGGATAGTTTGTTTGTCCCGAGCAAATATTCAGTCGGCAATTTGTAATTTATATAAGCGGGTATTGTAATCAACCCGCCGCCGCCCGCTATAGAATCAATAAAACCCGCTATAAAAACCAATATTGATAATAACAAAAAGGAAAAATCCAATTCCATAATTAAATTATACTTTTTTATAACCTTCTCTTATTTGTATAATGTAATTAGGGGTCAGCGAACCCTCAGGGTTCGCTGACTCCTATACTTCTTCATTTGGTTGTCCCGATTTTTATGGCGAAACAAGGAGCGAAGAGCGAGCATATCAGTCCGAAGGCGATATGTGAGCGATGAGCGACGAAGTTGTAGCCAAAAAGCGGGCAACCCTAAAAGGGAGAAAGAATTTTGGGCAATTTTGTCGTTAATGCTCACTCACAATGTTTATTCAACATTGCTCGTTCGCCTTGCCTAAAACTTGCCTCAAACTTCTTTCTCCAAATGAGAGAATATAGGGGTCAGCGAACCCTAAATAGGAGGTAATATGTCTAAAATAATTGGAATTGATTTAGGTACTTCAAACTCAGCCGCGGCTGTTATGGAAGGCGGAAAGGTTACGCTTATCCCTGCCGCGGAGGGGACAAGCATTGGAGGTAAAGCATTTCCGTCTTATGTCGCTTTTACCAAAGACGGGCAACTGCTTGTTGGCGAGCCGGCGAGGAGACAGGCGGTTGCAAACCCGGAAGGAACTGTAAGCGCTTTTAAGAGAAAAATGGGTACGGATTATAAATATAAAATATTTGAAAAAGAGTTTACTCCACAACAATTATCGGCTTTTGTGCTGCAGAAGATAAAAAGAGATGCTGAGGCGTTTTTAGGCGATAAGGTGGAGAAAGCGGTTATAACGGTTCCAGCATATTTCAATGATAATCAGCGACAGGCGACGAAGGATGCCGGAACCATAGCCGGGCTTGAGGTTATACGACTTGTTAACGAGCCAACGGCTGCTGCCCTCGCCTACGGGCTTGATAAGTTGGGTAAGGAACAGAAAGTTATGGTATTTGATTTAGGCGGTGGAACGCTTGATGTCACTATAATGGAAATTGGAAAGGAAGGGACATTTGAAGTAATATCCACAAGCGGAGATACTCAGCTTGGCGGAACGGATATGGACAATGCAATAATAAACTGGATATGCGATGAGTTTAAAAAGCAGTACGGCATTGATTTGAGACAGGACTCTACGGCTATGCAGAGAATAAGAGAGGCAGCCGAGAAAGCAAAGATAGAATTATCTACCGTTCTGGAAACCGAGATTAATCTTCCATTTATAACAGCCGATTCCACAGGTCCTAAACATTTATCTATGAAATTATCAAGAGCGAAGTTAGAATCTCTTGTTGAGGGAATTGTCGCTAAGTGTAAGGTATCTATAGATACCGCTTTAACAGACGCTAAGTTAAAAACATCCGATATAAATAGAATAATACTCGTCGGCGGACCCACAAGAATGCCAATAGTTCAGAAATTTGTTGAGGACTATGTCGGTAAAAAGGTTGAAAGAGGAATAGACCCAATGGAGTGCGTTGCTCATGGTGCGGCGATTCAGGCGGCGATATTAACCGGCGAGGTAAAGGATGTCCTATTGCTTGATGTGACTCCGCTTTCGCTTGGAATTGAGACGCTTGGCGGAGTAATGACAAGATTGATAGAGAAAAACACAACCATCCCGGTTAAAAAAACACAGATATTTTCAACAGCGAGCGATAACCAGCCAGCCGTTACCGTTCATGTTTTACAGGGAGAAAGACCACTTGCCAAAGACAATGTTTCTCTCGGTAAATTTGATTTAGATGGAATTCCGCCTGCGCCAAGAGGAGTTCCTCAGATAGAGGTTACATTTGATATAGACGCAAATGGAATACTTAAAGTATCGGCAAAGGATATTGGAACTGGGAAATCGCAGCATATAACTATATCGGCGCCGAATAAACTAAATAAAGAAGAGATAGAAAAATATGTAAAGGAGGCGGAGAAATTTGCCGAGCAGGATAAAAAGACGAAAGAACTCATTGAATCTAAAAATGAAGCCGATTCTATAATATATGCCACTGAGAAGGCGCTTAAAGATTATGGCGATAAGATAACGCAGGATGAACGACTCAATATAGAAAGGGCTATTTCTGACTTAAAGGAAGCGGTTAAAGGCGATGATAGGGATAAGATAAATAAATTGAAAGATGAACTCATAAAGGTCTCTCAGAAACTTGGAGAAGCGTTATATAAAGCGCAGCAACAGCAGCAATCGGCTAATCAGAGTTCTGGTAGCAATGACGCTTCTAAACAACAAAAGAAAGATGATGTTGTAGATGCTGAGGTAGTTGACGAAAAGAAAAAATAAGATTAGAGGATATGCGGGCGGATTTAAATCCGCCCGCATATTTTAATATGCCAGAAAAAGATTATTACAGAATTTTAGGCGTTTCAAGAAACGCCACTGATGAAGAGATTAAATCCGCTTTCAGAAAATTAGCGCTTAAATATCATCCGGATAGAAACCCTGATAATAAAGAAGCCGAATCAAAATTTAAAGAGATAAATGAAGCGTACGATGTTCTATCAAATTCCGAAAAGCGACGAATATATGACGCTTACGGAGAAGATGGTTTAAAAAGCGGTTTCGGTTCCGGTGGGTTTAATCAGGGATTTGAAGGTTTTCAAACGGATTTTGGAGATATATTCGGGGATGTCTTTGAGAGTTTTTTTGGCGAATTTTCATCAAGAGGAAGAAAAAAAACGAGAAAAGGAGAGGATTTAAAGTTTGATATTGAGATAACTCTTGAAGAAGCATTCAGCGGAGTGAAAAAAGAGTTTGAATATGAACGACTGGATTTGTGCGATAAGTGTGGTGGTAGCGGCGCTAAATCGCCAAATTCTATAAAAAAATGCCCTACCTGCGGCGGAAGGGGAAGGGTTCAGTACTCTCAGGGCTTTTTCTCTTTCACTCAGACCTGTCCAAAATGTCACGGTGAAGGTAAGATTATATCAGACCCCTGCGGCGTATGCAGGGGGGCAGGTGTTATAAATAAAAAGAATAAAACTAATATTAAAATCCCGCCCGGCGTTGAGGACGGAAATATTTTAAGAGTTAAGGGAATGGGGGATGTAAATAATTATGGCGAGTCCGGGGATCTGTATCTTGAGGTCAAAATAAAGCATCACAAAGATTTTGAGAGGAATAAAAACGATTTGATATTTAATGTAAATATTGATGTCATTGATGCGGTTTTAGGAACCGAGGTTGAAGTCCCTTTGATTGAAGGCGGAAAAACAAAGATAAAAATACCAGCTGGAACGCAACACGGAAAAATTCTCAGACTTTCAGAAAAGGGAATGCTTCATCCACAGATGAAGAAAAGAGGGGATATGCTTATAAATATTAAGTTGAATATCCCGACTTCTCTGACATCCGAGCAGAAGGAACTTTTTTTAAAACTTAAGGAAAGTTTTGATAAAGAAAAAGAAAATGAGTCAAAGAAAAAAGATGATGGTGGATTCTTCAAAAAAATATTTAATTAGCTCTCTTATAACTTCTAATCCTTCTATTTCTTACATATCTTCTATAACTTTCAAATCCCTCTTATCCCCCCTTTACAAAAGGGGCCTGCCTGCCGTCAGCCCCGCCCTTTCTACCTCCGAAGTAATTCTTTGAAGCAGGAAAGGGCGGGGTCAGGCAGGGACACAGGGGGATTTATTAGTCATTGCCTGCCTGCCGTCAGGCAGGCGAGTAATCCTCTTGCTGTTTATACCGAAGCAATCCGACGCAGTCGTTGCGAGTAAACATCTTGCTGGTTCTAAGGAAGCAATCTCATCCAGAGTAATCTATTTCTCCTCCGACGTCACGTCGGAGGAGATTAAGAGGGATTTATTGTATTTGCAAAGTTTACTTTGCCTAATCATTTGTAGTAGCAAAGCTTGCTTTGCTTTTTCAGATCAAGCTCCCTGCTCCGACTGAAACGTCGGAGTGAAACTACTCTTTAGATGATTAGAAGAATAGATGACTGGATGATTAGTTTTATAATGAAAATACTTATTAAGCCAGTCATCCAATCATTTAATCTTATCCAAATATGTATTTTATATCCGATAATAAAATTATTGAAAATAAGGAATTCCTTCTCAATGAAGATGAGTCATTTCATATAAAGAAAGTTCTCAGAGCAAAGTTAGACGATAAAATAAAAGTTTTTGATTTTAATAAAGTATGGCTTTGCGAAATAGTCGATTTTAAGAACAGAAATGTTTTATTAAAACCCATAGAAATAGTGCAAAAAGCGAAGAGAAAATATAAGATTAAACTTTATTTTCCATTTATTGATAGAAAACTTTTTGAGTATGTTATAAAAAAATCAATTGAAATTGGATGCGATGATCTATTTCCTTTAATAACGGAGTTTACTCAAAAGCATAATATATTTGATTTAAATGATAAGAAAGACAGAATAGACGAACTAATCAAGTCGGCTATGAAACAGTCGGAATCAACAGCGGTTTTAAAAATCAACAATTCAGTTTATTTAAAAGATATTTTAAAAGAAGATAAAAAATTCATAATCTTTACCGCCGAAAAAATCAATCAGAGGATATATAATATCTATGACGCTTTGAAAAAAATAAAAGGAGAGGATATAAATATAGTTACGGGTCCTGAGGGCGGGTTTTCAGAAGGTGAAAAAAAAGAGTTTAAAGAAAATTTCATACCCGTTAAAATCTCATATAATATACTTAGAGCAGAAACAGCCGCTATCTCCGCTCTTTCTATTATAAATGGAATTTTGATTGATAATGAAAATATATTATAAAAGTTTCGGTTGCAGAGTAAATCAGATAGAACTTGAAAGCATTATAGAAAAGTTTTTAAAAAAAGGACACAAACTCTCTTTCAATGATTATGAACTCTTAATAGTAAATTCCTGTTGCGTTACGAAGAAAGCCGAAGATGATTTGTTAAGATTTATAAGAAAGGAAAAAGAGAAAAACAAATTTTTAAAAATAATTTTTACCGGTTGCTATGCGACCCTTTTTGAAGAGAACTTAAAAGAAAGATTTGGGGATGTCGTTGTATATAAAAACGATGAAAAAAAAAGGATAGTTAAGGATTTTTTAAATGAAGAAGATGATTATTTTAATGTGAGCGGTTTTAATTTAAGAACAAGAGCGTTTATAAAGGTTCAGGATGGATGCAATCTAAGATGTTCATACTGCATAGTCCCGTTTGCAAGAAATCAAATGATTTCAAAACCTGTTGAAAATGTAATAGACGAGATAAAGGAACTTATCGTAAATGGTTATAAAGAGGTAGTTATATCAGGAACCCGACTCGGGGCGTATAAATGGGAGAGTAAAAGATTGAAAGATTTGTTAAAGGATATAGAAAATATAAGAGGGGATTTTAGAATGAGGTTATCATCTCTTGAGCCAATGGAAGTGGATAGCGAGCTTGTAAGTATAATTAAGAATTCGCAAAGATTTTGTTCTTATTTTCATATTCCGCTTCAGAGCGCAAGCGATAATATTTTAAAAGATATGAAAAGGAATTACAGCGTAAAAACATTTATTGAAAAGATAGAGTTGATAAGGAAAAATATAAAAAATGTCGGGATATATTCGGATATTATTGTCGGGTATCCGAGCGAAAGAGATGAAGATTTTAAAGAAACCTTTAAGGTTACTAGGAACTTAAAACTATCAGGGCTTCATATATTTACATACTCGCCACGACCATTTACAAAATCATTTGAACTTAAGGATTTAAATCCAAAGATTAAGAAAGAAAGGTCTAAAGCGATGCATGAACTTGATAAAAAACTTCGGCTTGAATTCGCAAGGTCTATGATTGGAAAAACGCTTGATTCAATCTCGCTTAACAGAAAGGGCGAATACACAAATTTTTTAACCACAAATTTTATAGATGTTCTTGTTAAAGAAAATATTCCCTCGGGAAAAAGATTAAATATCAAAATTACCGAAGCAAGTGAAATCCAGGTCAAAGGCGAAATCTGTCAAAAGATATGATTTTAAAATGTAGTGTCAAATCTTACTTTGCTCATAGTATTGTAGTTGCAAAGTTTACTTTGCATTAAGTCATTGCAAGATGAGATCGCCTCGCTTCGCTCGCGATGACTAATTGGTGGCATGGGATTGGGGGATAGAGGTTGGGGAGTGGGGACTGGTGGAGTCATTGCAAGTTATCTTTCTGTTAAATCTTTCGAAGCAATTTCCATTTACGAAATCCCTCTTTTTATTTCCCTCCCGACGTATCGTCGGGGGGCACAGGGGGATTTAGTCATTGCCTGCCTGCCGTCAGCCCCGCCCTTTTGGATGAAGGCATATATGCAATATAAATATATTAAAGATAAAAGATTGCCCAAAAGGGCGGGGTCAGGCAGGCGAATTGACTTCTCGCTATTCTACCAAAGCAATCTGTTTCGCTTATCTTCTCTCCCCATCGGGGAGAGAATTAAAATGAGGGGGAGATTGTATGGGGATTTTGGGATTGGGAAGTAGAGATGTGAGAATAGGGTTTGGGGACTCGGGCTTGGTATTCAGTCGTTGCCTGCCTGCCGTCAGGCAGGCGAGTAATCTTTTTACTGAACTTTCGAAGCAATCCGACGAAGTCGTTGCGAGTAAGCACCTCGCTGATTCTTTTGAAGCAATCTACATTTATAAATCCCCCTTTTGTAACTCAAACTCACTAATTTTTAGGGAATAACTCTATAATTTTGAAAAAAGTAATTTAAAAATAAGTAAAATTTACTTAATAGTTATACCCTATTTAGGGAATAAGTAAAAAATGAATATAATTTAGCTTATCTTTTAGAGCAAAAAGCAAAATTTAAAATCCCTCTTTTTCCCCCTTTGGAAAAGGGGGATTATAGGGGGATTTTAATTTGTTTTTATGTAAAATGGACGACTTATTCCCTAAGGAATTGCAGAGTTAAGGTTTTCAAAAGGGGGATAGAGGGGGATTTTTCTTTTTCAAAGTGGGCTGCTTGCCGTCAGCCCCGCCCTTTCTACCTCCGAAGTAATTCTTCGAAGCAGGAAAGGGCGGGGCCAGGCAGTGACACAAAGTGATTTTACTTCTAACTTATTACTTTTAACTATTTCGTTAGTTTTTTTTCAGCGAACAATTTTTAAATTTAGTAAAATAAACTTAAGGAGATTTATATATGGGTAGTAAAGTTATTTTAGATAATAAAGAAAAAAAGTTTTTTAATGCTCTTGAGGATATTTTTGTCGGAGCAAAGATTGAAGGGCAGGGTGGTTTTGTTAATTTAATGAAAATAAAATCAAATTACTATAAGAAAATTGAGGTTATTTTAAAAAAAGACATAGATAAAGCATTAGAAAAATATCCAAATTTTAGAGAAGAACTTTTTGATAAACTTTATTCTTTTTTTAGCAGATATTTCACTGAAAGCGGCTCAATTTATTTTAACTCAACCCCATTTCATAATAATATCTATGAGAAGGTTTATACCGATAACAGAGATGTTATACTATTCTGGAAAACACAGATGCTTTATTATGTAAAAACAGACAAAATATTTAGAAATTTAGAAATTGATTCAGATGGCTTTAAGTTTTATTTTGATGTTTCAAATCTTGAACATAAAAAAGCAAATGAGAAAAGAGATTTGATATACGAATTTAAAGAGATAAAAGATGAAAAAACGATTGTTTTTAATGTTTATTATTCCGAGAAAGGAAGAAAAACAAAAACAGATGAGATACTAAAAGAACTTAAAAAGAAAAATCTAAAAATTGATGAAGAGACAATTGAAAAAGCGTTTAGAGTATTTGAAAAGCAAAGTGAAGTAGATTTTTTTATAAATAAAAACGCAAAAGCATTTTTACATGAGCAGTTTAAACTCTGGAGTTATCAGTATTTCTGGGAAGGGGCAAAAGAATGGAGCTCTGATAGAGTAAATCAATTACAGATTTTAAAAGATATTTCTTTTAAGATTATTGATTTTATTTCACAGTTTGAGGATGAACTTGTAAAGATATGGAACAAGCCAAAATTTGTTAAAAACTCAAATTATGTAATTACACTTGATAGAATTAAGGACTTAAAAATAATAGAAAAAATAATCAAGCACAAAAATATAGATAAGC
>Ga0078972_1012659_pt1 | contig 14363 bp, 11 predicted proteins | sample YelNatPaOPGAMG01_FD_67568 | JGI IMG/M metagenome (GOLD analysis project Ga0078972, IMG submission 67568) | Hot spring thermophilic microbial communities from Obsidian Pool, Yellowstone National Park, USA - OP-RAMG-01 (SPADES assembly) (version 2) | ecosystem: Environmental > Aquatic > Thermal... | reverse complement strand
TTATAATTGATGACATCATAATAGTTGCATCGACATATATTGCAGCCAATGCAGCAGTTATTGCTGAAGGAGCAGCGATTGGAGCTGCTATAGGCGGTGCACAAGCAGCTGTAACAGGCGGCGACATTGGAATGGGTATGCTGAGGGGTGCCATTTCAGGCGCACTTTTCGCAGGCGTTGCTCATCCAATATCTGCTGGTCTTGATTTGGGAGCTAAAGCTATGGTTCATGGAGCGACGGGTGCATTGGCTGGCGGCATAAATACTGCAATAACAGGTGGTAATCTCAGTTCAAATATTTTAACAGGGGCAATGACAAGTGCATTTGGCACAGCTTCGAGCGGCGCATTTCCTAATGAATTTGGCTACCAGCTTATAGGTCGGTCGGCTACGGGTGGACTTATGGGTGGTGTAATAGCTGAGTCGCAAGGTGGTGATTTTGGGAGTGGATTTGCACGAGGTGCAGCTTCTGCAGCAACTGCGTTTTTATGTAATGATACGTTAGAAGATTTAAAATATATAAAAGATTGGATTAAAAATAAAGCTTGGCCATATATTCACTCAAAATTTACAGCTGTTTATTTTGATCTTGAAGCTCATTACTATGTAGGCGCAGGCATAGCTGGTTATTCTTATATGGAAAACGATGAGGTGATGTATGAAGTATATGTTAAAGGATGTGTAGGTTATTCCAAAGGTGGCGGCGTTGGAGTAGGGGCTGTCTTTAATTCAAAAAGTAATCCTCAGAATGCTCTCAAAGGCCTAGCTGTAGAGATTGGTAAAGGTATAGGTGAATTCTCTTTCTCTGTTAATAAAAATCCGGTTGTGACAGGGGGAGTAGTAGTCGGTGCCGGTTTTAAAGCGAGTGTATGCTATTATTTTCAACTTGATAAGGGTAAACTGACCGACTTGATTAAGTAAACATGAGCTATGTATTGAAATTTCTTATTTTGTTTGCGGTGTTTCTTTTAATAACTTATCTAACATCTTTCTTTATGTTAGAGCGTTATCTATGGAAAAGGAGTTCTTTACCGAAATGGAGAATTATTTTGGGATTTTATGATCCTTGGAAATGGTTGTATGATTTTTATGTGAGAGAAACCAGAAAGGAATACGGTTATATTGGCATTTGGATCAAATTGTTAACTATTTCTTTTATTGGTCTAATGACAATTATAATACTGATTGTTTTATCACATTAGTTCTTATATAGAAGGATATGAAAGAAAGACTTGGGGGACATCCTATAGTGTCTCTTGTCAAGAAAAAAATCATCTTTAAAAAATAGATAATTTGGGGTCAAACCTTCAAGGAATAAATAGTTTATGTTTTTGAACTAAAAAAAGAATTAGTAGACGACAAAGAGAAAGGAATTTAGGGGCAAATCTTCATAAAATTCCATTTCTGTGGCGGCGAAGGCGTCATTAAGATCTCATCATCGTCTTATGTGCGTAGGTAAGGCAAAAGGGGACAGGCTGTTTTATTGAGCATATAAAAGAACAATTCCGAGGGTAGTAAGGGGGTTGGCGGACAATATTGTTTACCATGTCATCAATCGTGGAAATGGCAGGCAAGAAGTATTTCATAAGGATAGGGATCATGAAGCGTTTATGAAGTTGATAAAGGAAGCAAAGGAACGATATCCAGTGAAACACTGTGGATAGTGTTTAATTTTAATAATTATTATTACATCTAAACGCAGGGATAAAATAAACTAACATCTGCATTATTTCAATTGTATTTTTGGGTTAAATATTATTATTCGTATCTCAATGCTTCTATCGGGTCAAGGAGCGATGCTTTATATGCAGGATAAAAACCAAAAAATATACCGACAATCCCTGAAAATCCGAAGGCTACTAAAATTGAGATTGGAGATATTACAATAGACCAGCCAGTAGCTTTTGCAAGTATTTCAGAGCTTATAAGACCCATAATTGTTCCAGCAGCTCCGCCAACAAGAGAAAGTATCATTGCCTCTATGATAAATTGAAGTCTTATATCCCATGTTTTTGCACCTATTGCCATGCGTATTCCTATTTCACGCGTTCTCTCTGTTACAGAAACAAGCATTATATTCATTATGCCTATTCCACCAACAATAAGTGAGATGGATGCTATTGCACCAAGTAAAATTGACATTATTCTTGCAGACTGTTCCTGTGTCTGCATAATTTGTGTAAGATTTCGCACTGAAAAATCATTATCCTGTTTGGCTCCTATTCTGTGTCTTTGCCTGAGAAGTTCGGTTATCTGTTTTTCAGCAAGTCCCAGTTCCTGAGTGCTTTTAGCCTTAACCATTATTATTCTTACCATGCCGGGGAAAGATGTGCCAAATAGTTTTTTCTGTGCGGTTGTTACCGGAACATATATAGTATCATCCTGATCCTGTCCATTCGGAGATTGTCCTTTAGGAGCAAGAACACCTATAATTGTGAATGGAACTTTTTTAATTCTTATAATATGCCCTATTGGATTATTATCTCCGAATAAATTATCAACAACTGTCTGTCCTAAGAGGCATACTTTGTTAGCGCTTTTTACATCCTGAGGAGTAAATGCCCTGCCTGATGATATAGGCCAGTCCCTGATAGAAAGCATATTCGGAGTAGTTCCGATAATACCTGTTGACCAGTTGAGATTTCCATAAACAACCTGCGCGACTCCATTTAAAACAGGGGCTGCTTCTAATACTGCCGAGCATTCCTTCTGAATTGCTTCTGAATCAAAAGTGGTAAGAGTTGGCTGTGTGCCTGATCCCATTCTGACTCCACCAGCTGTTGTTGAACCAGGTAGTATTATGATGAGATTGCTTCCTATACTTGATATCTGATCAGCAATTTTTTTACTTGCTCCTGTTCCGACAGCCAGCATAGCTATAACTGCTCCGACACCAATTATTATCCCGAGCATTGTAAGCGCGGACCTCATCTTATTTACTTTCAATGCTCTGAAAGCTATCTTTAAAGTAGATGAAATATTAACCATTTTTAATTACCTTCATATCATTCACAACAGACCCATCGAGAAATTTAATCATTCTTTTACTGAATGCAGCTATGTCATTTTCATGGGTGACAACAACTATCGTGATATTTTTTTCAGTATTAAGTCTGACAAAAAGTTCCATAATCTCAAAACTTGTTTTTGAATCGAGATTGCCTGTTGGTTCATCCGCAAGAATTAAAGAAGCATTGTTTACGAGTGCTCTTGCTATTGCAACTCTCTGTTGCTGACCTCCTGAAAGTTGATTCGGATAATGATCAATTCTTTCCTGAAGGCCGACTTTTTTAAGAGCTTCAATCGCAAGTTCTCTTCGTTGTTTTGCGTTCAGTCCATTATATAGCAATGGCAGTTCAACATTTTCTATAGCGGTTGTGCGTGGAAGAAGGTTGAAACCCTGAAAAACAAAACCGATTTTCTTATTTCTGATTCCTGCAAGTTCATCCCTGCTTAACTTTGAAACGTCTGTGCCTTCCAGAAAGTAATTGCCTGATGTCGGTTTGTCAAGACATCCGAGTATATTCATGAATGTGGATTTACCCGAGCCCGAAGGTCCCATAATTGAAACAAATTCACCTTTCTGTATCTCGAGTGAAACCCCGCATAATGCATTCACTTTGACATCACCAAGATCATAAGTTCTGCAGATTTCTTTTACTTCTATTAAAGCCATATTTACATAAACCTTGGGCCTGGAGCAGGTGAAGAAGAATTCTTCTTAATTAGAGATTCTGTTATCACTTCCTGTCCTTCTTTAATATCACCTGAAACAATTTCTGTATATTGGCCATCGCTAATTCCAGTGGTAACCCGCACCCTTCTGGGTTTTTTCTGCTCAAGTATCCAGACTCCAGTGGGTTCCGTTCCTTTCTTATCAGAAATCTTTTTCACTTTTTCATCAATCTTAAATCTTAAAGCAGCATTGGGAACTCTCAGTACATTTTCCTTTGTCTCGATGATTACCGATACATTTGCAGTCATCCCGGGTTTTAATTTATATTCAGGGTTATCAACTTTTATTACAACATCATATGTAACAACATTCTGTACAGTTTGTGGAGAACTTCTTATTTGCCAGACTTTTCCTTTAAAAGGCGAATCAGGATAAGCATCAACAGTGAATTCAACATCCTGACCAACTTTTATTTTGCCTATATCTGCCTCATCAACATTTGCATCAATCTGCATTTTGGTTAAATCCTGTGCAATAGAAAAAAGCGTGGGAGTCTGAAAACTTGCGGCAACTGTCTGTCCCACATCAACATTTCTTGAAATAACTATACCATCAACAGGCGATAATATGTTTGTATATCTAAGATTTGTTCTGGCGAGCTTCAAAGATGCTTCAGCCTGTAATATCTGCGATTTTGCAGCACTCACTGAAGCTCTTGCTGTATCATAATTTGTTTCCGCTGTATCAACTTCACTTTGTGCAATAAGATTCTTAGAGTAAAGTTGCCTTGCTCTATCAAGATTTCTTTTTGTATCTGTAAGAGCGGTTTCTGCTTTTATGAGATTTGCTCTTGCTACCTGAAGATTTGCATTTGCCTGTTCTTCCTGTGCTTCAAATAGCGCAGGGTCTATTTTCGCGATAATCTGTCCTTTTCTGACAGGAGAATTGAAATCAACAAATATTTCTTTTATTGTTCCTGAAACCTGTGTGCCTACCTGAACAGTAGTAACTGCATTAACAGTTCCGGTTGCTGTAATTGACATTACAATATCGCCTCTGGATATTTTTTCGGTGCGATAAGTTGCATCCCCGTTACTTGTCCTGAATGTAAAGTATGCAGCTAATGCAATTACAATCAGGGAAATAATAATTAATAATTTTTTCATCTTACCCCCATAGCCTTTTCAAGACTTGCTATAGCAATCTTATAATCATACAATGCTTGAATGTAAGCTGTTTTTGCATTAGTTAAAGCAACACTCGCATCTGTCACTTCAATAGGGTTTCCAACTCCTGCTGCATATCTGCCGTCTGCTATTTCAAAATTTTCCTGAGCCTGTTTCACATTAAGCTCTGCAACGGGAATTCTTTCTTCTGCTTCTTTAAAATTCAGATATGCCTGCTGAACTTCAAGAAAAATTGACTGTCTTAAAGATTCTTCATTCGCTTTCTGGACATTTAAATTAGCCTTTGCTTCTTCGACCTGATATTTTGTAAGAAAACCACTGAACAAAGGAAAAGAAAGGGTTATCCCGGCATTCCAGCCATTATCAAGCGGAAAATTTTCACCTGACCAGTTATATGAGGCATTTCCTGTTAGTACAGGGTAGAATCCTTTTCTTGCGAGTTCTACAGTTCCAGCGGCAGCCTCTTTTCTTGAGATAATGGATTTTAGTTCGGGTCTGTTCTTATAAGCGTTTGAGATAGCTTCATCAAAAGTAATTGTGTATTTTTCCATCTGCAAATTATCTTCAATAATATATTCAGGAGCTTCAGGAATTCCTATGGCATTATCAAGACTTGCTTTAGCTGACTTTAGAGCATTTTCGGAAATAATCAGGTTTAGTCTTGCCGTGCCAAGATCAACTTCAGCTTTTGTAACGTCAAACTTTGGTTTGACTCCAACTTCAAAAAAACCCTTAGCCTGTTCAAGATGCTGCTGATATTGCCTGACAGTTTCCTCTGCAACTTGTTTATTTCTCTTTGACTGGAGTAAAGCAAAATATTTCTGTTTAACATTAAATATTATTCTGTCAGATATACTCTCAAGATCTGTTCTAACAGCATTAAGATTAAGATTTTGTATGTTAACCTGAGTAGAAGTTTTTCCAAAATCATATATAATCTGATTGATATTAATACCTGTTGAATAATTATCATATGAACCATTTGCGCTGGTTGCAGGAGAAATTCTACTATAACCCGAGTATAAATTTATCTGAGGATAATAATCAGCACGAGATTGCCCTACTTTGTTTATATATGCATTGACATTATTGGTTGAAGCAATAATATCAGGATGTTTTTTTAATGCTATTTCGATACACCTCTGAAGATTCAATATTTCTCCTTTTTTTATAATTTCCTCTGCGTCTGAATTAAAAGGTATAACGAGTAGAAATAAAATTATAAAAGCCATATGCTTGTATATCATAAATTAACCTCCTTAATTTCATTAACTCAATGCTTTGTTTCTACCTTTAAGAGCTTTTATTTTCTCCTGTAATTTGTCCATATAAATATAAAAAACAGGCGTAACATATAGTGTTAAAACCTGTGACACAAGCAATCCGCCAACAACAGCAATTCCGAGTGGTCTTCTTGCTTCTGCGCCTGCACCAAAACCAAGAGCAATCGGCAATGTGCCCAATAATGCTGACATTGTTGTCATCATTATTGGTCTGAATCTTATAATGCAACCATTATAAATTGCATCAAGGGGTTTCATCCCCTGATTTCTCTGCGCTGATAAAGCAAAATCTATCATCATAATACCATTTTTTTTCACTATGCCTACGAGCATAATAACACCAACAAATGCATATATATTCAGTTCCATTTTTAGTATAAATAATAATAGCAACGCTCCAAATCCCGCAGAAGGCAATCCTGAAAGTATAGTTAACGGATGTATGAAGCTTTCATAAAGGATACCAAGAATAATATAAATAACAAGGATGGAAGTAATAAGCAGAATCCATAAGCCTTCGTTTGAAGCTTGAAAAGCTTGCGCAGTGCCCTGAAAACTTGTTGTTATAGATGTCGGTAGCAAAGTAGAAGCTAATTTTTCGATTATTTCTGTAGATTCACCGAGAGAAACACCCGGCTTTAAATTATAAGAGATTGTTACAGCTGGTAATTGTCCGAGATGGTTTACAGTCAGAGGGCCTGTACTTTCTACAAGTTTAACTAATGTATTTAATGGAACAAGATTTCCCGTAGAAGATCTTATATAAAGTAAAGATAATGATGCAGGGTCTGCCTGATATTGAGGTTCAACTTCTGTAATAACTCTGTATTGATTATTTGGAGCATATATTGTAGATGCCTGCCTTGAAGCATATGCAGCGCTCAAAGCAAACTCTATCTGTCCAGCCGTAATACCCAATGCAGATGCTTTATCACGGTCAATTTCAACATTAACCTGAGGGTTGCTTATTTGCAAATCACTTGTAACATCCTGAAACTGAGGAAGTTCTCTCAATTTTGCTTCGAATATTGTTGCATATTTATACAATTCTTCGGTATCAGGACTTTGTAGAGTAAACTGGTACTGACTTTTTGTTAACTGTCCTCCGATACGAATCGGCGGCAGGTTCTGCATATACATATTTATTCCTATTACTCTTGAAACCTTTTTTCTTAATTCCTGGATTATTTCATCAGCGCTTAATTTTCGCTCTGAACGCGGCTTAAGTCTTATAAAAATTCTACCTGAATTACTTGCCACACTTGGTCCGCCAGCGCCGACAGCAGACATAAATGAATCAACATTAGGGTCCTGTCTTACAATAGCTGCAAGCTCTTTTTGATGATTTACCATTGAATCAAAAGATATGCCCTGTTGTGCTTCTGTAAAAGCAAAAATTTGTCCTGTATCTTCGCTTGGCAAAAAACCTTTTGGGATCACGGCAAACATATAGATTGTTATTAATAATGTTATTAAGGTAATTATCATTGTAGCTAACTTATGCCTGAGCACAAATTTCAAGCTTCTCTGATATGCAGCAAGCATAGAATTGAAGAACTTCTCTAATAAAATATACATTTTCCCGTGCTTTTCAGAAGAAGCAGGCCGTAAGAACCTGCTACAAAGCATGGGAGTTAAACTTAATGAAACAAGACCTGAAACAAGAATAGAAACGCCGATTGTTACTGCAAATTCATGCAAGAGCCTTCCAAGCAATCCTTTCATGAAAAAAACAGGTATAAAAACCGCTACAAGTGATATTGTCATTGAGAGAATTGTAAACCATATTTCTTTTGAACCTTTAAGCGCAGCTTCAAAAACATCCTCGCCTTTTTCGATATGCCTCACAATATTCTCAAGCATTACAATTGCATCATCAACAATAAATCCTACAGCAAGAACCAAAGCCATTAAAGATAGATTATCAAGACTGAAACCAAGCATATACATTACCGCAAAAGTAAAAACTATAGACATGGGAAGCGCGAGGCTTGGGATTATAGTCGCAGAAAGATTTCTGAGGAAGAGAAATATAACCATTACAACAAGAGATATGGAGAGGATAAGTGTAAATTTAACATCATTTACTGAATTTCTTATAGATACGGAACGATCATAGAGAATATTGAGATTAACAGATTCAGGCATCTGGCTACGGAAAACAGGTAAAAGGTTTTTTATCGAATCTACCACTTCGACAGTATTTGTCCCGGGCTGTCTCTGTATGGCAAGTACAATAGCTCTTGTGTCATTATACCAGCTTGCTATTTTGTCATTTTCAACACTGTCAATAACATTTCCTATTTCTTCCAGACGGATAGGCGAACCATTGCGATATGCTACAATTAATGGTCTGAAAGCCGCGGCATTATATAATTGACCCGAAGCCTGAATTACGAATGCTTTATCAGTGCCATATAATGTTCCTGTCGGGAGGTTCACATTTCCTTTATCAATCGCATCTGCCACTTCGTCAATGCCTATTCTCCGCGATGCGAGAGCTTTTGGATTAAGCTGTGCCCTGACAGCATATTTTTGAGAACCAAATATTTGGACCTGGGCTACTCCGTTTATCATTGAAATACGCTGTGCAATGAATGTATCTGCATATTCATTTACTGTTGATAAAGGCAGGGTTGGAGAACTAAGCGCAAGATATAGAACAGGCTGATCAGCAGGATTAACTTTTCGATACGAGGGCGGACTTGGCATGTCTCGTGGAAGTTGCCTCTGTGCTTTGGCAATCATTGCCTGAACGTCCTGAGCTGCGGCATCAATATCTCGGCTAAGATTAAATTGCAAGGTTATATTGGTTATGCCGAGAGCATTTGTGGATGTCATTGAATCAAGTCCTGCAATTGTGGAAAACTCTCTTTCAAGTGGGGTTGCTACAGCAGAAGCCATTGTCTCCGGGCTTGCGCCGGGCAGATTTGCGCTTACCTGTATTGTGGGGAAATCAACATTTGGCAGGTCGCTAACAGGAAGCAATCTGTAACCTGCTATACCTGCAAGCAACAGAGCAAGCATTACAAGTGTTGTCATTACAGGTCTTCGTATGAAGATTTCAGATATGTTCATTATTTAATGCTTTCTGTGGTTTCTTTTACCTGTACCTTTGAACCCGGCATAAGTCTCAATTGTCCATCTGTAACAATTCGTTCTCCTGACTGTAATCCTTTTTCTATAACCGCCTCATCTGCAATTGTTCTTGAGACAGCAACAGGCCTGTTGTCAACCGAGAGGTCTTCTTTTATTACATAAACAAATTGTCCACCCTGTCCTGTCATAACTGCTTTTGAAGGAATTACTAAAGCATCTTTTTGTATTGTGAGAATGATTAAAACATCAACGAATTGTCCGGGCCAAAGCCGATTATCATTATTATTGAAAATCGATTTGAGTTTTATTGTTCCGGTATCTGGATCAACAGCATTTTCAATAAAAGTCAGAATACCTTCAACAGGATGTTCGGTATCTTTATTGATAAATACCTGTGTCTTAACCTTTCCTGTAGACATATATTTTTTTATTTCAGGAAGAAACTGCTCAGGAACGCTGAAAGTAACATAAATGGGCTGTATCTGATTTATTATTACCATTGGAGTATCTGCATTTGCTTTTATAAGATTACCTTCGTGGACAATAAGACTTCCTGCTTTTCCTGAAATTGGAGAATTTATATAACAATATTTCAACTGAAGGCGTGCATTTTCTACTATTGCTTCATCAGCTTTTACGGCTGCTTCAAGAGAATCTGCATTTGTTTTTATTTGATCAAATTGCGATGCTGATATGTACCCCTTTTTTACGAGTTCTTCATAACGTTTGACTTCTGTACGTGCATTATTGAGCTGTGCAACATCTCTTGCCAGATTTGCCGTGGCTTGTTTTAAGGCAGCTTCATATGGCGCGGGGTCAATGGTGAATAGCAACTCACCTTTCTTTACAAACTGCCCTTCTTTAAAATGCACTCTGGTCAGAATACCACTAATCTGTGATTTAACTGAAACCTGAGAATAGGCTTCAACATTTCCTATTGCTTTTATATAAACAGGCATTGACTTTTTTTCTACATAGGATGCAGTAACTGGCACAGGGGGTTTTTTTGGTGGAGGCTGCTTGCTTTTACAGGAAGGCAGAGATATAAGTAAAATCGATAATACCATAATTAGATGTAAACTCTTTTGCAATAATCTTTGCATTTTATAAACCTCTTTTAAGGAATATTATTTTTTACTTGTTTATCCTTTAGAAGTGCACATAAAATAAAATTGCTTAACTCTTTCGGTCTTACATTAACATTATCCAGAGCTATTGTCAGAATTATTCCTCTTATCGTTCCCATTATAATCCTGGCAGTATTCCCCGGATCAGATTTTCTGAACTCACCAGAATCAATGCCTTTTTTTATTATTTTTTCTATAATCTCAATCTGCTGGTTAAAAAATGCCCTTTTCTTTTCTATCCCGAAAGAGAATCCATGTTCCCTGATATGTAACAAAATAAATTCTTTGTGTTTGACAGCATATTCAAGATGAATCCTGATAAAATCCTTTAAAGCTTCCCTGGCTGATTTTTTTTCAAGAAAGATGTATCCGATTTTTTCTGTAAGTTCCTGCTTTTTGTTTTCTATAAGATTTTGATAAAGTTCTTCCTTGTTTTTAAAATAAATATAAACAGTTCCGATGCTTATTTTAGCAGCCTTTGCAATTTCCCTTATACTTGACGCAGTATATCCTTTGCGGGAGAAGACATCCATTGATGCTGCAAGTATACATTTTTTTGTTTCTAAACCTGAACGCTTGTTCATATGAACCTATGTTCAGTTTAATTCAATAGACAGAATGTTGTCAATGAAAATATTGGAACAGTGTAAAACAAAAGAAATAAAGACAATAATGGCAATAACTTAATTTATGAAACAAAATAAACTATCTTACTATAGGAACATGGCTTTATTTATATTTTGATGTAGTCGCCTATTTATCTCTGAGGCTTACGCTTCGACTTCAGCCTCAGTATAAAGAGACCCGTGATTTTGTATCATAAATTGAGTTATTGTCAAATATCCTTTTTTCATAAAATTAAAATATCATCGGGTTTACCCGCCTTTGGCGGATTAAATAAAAAATCAGGCAATGTCTGGATTATTTGTATTAATTATATTTCAATGATAATTTATAATTTTATGCCTTTTTTCTGCTATAATCCTCATAATAAAAAGCAAGAGAGTTTTAATAGCTTTCTTTTTATTGATAGGTGTTTTTATAAAATGAGAAAATTTTAAAAGCAAAAGAGAGAGAATCAGAGCAAAAATGAGGAAAGCAGTTCTTTATGGTCAGAGAGATGTAGTTGTTTTAGCATTAAGAAAAGGCTATAAATATTTATTCAATCCTTCTGAAGAAGAAGTAATTAACTCAGAGGATGCTTTTATAATTATGGGTGAAACTGAATGCATAAGAAAAATTAAGGACACCCTTTAAAGATAATATAATTGATGACACCTGTTGATAGAAAAGGACATATAGTCAGAGCAGCAGGACTTATGTCCATAGCAACCTTCATAAGTCGTATTCTTGGCTATATAAAAGACATGATTCTTGCAGGAATTTTCGGCGCGACTGGAACTGCTGATGCCTTTTTTGTAGCATTTAGAATACCTAATCTATTAAGGGAATTATTTGCTGAAGGTTCAATGTCTTCAGCTTTTATCCCTGTTCTAACAGAATATCATACAAAACATGGTGATGAAGAAGCAAAACGTCTTGTTAGAACAACTTTTACTTTCATTTTAGTTTTTGTCGGTCTCATATGCTTTACTGGAATTATTTTCTCACCAACAATTGTCTCAATTATAGCTCCTGGTTTTATTCCTATTGCCAGTAAATTTAATTTAACAGTAACACTTACAAGAATCATGCTGCCATTCTTATTATTTATAAGTTTGGCATCTCTGGTAATGGGCGCATTGAATACTAAACGTGTGTTTTTTATTCCTACATTAGCGCCAGCAATGTTGAATATAACAATAATAATTATTGTATTATTGCTTGTTGGAAGAATGACTCAACCAATTATTGCTGTTGCAATAGGAGTTGCTTTCGGTGGTTTTGTTCAGTTTGCGTTCCAGATACCTTCTTTTTTAAAGAATGGATATTCACTTAAGTTTAATTTTGATTTTAAGAATCCGGGTTTGAAAAAAATGGCTTTGTTAATACTGCCTGCAACAGCGGGAATGGCTGTTGCCCAGATTAATATTTTTGTGAGCACTATTCTTGCTTCTTATCTTTCAGAAGGAAGTATCACATATCTATATTACTCAATGAGATTAATCCAATTTCCAATAGGGATTTTCGGAGTTGCCATGGGAATGGCAGTCCTTCCTACTCTGTCTGAACATTCTGTAAAAGGAGATTACAAAAAACTTAGAGATGATTTCTCTTTCTCATTAAGACTGCTTTTTTTTATTACAATCCCGGCTATGTCAGGATTGATTGCTCTTAATGAACCAATAGTGAATTTACTTTTTCAGAGAGGACAATTTGATTATACCGCAACATTAGGGACTTCTTATGCTCTTATTTTCTATTCGCTCGGAATATGGTCAATCGTCGGTGTAAGAGTAACCACCTCCTGTTTTTATTCAATGCAGGATACTAAAACACCGGTTAAGGTTGCAGTTCTTTCTGTATCGGTGAATATTTTATTAAGTGTTGTTTTGATGAACTTTCTCAGTTATAAGGGACTTGCTTTGGCAAATTCATTAGCATCATGGGTTAATATCTCGGTTCTATCTTATTTATTAAATAAAAAACTTGGCAGAATTGAATGGAAGAGAATACTTCTCTCATTTATTAAATCCATTTTTGCTTCTTTTGTAATGGGGTTGATAGGCTGGATGCTGCTTCATGGAGATTTATGGAAAACCACTGGCGATACTTTGGTAAAAAGCTTATTATTGCTCAGTACAGTTTTCATTTGCTTTATAATTTATTTAATAATAACCCGTTTATTTAAAAGTGATGAATTTTATTATTTATATGATATTATTAAAAAACGTGTAAAAAAATAATTTAAGGGGGATAAATGTTAATAGAGAAATTTACCGTTGGTCCACTTGAAACTAATTGTTATATTGTTTCGGATGCAGGTTCGAAAGAAGCTTTAATTATAGACCCCGGTGATGAACCGGATTTGCTTATCGATTACATCAAAGGGAATAATTTAATCCTGAAATACATTATTTGTACACATTGCCATTTTGATCATATAGCAGTGCTATCTGATATTAAAGAAGCAACAGGAGCAAGTGTTGTTATTCATAAAGATGATCTTGATTTGTATAATAACATACAGAAGCAGGGACTAATGTGGGGATTTGAAATTGAACCTTTGCCTGAACCAGATATATTTGTTTCAGACGGGGATATTCTCACAATCGGAAAAATTGAATTTAAAATACTGCATACTCCGGGACATAGTCCGGGAGGATTATGCATTTTGAGCGGAGGCATATTATTTTCTGGTGATACATTATTTTATGGCTCTGTAGGAAGAACAGACCTACCTGGTGGAAATATCGAAAAACTGAAAAAATCTTTTAAATATCTTATGGAACTTCCTGAGAAAACAATAGTTATGCCAGGTCATGGCCCTGAAACAACTATTGGTAAAGAAAAGATTGATAATTTTTTTAGTTTTCAAGTATAATCTATTAAAGAAATTAAGCAAATAACATTTTGGTAAAAAAAATTTTACTAAAAGGCTTTTTATTTTCTAAAAAATAATAAAAAACAGAGAATTTTTGAATTATTATGAAAAAACAGTGATTATTTTGTTGTTTTTTCTAATTTCTTTTAATTTTTTAGTATTGACTAACTAAAAAAAAATGCTATTCTATAATTAAGGGGTTAAGAGAAAGGGTAATACTATAGAATTATTATCTTAATCTTAATTATAGGTTGTTTGAAAATTAAAAGGCTATGCTGTCAGTTTTAGTATAGCCTAAATTTTTCTTAAATAATTGAAAACATATTTTTAATTATTTAAGTTGTTCTTTGAAAACTAAAAAGCAGGGCCACGTTAATAGTTTTGAGTTTTTAATGAGAGTTTGATCCTGGCTCAGAACGAACGCTGGCGGCGTGCCTAACACATGCAAGTCGGACGGATCAAGCGAAGAGCACAGAGCGTAGAGCAGTAGCGAAGCAATTAATGTTTA
>Ga0078972_1012657_pt1 | contig 14365 bp, 19 predicted proteins | sample YelNatPaOPGAMG01_FD_67568 | JGI IMG/M metagenome (GOLD analysis project Ga0078972, IMG submission 67568) | Hot spring thermophilic microbial communities from Obsidian Pool, Yellowstone National Park, USA - OP-RAMG-01 (SPADES assembly) (version 2) | ecosystem: Environmental > Aquatic > Thermal... | reverse complement strand
AAAAAGCGACATGTTTATAGTCGTTCGGGTGGTTTAACTTACTTGTTTGCCTTTGTGTTCCAGCGCCGCTGAGATGAACCCTTTGAACAGCGGATGTGGCTGGTGCGGTTTGCTCAGGAACTCGGGGTGGAACTGGCACGCAATGAAGAACGGATGGTCTGCCAGCTCGATTACCTCGACAAGTTTGCCGTCGGGCGATAGCCCGCTAAATCGCATGCCGGCCTGCGCGAACAGCGCGCGATATTCGTTATTGAATTCGTACCGATGCCGGTGCCGTTCGTTGACAACAAACGCACCGTACAATGCGGCTGTTTTCGTGCCCATCACCAACTGACACGGTTGCGCGCCCAACCGCATTGTACCACCTTTACGCGTGATTTTGCGTTGTTCATCAAGCAGGGCAATAACTGGATGCGGTGTGTCAGGGTCAAACTCGGTCGAGTGTGCCCCAGCCAGCCCGAGCACATTCCGCGCAAATTCGATGCACGCTATTTGCATTCCCAAACAAAGGCCTAGGTACGGCAGACCGTTTTCACGTGCGAACCGTGCGGCCATGATCTTGCCCTCGATACCGCGCGCGCCAAAGCCGCCAGGTACAAGAACACCACTCACACCGTTCAACAATTTTTCTGCGCCCTCTTTCTCGATCTGCTCAGCTTCAATCCGCACGATCTCGACCCCGCAATCATTTGCTATGCCGCCGTGACTGAGCGCTTCATAAACGGATTTGTATGCGTCTTGCAGGCCGATGTATTTGCCAACCACGCCTATTCGCACACGATGACACGGGTTGACCAGCTTACGGATGACCTCATTCCAGTGACTCATGTTAGCCGGGGGTGTATCGAGCCGGAGCAACCTACAGATCAACTCGTCCACACCCTCGCGCTGTAGCATCAACGGCACTTCGTAGATCGTATGTTCAACGTCGCGTTCCTCGACAACTGCCTCGACAGGTACGTTGCAGAACAGCGAGATTTTCTGGCGCGAATCGCGGTCAAGCGGGCGTTCAGTCCGACAGATCAGAATGTGAGGTGTAATCCCAATCTCACGCAGTTTGGCAACTGATTGTTGTGTAGGTTTAGTTTTAAGTTCACCGGCTGCCTTGATGAATGGCACAAGTGTGACGTGCACAAAAATTGCATTATTGAATCCGACTTCGAGTGCGAACTCGCGAATCGCCTCAAGAAACGGCAGGCCTTCGATGTCGCCCGTGGTACCGCCAATCTCGGTTATGACCACATCCGCACCGGATTGCTCGGCAAGCAATCGAATCCGGTTCTTGATCTCGTCGGTTACATGCGGGATGACCTGCACTGTCTTGCCCAAGTAATCACCGCGGCGTTCCTTGTCGAGTACCATTTGGTACACCTGGCCGCTGGTCAGATTGTTTAGCCGGGTAAGCTTGCAGTTGGTGAACCGTTCGTAATGGCCGAGATCAAGGTCAGTCTCAGCGCCGTCATCGAGCACATACACCTCGCCGTGCTGGTACGGGTTCATTGTGCCCGGGTCAACGTTCAGGTACGGGTCGAACTTCTGCAGCGCCACTTTCAGACCGCGGTTTTCGAGCAGGGTGCCGATGCTTGCCGCAGTAAGCCCTTTACCGAGCGAACTGATCACACCGCCTGTGACGAAAATGTATTTCATTGGGCGTTAAAGCGTTGAAGCGTTGAACCGTTGAAGCGTTAAAGCGTTAAAGCGTTGAACCGTTAAAGCGTTGAATCGTTGAAGCGTTAAATCGTTAAATCGTTAAATCGTTGAACCGTTAAACCGTTAAATCGGCTCGCTAAAAAGAGCGTCAAGCTCATCGCTGTTAATCCTGTAAGTCGGAGAACACTCATGCAAAGCCAGAGCTGAGCCGGTTTTACGCTGGCGCAGGTACCGAATGTAACCATTTAGTAACTGATAGATCCGCCAAGCATTTTGCTTCAGGGACGCGACTTCAGGTTGTGCCAAGTAACCTTCGTCATCGCACACGTTCAAATCGTCAATCAGCTCCAGCAAAGAACCACGTGCGTGAAGTACGAACCTAATCTGCTCAAGGTAATGATAACGCCCATGCCCTTCGGCAATGTTATTTGTCAGCGATACTGCAGCTCGGCGTATTTGGCTTGCTAAAGCGAACTTTTCGCATTCGGGTAGCCGAGATGCGACTTCGTACATAGTTTTCCTGAATTTTTTGGCCTCTTGATAAACCTCAAGGTCCTCGAACGTTTTGAACGTCTTTTGGCCACTCTGCATACTTATCTTAATTCCGATTCAACAGTTCAACGATTTAACGGTTCAACACTTTAACGCTTTAACGCTTCAACGCGCTTCAAACCCTCAACGCCCCAGCAATTCCTCCACACGCGCCACGTCTTCGGGTACGTCAACACCAACACCGTCGTACTTGACCTGCACAACCGCTATCTCGATCCCGTTTTCGAGTGCACGCAACTGCTCGAGTTTTTCAGCCGACTCGAGTGCTGAAACAGGAAATTGCACTAGCCGCAACAGCACGTCGCGTCTGTACCCGTATATACCCAAATGTTTCAAAAACGGAAATGCCGCCAACTGTTCTGCTACCGGACGGCTGGCGGCCTCGCGCAAGTACGGTATCGTGCGTCGCGAAAAGTATAGCGCTCGACCTGCCGAATTGACAACCACCTTCACCACATTCGGGTTCTCGTAGTCTGCGGCATTTTTGATTCGTGTAGCTGCAGTTGACATGGGCGCATCTATCAACGCATCTGCAACCGCGTCAATCACACCAGGCTCGATCAGCGGTTCGTCTCCTTGAATGTTCACCACGGCATCGCATTCGAGGCGCGCCGCAACTTCGGCCACACGGTCGGTACCACTGGGATGCTCCGGCCGCGTTAGTTCAACCCGACAGAACCGCGCGGCTACATCGGCAATGCGCAGGTCGTCTGTGGCAACTATTACCTCAGCCAGTGCCTTGGCCAGTTTACACCGCTCGACCACGTGTTGTATGAGCGGTTTACCGGCGATTTTGGCCAACGGTTTACCAGGAAAGCGCGTGCTGGCGAACCTGGCCGGTATGATCCCGACAGTTTTCACGTCGGTTTTTTACCTCGACTGACGCAGAATTGCACGGAAGAAACTCGTGAGATATGGCTTGCGCGGTTTTTCGCAAGCCGACTGGCTTTGACCGGGCCGGCATTTGCAGGATAAAGTGCATGCATGCAAAATGTTTGGGCAACTGCGTTAGTGTTTCTTGGCGGGTTCAGCATCATGGTACTGGAGATCGTTGGCGCGCGGTATCTGGCAAAAGACTTCGGCAGTTCATTTTATGTGTGGATAAGTCAGATTGGCGTGATCATGACTGCACTTGCACTGGGGTACTATTTTGGTGGCGTATTAGCCGATAGATTCAAACGCGTTGCGTTTCTGGCTGTTTTGCTGTTCCCAACGGGTTTGATCATATTCATGATCCCAGACTTTGCAGGGTGCGTTATTGACGCAATCATAATGCGGCACCCGCCAGATCAAGCCATACCGTTGTTGTGGCAAAAGCTCGACCCTGTGTTGGGCAGTTGCCTGATATTCATGGTGCCGTGCTTTGCACTTGCAACTCTGTCACCGTACATGATCCGGCTCAGCACAAGCGCGCTCGGCCACGTCGGTCGGACGAGCGGCTGGATCATAGCCGCAAGCACAATTGGCAGCATCGCAGGTGTGTTTGTGTCTGGATACGTGTTGATTGATCACATGACATTGGCGGAGATTTTCCGTGCGACCGGCCTGCTCACGGGTACGTTGGGGGTGATGTGTTTGTTGCTCGACTCAAAGTTTCAAGATACCCGGGCCGCAGTCGGCGCCGGTAACACAACATGAAGAACGTAATCCTGCAACTTGCGTGTGCGGTTGCGGTTGTATCCCGCTTAGCGACCGCGCCCGTGCATGCAGGCACTATTTTCGAGGTCACAACCGTTTACCATCACATCCGCGTTGTTGACCAGGGCACGGAGCGGATTCTGTTTTTCGATGATGCGCAACAGACGCGCATGTCATTGCAAAACCCTGCTGCGGGACACTTCGAATACACTGAATTTTTCCACATGCCATGGCTGTGGAATCACAGGCTTACAAATGTGCTCATGATCGGCCTTGGTGGGGGAAGTGTACAACGTGCATTCGAGCGGTTTTATCCCGAAGTTGTCATCGAGACCGTTGAGATTGACCCGGTCGTGCTGCGTGTTGCACGCGACTTGTTCAGTTTCAACGAATCACCGCGCCAACGCGTGTACATTGACGATGGGCGCGTGTTTTTGCGTCGCACCACGAGCACTTACGGCCTGATCGTAGTTGACGCGTACGTGTCGAGCCGGTACGGCCCGGCCATACCTGCGCATCTGGCGACAAAGCAATTCTTTGCGCTTGCCGCAGCGCGCCTCGGCACAAACGGCGTGCTTGCATACAATGTGGTCGGTTCGCTCCAGGGGCATCAACGGAATCTTGTGGGCAGCATTTACAAGACAATGAAAACCGTTTTTCCCGAGGTTTACATGTTTCCTGCGACAACCTCGATGAACGTGGTGATGATCGGCACAAAATCAACTGAAAAAACAACAGCCGCACAGCTTAAACAACGAGCTGAGGCATTCGTTAGAACTCGCACGCAGGTTCCGCCCTGGTTCATGAAACGTGTCGGTGCGTTTCGTCCGGACCCGCCACCGAACCTCGCGAGTTGCCCTGTTTTGACCGATGACTTTGCACCTGTTGAAGGACTTGCGCGCACAAGGTAGAACCGGCCCGGTTGGCTTCAACTGGGCGACCTGACCAGCCGTATCTTAAATTTTTGACTCGGTCGGCACACCGTGTAACTTTGCGCATGCGGTTACCGCCCGATTACCACATACACACCGAGCTGTGCCGACACGCAACTGGCCGGCCAGCCGACTACGCAAAGTGTGCGTTCGAAGTTGGTTTGACCGTGATCGGGTTTGCTGAACATGCCCCCATGCCAACCGATGATTTCGACAATTGGCACATGCGCACCGACCAGCTCGAACAATACATCGAGCTTGTCCGTAAAGCACAAATTGATTTTCCGAACCTGACAATCCGGCTAGGGCTTGAAATGGACTACTTGCCCGGCATCGAGGATTGGCTGCGCGAACTGGCTGCGCGGCACAGGTGGGATTACCTGGTCGGCTCGGTGCACTATGTATCTGGCAGTTGGGCGATTGATGATCCGAAACAGATCCAGCTCTGGCAAAAACACGATCTGTTCGAGGTTTGGGGCGAGTATTTCGACCGGCTCACGCGCGCAGCCCAAACCGGCCTGTTCGACATCATCGGGCACGCTGATCTACCGAAAAAATTCGGGTTCAGGCCCGCACGCGACTGCACCGGGCTGTACGACCGGTTCGTGCGCGCGGCAAAAAAGCATAACTGTGCAATCGAGATAAACACGGCAGGCTTGCGAAAAGACTGCCGTGAACTTTACCCCGGCGATCAACTCCTTAAGCTGGCCTGCAACGCCGAGGTACCGATTGTCTTTGGTTCAGACGCGCACGCACCCGACGAAGTAGCATTTGAGTTTGGCACTGCCGTGCGCGCAGCCCAACAAGCCGGCTACACCCATTACTGCACATTCGAGCTGAGGAGGTGCCGGCTCGACGCGCTGTAAAGCGGCTTGGCGCCCGTATCCGCTTAAACACCAACCATGAATGCCATCAAAAAATGACCAAAAACCTACTCCGCGCGTTTGGCGGGTCGCGTGTGAAAGCTGGCAGTCCACGCCTTGGCGTGTTTTCGCGCAATCACAGCCTTTAGGCTGGACTACGAAATCGGAGTATTCACACGAGTTTAAACGAGAATTGCAACTTCATCCGCTTCATGGCCCGGGCAGCAGTGGTTAAGTGTCCGGCTTTCACCGGCCCCACAGGTGCGAATATGCGACTTTCTCCGCTGAGCATGGACCAGACGCTGCTTTCGCAGGGACAGAACCCGCAAAAGAAGGCTTGGTTCGGCGTGCTGGGTCGGCTATGAATCGCCGCAGTGAAGAGCAGGCATGATTACGAAAATCCAGTTCAAGAACTTCAAAGTCCTTTCGTGACACAACCCTGTCCCTGTCGCAATTCACATTGATCGTGGGGCCGAACGGGAGCGGCAAAAGCACGGTGTTCAATGCGCTCGATCCAATTGCGCGGTCCCACGGAGTATCAGTACGAAACCTTGGTAAGCGCAGTGGGTTCTGAACCAGTTGAGGTGATGGCGTTCAGCAAAACCGGAGCGAACATGGGGGTACAGTGGAGCAGAGGAATCAGCTCGTCCACGTTATTCCGCGAGGACCCCGGGCTTAAAAGGTGCATCCAGCGCTGTCGAACGTTTTCATTCGATCCGGCTGCGATCGCTGCGCCGGTCACATTGTAGCCCAATGTTCAGTTAACGTCCCAGGGCGGCAATCTTGCCGGTGTACTGGATCGGCTCAGAGACCAGTATCCGGAGCGATTTGACGCTCTGAACCAGGAATTGAGACGCTGGCTGCCTGAGTTTGATCGTGTCTTGTTCGAGACGCCGGCCACAGGCCAGCGCGCAATTTGTCTTCGCACAAGTTGTGGTGGGCACTTGATCAAAGCGCGCGATGTTTCGCAGGGTTCGCTGATTGCTCTGGCCATGCTGACGCTGGCTTATCTTCCTGACCCGCCGCCACTTGTCTGCCTTGAAGAGCCGGGCCATAGCATGCATCTGCGTTTGCTCCGAGACGTGCGCGACGTAATCTACCGGCTTGCGTATCCTGAAAGCTTTGGCGAGAAACGCGCGCCGGTGCAGGTCATTGCCACAACGCATAACCCATATTTATTGGACCTGTTTCGCGAGCATCCGGAAGAGATAGTAATCGCCGAGAAACTCGGGCTTGAAGCGAAGTTCGCGCGGCTAATCTGACCGGGCCGATCTGAAGGAAATACTCGGTGACGCGCATTTAGGCGATGTTTGGTTTAGCGGTGTGCTTGGGGGCGTGCCTGCGGGAACATGAAGGTCGCTATTCTCTGTGAGTCACCGGCTGACGAGGTGACGATCCGCATCCTTGCTGAAGCCGTTCTCGGGATAAAGATATCGCCGGTCCCACATGCTGGTCTGCGCACAAGAGGTTGGCCATCAGTTCGCAAAGTGTTCTCGGCAGTGCTTAAACAGTTGCATTACCGGAGCGATGCCGAGGGGTTAATCTGTGTTGTGGACTCGAATGCGACCCCTGTTCACGAACCGATACATAAACAACCCGGCCGAGCAGACCCCAAATGCCGGTTGTGCGAGCTTCGTCGCGTCCGGGACGAAGTGCTTGCCCAAATCGGACCACGTCAGGAGATGCCAAGACTCAAAACGGCAATCGGATTGGCCGTTCCGGCTATCGAGGCGTGGTTGTTGTGCGGTGTTAACCTGCACGTCAGCGAAGCGGCGTGAATTACAGGGCTCGAGTCCGGAAGACTGCCCTACTCAACGAAAGACCTTAAACAGAAGTTGTACAACACCACCCGACCACCGATGCAGCTCGAGACGGAGTGCATGAGCCGAGCTGCGCAACGGGTGGTGACAAATTTGGTTTCCTTGGAATCTGCGTTCCCGAGCGGTTTCGAAGCTTTTGCTAAGGAATTCCGGAGTTGGGCTGCGGTAAGCCATGCCTGAATGTGGGTGTTATCTGAACCACAGTGCAATGCAGCCGTTGAGAACATCAATGGTAGGGTTTCTCAACTGCCGGTCGTGGAGTTCAAGACGGTTCAGGGTTTGATCCAGAATTTAGGTTTGTATTTCCGCTACAAGTTGCCTGTCCTCGACTGGGCCAGCCTGTCATCTATTGAACGCGATCTGTTTTGCCCACGCTTAACCGATTCGTACAGTTTGGCTGAGTCGTAGTCTTTTCACCATCAACTGACACTTAAACAATCTCAGCCCGTTTTTTCACACATGTTTCCCAACGTGAAGGTGATATGTCAGCTTGACCTTCCTCTAGCTCGGATATTTCACACGTTTTTCGTACCGCAGACTTTCGAGTCTATTGCCTCCCCGCTGCCTGTGTGAGTGCGACGCACAGGTAGCCACTCGGCTTGGCACACGCAGGTGTCGTCTCTCACTCTCCGGAACAAACTCATGAGACATTTGCCAACGCGCTGTGCCTCGATAGTCTTGAAGCACCGCCGACTTACAAATGTGCGATGCAGCATGTCTGACCCCTAGTGCGAGATGCGGAACAATGGTTTCGTCACACCAGCACTACGAGTGTGTAACTACAACTCTGTGAAATATCCGGGTTAGCGTGTGGCCAAACTGTCCAACTGACGTCGGAATTCGGCGCATGTGCGTGCGATGTCATCGGCGTTTAATATGGCTGACACAACGCAGATTCGCCTTGCACCCGACTCGAGCACAGCGTCCAGATTCGCAAGTGTGATTCCGCCAATTGCAAACCACGGTACTGTGATATTGGCTGCCGCCCATCGGATATAATCAAGTGTTGTTGGCCTGGCAGTGGGCTTTGTTGCTGTGGGGAATACCGGTCCAACTGCAATGTAATGTGCGCCTGCAGCCACAGCACGCAGCGCCTGTTCAGGCGCATGTGTGCTCAGGCCGATGCGCAAGCCGGGTGTTACATGTTCCAGTTCGGATATGTGTTTGTAACCTGCGCCAAAAAAATCTTCCTGCCCAAGATGACAGAAGTCCGCGCCTGTCTCGTGTGCAACGCGTGGGTGGTCGTTGATTACAAACCCAACATTCGCTTTACGGACGATGGGCAGGATAGCTTCAGCCATGCGTCGCACGGCGTCAATCGGCGCGCCTTTGGCGCGCAGTTGGATGATATCCGCACCCCCATCACAGAGTTGTTGTGCGACGGCCTCGGGTGCGCGTCCATGCAAGTAGGCTGTATCAACAAACGTGTAGAGTTTGCATTGCTCGAGCGGCTTCATTTCTTACAACTGCAAGATCACAAGTGCAAAATAACCAACACACGACGGTAAATGCATCATTTGTTGGGCAACAGCTCGGCAATCAGCGACCGCTCAAGTTTAAGCTCGTCCACCGACATGGCAATTTTGCTGCGACTGAACTCGTTGAGGGTCAAGCCCTGGACAATTTCCCAACGTTGACCGTAATTGCGCACCGGAAAACTGCAGATCAAGCCCGGTTCGATTCCATAACTGCCGTCCGAACAGACGCCCACGCTGTGCCAGTCGTCTGCAGGTGTGGGTATGGTGAGTGATCTGACCGTGTCAATGACTGCATTTGCGGCGCTTGCGGCGCTGGATGTGCCACGCGCTTTAATGACCGCTGCGCCGCGTTGTTGGACGGTTGAAATGAATTCGCCTTCGAGCCACGCGCGATCGGCAATTACCTCGGGCGCGGCCCTACCGTTGATCCGCGCGTTAAAAGGATCGGGGAACATCGTCGAGCTATGGTTTCCCCAAACTGCAAGGTTCGTTACTGCGGCAACTTCAACACCGGCTTTTTTCGCAAGCTGCGCTTTTGCGCGATTCTCATCGAGTCGTGTCATGGCGAAAAACCTGTCGCGCGGCACCTCGGGCGCATACGCCATGCAGATCAAACAGTTTGTATTGCACGGGTTGCCCACAACCAGCACGCGCACGTCATTGGCTGCACCGGCCTGGATAGCGCGTCCCTGCTCGATGAAAATCCGGCCGTTGATACTGAGCAAGTCGCGCCGTTCCATGCCCGCCTTACGCGGCGCTGCGCCTACGAGCAATGCCCAGTTTACGTCCCGGAAACCTTCAGAGAGACTGGCGGTCACAATAATGCCTTTGAGCAACGGAAATGCACCGTCTTCCAGTTCCATCGCGACACCCTCGAGCGCGGGCAGCGCGGGCTCGATTTCAATCAAATGCAAAATCACGGGTGTCTTCTGCCCGAACATTTCGCCTGCGGCAATTCTGAACACAAGCGCGTACCCCACCTGCCCGGCTGCACCGGTAACAGCAACACGAATAGGTTGATTTGTCATTGCAAACACAATTGCGCCTGCAATATAGGTGCGGTATTGAGTGTAAAGCAAGCCACCCTGTGTTTGTTCGGGTTGCCATTCGGAGGTTTTGGCTAGCTAGGCGCAAACGTTTTGTCGGGCTTACGTTTTTGCGCTGTGCAAAGCTGCCTGCTGAGCTGTATTCCGGTCTTGCCTGCTAGGCTAACGCGCTGATCAAGTCACCACGGATTCAGATTGGCATCGGATGAGCGGGTTTTACCGAAAAAATTTGGCAGGGCGAACGCGCATGCTTCTGCTACACTGCGCGCGGGCATGGCAACAGGCTCCTGTATGCATGACAAACCGCACAGTGAAAAGGTGCGTGAGCTTTTCGCCGCGATTGCCTCTCGGTACGACTTGATGAACGATGTGCAAAGCTTCGGCTTGCACAGGCGGTGGAAACGTCGGTTGGCTGCACTTGCCCGGGTCGGTCCTGGCAAGCGCGCTTTAGACGTGTGTTGTGGTACGGGAGATGTTGCGTTCGAGCTAGCTGTACGCGGTGCGCAGGTGGTCGGACTCGATTTCAATCCGGCGATGCTTGAGCTGGCTAAACGTCGGGCGCGCGCCAGAGACGGTCTAAACTCGGGAATTTGCGCGGGGACACCCAACCCTGTTTTTGTGCTAGGTGATGCGCAACAGTTACCATTTGCAGACAATACGTTTGACGCTGTTACCGTCAGCTACGGATTGCGGAACCTGGCAAGTTGGGCGCTTGGTCTGGTCGAAATGACCCGGGTCGTGAAAGTCGGCGGACGCGTACTTGTCCTGGACTTTGGAAAACCGCAGAACGGATTTTTACGCAAACTGTACTTCGCTTATTTGGGTGCAGTGGTTCCCGTATTGGGCAAAGCAATTTGCGGCGACGGATTTGTCCATGATTACCTTCTGGAATCGCTCAAGCGTTTTCCGGCTCAACAAGGTGTTGCAGCGAAAATGCGCGAGCTTGGCTTGGCCGAGGTTGATACGATTAACATCCTTTGCGGTGTTATGAGCATTACAGTTGGCCGCAAAAACGCCAATGCCAGCACGGTTTGAAATTGGTTGCCAGCGGCAGGATGTCGGGGGCAAAATTTTGCGGTGAATTTACGCAAAAAATAATTCCGATCGAGACACTGTCTGCATGGCGCGAAACCCTGCGCGCCAGTGGCAGGAAACTTGTCGTTACAAACGGTTGTTTCGACATTTTGCATGCCGGACATGTCACGTACCTCGAAGCCGCGCGCGGATATGGTGATGCGCTTTTGGTGGGTGTGAACAGCGACGAATCAGTCCGGCAGTTGAAAGGCCCCGACCGACCGGTGAACAGTGAACAAGACCGCGCGACCGTACTGGCTGCTCTGGCATGCGTTGACGCTGTATGCATTTTCCATGATCTGGAAGCTACGCGGTTCCTTGAACTTGCCAGGCCCGACGTGTGGGTCAAAGGGGGCGACTACACACTCGACACACTGAATCAAACCGAACGCCGGCTCGTCGAGCGGCTTGGGGGCAAGATAATCATCCTGCCGTTGGTGCCCGGCAAATCCACAACTGCACTGCTCGAAAGGGTCGCCCGGCTAAAGTCGGGTTCCGGAACCGCCCACAATCACTGACGTGTCACGACTCGATAGAACCGCGCTGGCGCGCCTGCAGCCTGGTCGTCTTCAAACACAAAGTTGCAGTCGCCAAGCTCGGTTGCCGGGCCGAGTACAACCCAATCAACCAAGTTTGTTGACGCTTCAACCAGACATTGTTGCCCCGCAGGTGCGGTAATGTGAACGTGAACGTTGCCACCGCGCCTGCGTACGATCTTATCCACTCTCGGGTGTGGCCTTTCACTGCCCGCACAGATCAAAGCTTCGATAACCTGTTGTGCGGTTTGGATGAGCTGCTCGGCTAATGCTGGATCAACAGGTGCAACTTGCGCGCGTACCTGGTGTTGGAATGCCCGCAGTAGATGTACCGCTGCAGTCAGGTTTCCACGAGTGATCGAAGCCAGCGCGACCTGCTGCGCGCCATCAAGCCTCAGATTGATGCCCTGCTCCGGAAACTGTCGGCCATGTTTGACAAGCTGTGCGAAGAACTTGGCCGCCCCCAGCATCCCGCCCCTGAGCAACTGCTTAAGGCCCGCGTGTTAATGGCGCTTTAGAGTGTCCGGAGCGAGCGGCTTTTCTGTGAACAGCTCGGCTACAATTTGCTCTGGTTTCTGGACCGCCAATTCAGCCAAGCCAGCTTCAACCACAGCGGCTTTGCCAAGAACTACCAGCGAGTGCTTTCGGCCGATGTGGCGCAGCTTTTCTTTGCGGAGGCCTATGCACCGGCGCGTCAGCACGGCTGGAGCAGCGACGAGCATTTCAGTGCCGACGGCACGCCTGATCGAATCGTGGGCCAGCCTCAAGAGCTTTGTGCGCAAGGACGGCACCGATGCACAGAAGGTGCAGGCGGCCAAGGAGGATGATCCTGGTAATCCGACGCTGGACTTGCGTGTGCAAAAGCGTTGCAACGCCACAGACCTGACCAGGACCGATCCGGACAGTGTGTTGTACCGGAAGGCCCAGGGCAAAGAAGCCAAGCTGCGTTTTGGCGGGCAAGTGCTGATGGACAACCGGCACGGTCTGTGTGGCTAAGTTCAGGGTCCATGATCCGATTGCCGAGCCTGAGCCTGAGGTAGCACTGCAGCAAGTCGCTACGGTTGAAGTGTTGCAGCAGGGTGTGCGTGTCAAAACCGTGGGTGCTGAGGAGGCCTATCACCGTAGGGATTTTGTAGCTGGTTGCCGGCAGCGTGGGATTGCGCCGCAACTGGCCTGCAAACACGGCGTGCGCGTGGCGGGTTTGGACGTGCGCACGAGGGCCAAGCCGGGCTACCGTCTCAGCCAGAAGGTCCGCAAGCGTGTGGAGGAGATTTTTTGGTTGGATCAACACTGTGTGAGGATTGAGACTGAGCCGGTATCGAGTGCGGCAGCGGACGCAAGCGTGTGGCTATCCCGCAGTTGCGGGATTGTGGCTGCCTAGAATCTGCTGCGGATAGCGGGCTTGAGCCTGGCGGCTGCCGGGTAAAACGCCTGCGGTGAGCCGGCCAGCGCCGCCGCCGGCAGGTGCCAGCGCTGCTGTGACCGGGGCCAGCAAGCCAACTTTCGGCTCGGATCCGACACAATCGGATGAAAAATCAGCCACCTGAAATGCCCTCTCCGAAAAACAGCCCCTCTTTTCAACAGCCTGCTATACGTCCAGACATTTGCCTGTAGGACATTTACTAACTCCTAGGGAGGCCAGTACGTTGGCCGGGGCGTTGGTCGGTTTTGGTGGCGGTCTGGGGGTTGGGATCAGGTGGCAGTCGCAGATTGAAAGGGCGACAAGCGAAGTGAAGTTCGGCGCGGGGCGTCTGGTCTCTTTGGCACAAGAGGCAGAACTTTCCACCTTGACGGTCCGCACCCGGGCTGTCGGTACCCCCATATCAGTGCGGATCGAGGGCCTTTCAGTTTGGAAGGGATCAACCATGCGAGAGTGCCCAACCGGATGTACGAGCTAGACAAGGCTAAACCGCTGAAGGCGATTGGGCGAAGTGCGGTCGTCATGGGGCTGACTTTGGATTTGGCGCGCATCGTGACAGCCGAAACAGCCATCGAGCGCGCCGGCGCTATCGGTGGAGCTGTGGGTGGGATAATATGTGGAACTATTGGCGCGGTCATCGGCGGCCTTCTTCTGCCAGGGAGCGGGACACCAATTGAAGGAGTCATTGGCGGTTTTTTCGGCGGATATCTCGGCGATTGGCTTGGTGGGAGCATAGCTCGGCGGTACTATTAACAAGTATTTGCACCAATGAAAGTGATCGAGAGAATTAAGAAGCTGCTTCGACGGGAGTCGTCTGGCGAGTTCTGCGATCATGTCATAGGCATTCTCGTTAGCAAACACTCGGGGATATGGTTGGGATCAGTCCCGTTTGGATGTTCTGGTCGCACACAAGTGCTCGTTCCAGGAAACCGGCAGCAGCCCGACCCCGCTCGGCTCGATCGAGCGCGCAGGATTGTCCGAGAGTTGGCGTCCGTGTTGGATGCCGCACTTGATTTCGTCACAGAGCAACGGTCAAAGGTCTTCCGAGAGAGACTGCAACTCGTCGGCCTCAACTTCTTTTCTGGCGCCGACGATTTTGCATTAGCAGGGTGTTGAAAAAGTCATTTTCGGCGGAAAAAACAGGCAAAAATCCCAATGTTTTCGAGGGTCGGTTTTATAAAACAGCCATTTTTCAACAGCCTGTTAGATTTCACTGAAGCTGGCGACACTTCGGCAACGTCTGGGAAGTGCATCTTTTATCTGGCAAACCGGTGGAATTAGAGTACACCTGAAAGGGGACAAGACACGTAAAGCGTAAGCGGCGATTTTGCGATTTTGTTTTGCGCGAGCGGACTT
>Ga0078972_1000104_pt1 | contig 14367 bp, 19 predicted proteins | sample YelNatPaOPGAMG01_FD_67568 | JGI IMG/M metagenome (GOLD analysis project Ga0078972, IMG submission 67568) | Hot spring thermophilic microbial communities from Obsidian Pool, Yellowstone National Park, USA - OP-RAMG-01 (SPADES assembly) (version 2) | ecosystem: Environmental > Aquatic > Thermal... | reverse complement strand
ATAAATTAGTTGAGAAATTAAAACGAGAATTAAAGCCTAAGGCTCGCGTTATTTCCATTGCTTTTACTCTTCCGGGTTTTAAGTTACTTAAAGTTTCTCCGAAAGGCCCTATTTATGGCCCGATTAGTTTATATGAGTTTTGAAAAAGAGTTGACCAAACCCCGTGAATAGGTTACGAAACATTTTAGACATTCAGATTAAGTGAGTGGATTAAAATTTGGAGCAACAGGAGTTCCCGCAAAAGCATATCCTCTTTTTGGTAGAATCAAAGGCTTAAAGGAGGTGAGAAAGATGCTTTTAAGCCTAAGGAGATTCTCCAAAAATGAGGTAGCCCAAGAAAGATTAAAGATTTTAGAATTCTACCAGGAGTATGGAGAAAAAGCGACTATGAAGGCTTTTGGAGTTAACCGAAAACTATTTGGGTTTGGAGAAAAAGACTTAAATTAGGAAGAAATTGACTGGTTTTTTGGGTTCCTTCTTCTACCAAATCCAAAACTGCCAGAAGAATGGAAGTTGATTTAAGAATCATTGGGCATATCAGGAATTTAAGAGAAACTCATTATCGTTTAGGAAAAAGAAAGATTAAGCCTTTAGTTGATGAGTATTGTAGCAAATTAGGGCTTAAATCAATCTCTGTTTCTACCATTGGCAAGGTAACTAAAAGACACAATCTTTTCTTTCAAAAACAAGGAAGAATTTATCACAATCCTTCCTCTGGTTGGGCTAAAAGAAGATTATCCAAAAGACTAAGGTTAAGATATTCTCCTAAGCATGTTGAATTTGGTCATCTCCAAATGGATACAGTTTTAGAGATTAACCAGAGAGTCAAGCTTTATCTTTACTCTGCCATTGATATGAAGCTTAAGCTTAGTTTCTCTCTTCTTTATTTTAAGCTTAATAGTTTCAATACCTTAGACTTCTTTAAGAAATTAGAATTAGTTTATCCAGGACAAATTAAATCTGTTCAGACATAATGGGTTAGAATTCCTAGGAGTCTTTCACCAATATCTTTTAAAAAGAAATATTCCTCATTACTTTATCTACCCCAGATGCCCAAGAATTAATGGAGTGGTTGAAAGATACCAAAGGACCATTCAAGAGGAATTCTTAAACTCAAACTTAGACTTAATTTATCATCCTGCTCTTTAATGACAAACTGGTAGAATACCTGCTATTCTACAATAGTAAAAGAGCGCATGAGTCTTTGGGTTTTAAATCACCCCTAGACTACTTGATTGAGAAAGGAGGAATGTCTAAAAAGTCTGTAACCTGTACAAAAGATTGATTTATTCAGACAAATGTGTTATATTTTTGCTAAATAATAGGAGGTAAATCAAGATGACTCCAATAGATATTGCAGATCTGGAGAGAGAAATTCATGGACCTCAGGTTGGGGCTTTTTCTGAAAGATGGATCACATCACATAATATTAGATCAAATATAAGAATTGCTGTTGAATATGCGACTGGGACAGGACAAAAGATCATTAAGACTTTTACTCCCTGGGAAGTTTTAAGCGAATTATTGGCTACTGGTATTTCTTCTAGTGATCAACCAGCGTGGGAAAGAGCAGCCCGAGTTATTGAATCCTCAGATGACGAACGATTTAGAACGGCAGCAAGGAATGGCTTACTTCCTTTGATTTCTATTGATAAAGTAATGGGGACAAGAAGAATAGATGCTGTAGCCGAGAGCATGTCAGGCCTTACACCAGAGGGAGTAGCTCGCTGGTTGCTTGTTGATCAGGAAACGAGAAGGGCACTAGCCTTATTGTTCAGACTTCAGGGATACAAAGTTGCAGATGAGCCAGGGGTGCACGACAAAATTCTCTTAAATCCAGACGGAACGTTGGCTCATCCTCCTGCAGGAATGCTTCCTCCGGATGTTCCTTTTTCTGATGCCCTTAATCTACGTGATGATCAGATTAGAGTGTATCTTAAGGCTGTTGAAAATGCTGTCAATGTCCCATTGCCAAATGGGACAGGTACAACAGACTATGGCGTGGTGGAGATAGCCTTTACTATTTTTCGGGTTTTAGGTTTTCCTCATGGAAATTCTAAATTTGCAGATGAGTTGATTAAAAAGTATACGCGAGCAATTAAAGTACCTAATCCCGACCGAAGACCAGGTGCTGAAGAAATGGTAGAAGTTACAATTAATCCTGAAGGCGATTTAGAGCCGGAAGATGTTGCTCCCTTAATTGATCGTCTTAAACTAGTAGGTACAAATGATACTTTAAGGCAAGTATTGGCCAGAGATGGTATTTTGGGCTTAATTCAAGGATTGTACAGAATGCCTGCTCTTACTTTTTCGAAAGAATGGGGAGATTGGAAAAAAATGTTAGATATGATGGATGAGGTTTCCGCCATCAGAAAGGGTACTGGTTCGTATGGTGGTGTGTCTGTTATAGACAGAGTTGCTGCTCTTAAAAAAATAAAAGACCTAAGTGAATTGAGAAACAAGAAAAAACCTTCAGATACAGCCACGCAAAGAATAATAGATGCAGGAAAGGTTGAATCAAGTGAAGGTGAATTTTATCCACAAGGTTTTGTCAAAAAAGCTGCTACGGTTTATGGAACAGTTTGGAAAATGTATACAAGTGGCTTTGGCAAAAAGAAATAAAGAGTATTAAATTAATTTACCTTCCAACGCGATTAAGATTATCACTTACAAATCTAATTGGTGCGGTAAGTATACCTCCTGGAGCGTGTTGGTCTTGAGCAACTTTTTCAACATCTCTGGCGACTCCTTCTACCATCGCCCCTGTAGGTTTAGTGATTACGGAGAAGTTTTGGCCTATAGCAGATCCATAAGCCGTGAATGGTTTGCCAGCAAAGTAGCCTTTGATAATGTCGGGAATTTTGTTAATTAAAAGCAAGCCGCCTAAGCCAATTAAGGTTGGCAAAAGGGAGCCTTCTACCCCAAGTGCTGGAGGTACCCAGCTCGGACCGGTACTTTGAATTAGTATTTGGATAATAAAGAAAAAGATCGCGACAGCTGGAAAAATAAGAATATTGCTAAGAAGTGTTTTGATCCAATCACCAAAAGTTGACTTACTTCCTGGCATGGCTCCAATCATTAAAATTAATGGAGCAAAAATAGTAGAGATAATAATAGACATATAAGTCACAACTAGAGAGAAAAAAAGCTTTACAACTAAAAGTAGAACAATTATTGAAAGAATGGCTGTTAATAATCCGTCAAGACTACCGGGAATTCCTATAAGATTTAGTGGCGCAGGAGCCACAATTGTGATAATTCCTGAGATAACATTGAAAAGTAAATGGCCTACCTCATCTGTCTTAATCCCAAAAAGGCCGAGAAGTAGACTTTGTTTCCACGTAAGACCTAGTCCCCACCAAGCAAGAGTGCCAAAATTTAAATTTGCAAGATTATTTTGTGCCTCCAGAATATTACTTCCTGGCCCCCCTGGATAACCAGCTAATAGTAACGCTCCGAGGTAAAGAAAAACGTAAACAAGATCGATAAGAAAACCGACAATGGCGTAAGAGAAAGTAATAAGTATTAAGGCAATTATTAATTTTGGAATGGCGTTTTGAATTGTAATGACAGTTTTGGGATCAATCTTGAGGCGAAGCATAATGGCCAATCCAATTGCTATAAAAACAATCACGAAAAAGAAGTAAGCAATGTTTCGTGAAGCTTTCCATAAAGGAAGAAGATTGCTCATTTTGGTAAAGCCAATCCCCTGAGCATTTGCAGTTTTAATAATTCCCAGATTTTGTCCTAAGTCAGCCAGATATTCTTTATCAGAAGCAACTGGATTAGTAATCATAAAACTAATATAATTACTAACACTGTTTAGAGCTCCTGTGGGCGATCCAGTTCCACCAGTACCAACTATCAAAGCCGTTATTCCGTTGACGGTGTCGCTAAGAATACTTCCCGCAGGGTCACCTACCCATCTTTCTCTGGGCATAGTTCCACTTTGTCTTGCTGTTTCAATGGTTTGTGTGAATTTTTGAAAGGAGCCAGTCGATGTTGGCTGGACAAATTGGTAACATTGTTTACCAGCGGAGCCAATGCTGAGGCAACGCATTCCTTCGGTACCGTACCGCTGATTACATTCCTGGTCAGAAGTACAAGGTTCGTCGTCAATAGGAATATAACCTGCGAGAGCATTTTTTAAATACCCTAATAGCAAGAAGCCGACTAGAGAAAATAAAAATACTAACTTAAAAATACGCGCTTTTCTCATTTATTACTTACTTTAGGATAGGTGATTATCAAAAATTTGTCAATTAGATACTTATTTGACTAGCCGGTCATACCAAGTTTTCAGATTTTTTGGAAAGTTAGGGTTTGTGCTAAAGGTGCAAGGAGCAGTTTTCCCTTCGCTATAAGAGCACATGAAATTTTCAAAGCCGCTATCAGTGTTGAGAGCTTGGTGGAAAAGACAATCCAGCTGGCTTTGAATATTATTAGGTTCGCCAGCCAAACAACCTAAATCATAAACCGGACGGTTAAGGTCATTCCGGAAAGTGACGCCGCTGGCTCCCGATTCTTCAATCCAAAGAGCGATAACAAAAGCGGGATTCCAGCCGTGGGAGACGGCGGCATTATAAACCAAATCCCAATTGCTTCGGATTTTAGTTTGCGGCCAGCTGTTTTCTACCATTTTTATTACTTCCTCTTTGTTAGTAACTTTAATATTCGGATTGCGAAAATCAATAGAATAATCAAGAGTGTTGCCACCAGTTGAGCCAACAAATTCATTTAGAGCGCGGTAAGGCCAAAGGATTACTCCTGAAACTAGATTTTTGACATTTATTTCTGTGCCCAGTCGATAAAAAAGCAAAGTAATGGGATTGTTTTTGTTAGGGATATCAACATCAATGGGCGGGGTAATTACCTTGACTTGGTCTAAATTAATTGTCGCTTTTGATTCTCCGGCAACGTCTTTGAACTGGTTTTCAATTACTTCTGGTTTGTCGTTGATAGCCGGCGTAAAGAGCCGGAAAAATCCGCCTGGGCCAATGGTGTTTTCCGCGATTTTATTGAGAAAAGGAACGCGGTTTTTAATATTAAAGGTGGTTTCAACTTTTTTCTCGTTTTCCCGAATTTTACAATCTTCAGCACCGTCTTGACAAAAGCAGCTGCCGTTTTGGCAAATGCCGCTTTCGTCTGTGTCGCCGACACAGCGACCGCTAATTCCGCAGCAGTCACCGGGTTGTTTTTGGTCGCATCCGCCATGGTCGATAAAATCAAAAATAGATTCATCATAATGCCGCTGACCTTCAAGATTAGCGTTAGGGTTAATTTGCAAAGTATCACTGGTGCAAATATTGGCTTCCACTCCGGTTTTGGTTTCTTTGCTTTGTGGCGCGGCTGGATTGCTTTCTAAGGAACAACTGGTTGCTGCTGGCAAAACGGCTGGTTGTTCGGTTTTCGCGCCTTTAGTTTTATCTTGAGGAACTCCCAGCATTTGAGCCAACCAACTAGTGACTTTGTTTAAGCGATAGACTTCAGGGACGGAAGTTTTAAGTGAACCTGTAATTCCCGCGCCTTCGAAAACAATTTCTCCCTGGCTTTCTTCGTTGGCAAAAAGCGGAACTTGGGCCCAAATATTCTTTTCAAAATCCAGCGCCTCTTGAGTCAAAGGGTTTTTGCTTAGTCGTTCGTGGGTAGATTTAATTAGACTGGCTGGCATTCCCTGAATACTGAAGTTTTGGTAGCGGGAGTTGCCAGATATTACCCAATCCAAAAACTCTGTTTTTAGGCGGTCCTGAAGGCTTTTAGGGGCTAATTTTTCAAAAACGCCAAAGTCTCGTACCGGATCGGGGTTTTGTTTAGCTACGCGGGCGCCTAAATTGTCCATATAAGGGCCAAGAAAATATTGATTGAGTTCGTAGGCCAGAGGAATAGACATGTCCCCGCTGGTGGCACTGGTGGTAAAGTTTACTAGATAACAGGCGTTGCTGCCTTGATTATGGATTGTTTCTGTTAGTTTTAACTGCTCCGGGCTGTATTCTTCGCCAAAGTCTGTTGCCGACTGAGGTTTGCAAGATAAAAGAGAAGTATTGCCTCCACATTCCGAGCATTCTGTTTGGTTTTCGCGATAAAAAGAATATTTTTTATTGGGGCAAAGAGTTGCGTTTTTAGGAGTGAAGGTTCCGCCTGAGTAAGGAGAAGAATTGCCCTTGGTTGAATTTTTTAACAAATTGATTACATCGTCTGGTTCAAATAGACTCCAAGTATGACCGGCTTCTCCGCCTAAGTCGTAGGAGGGAATGGCAAGCATACGCGCGGGAATTTTATCAAACCTTTGAACAAATCGATAAAGTGGTGAGTTAGAGTCGGGTTTAGACATCCAATAAAAATTACTGCCCGAAGTACCAGCTTCAACACCAAAAATTTGTTTTCCTGAAACCCTTAACTTTTGAAGTAATTGATCAGCATATTGTGGATTAATATGGCCATTGGTGCTTTGGCCATCAGAGCTATCATACAGGTTCATAGAAATACCATCAAACCAAGTGAAAAACCCGGGCTCAAGTTTAAGAATACTATCGGTATAACTTTCATAGTTTGGATGAGAGATATTAATCATTGGAGAAAGTAAAATGATTTTGTCTTTAATTGGGGCAAAAGCGGGCAAAAGATCATTTTTAATATAAGAAACTAAATTTTCCGGAGTTGTATAGTCGCCCGAGCCTTCCTGATTAGGTTCGTTCCAAGGCATGAAGTAAATTTTACTTGGGGTAGGAATGCTGCCCAAGGTATCCGCCCAAGCTTGAGCCAGTTTTTTATCTGGATTATTGCCGGCAAAGTGGCCGCGGATGACCAAATTAACCGAAGGATTGTCTTGAACAAACTTGGCGATTTTATCACCATCGCCCGGACAGGCCATCATAACGACCCAGCCGCCCGGGCCGACAATCTTAGCGGCTTTTTGCAGGTCGCCATGATTAGCACCAACATTGATACCGGCTTTATTTTGGCCAAAAGCAGGGACGGCCGAAAGAAAAAGCAAGCTTAAAAATAAAGCCACTTGACAAACTTTGCGCATATTCGAAAGTTCGTTTATGGTCCAGGAATGATAAATTGAGTAACATCAACGCCAGTAATGGTTCGAATTAGAGTCAAAATAAACCAAATACCTAAGAATAAAACCAGCCCGACTATAGCATAAGTAATCGTTTTACTGGCTTCTTGAGCTTTTTTGGCTTCACCGCCAGCGGTTAAATACTTAAAAGCGCCTACCAGGAGCATGATAAAAAGCGCCAAACCGGCCAAAGGGGTAAGAATGCGGGTAATATTGATAAAGACGCATTCAAATCCCTGAAGAGTAGCGACATCTCCTTGCGAGACACAACGGTTGGGTTCCAGGTTTTGCCACTCTTGAGTTACCTGAGCAAAGGCGGGAGAGACGAGCGATAAGTGACCAATGATAAACAATAAGGAAAATAATACCCAAAGGTTCTTTTTCATTATTCTAAGTCTATCACAAAATTAAAAAACCAAAAAGCACTGAGGGTGTTCTCAGTGCTTTTAATTGTCGGCCTTAACTGTATTACGGCTGGTAAAAAGGTTGGGGAGTTAAATTAAAAATATCAATGCCAAACAAGACATTGATTAGCGAGATGATTGCCCAAGCAGCAAAAACAATTACCAAACCAATTAAAGCATTAGTAATTCTCTTTCTGGCCGTTTCAGTACCTGCCTTGTCACCACCAGAGATAATCCATTGAATGCCACCAATAACCAAGATAAAGAAAAAGACCAATGCTGCCGCAATTAAAATCAGTTTAATACTGGCGCTAATAATCGTAGAATAGCTAATTTTCTGCAAGTTTTCAAAACCAGACGGTGCATTGATGGAAATGGTAGGTGCTTGATCAGCCGCCAAAGCTAGATAAGGATTAAAGGCCGCAACCCCTAAGCCAAGAGCCAGAGCGGCTAAGAATGCATGGATTTTTTTCATATTCACCCCCTTTCAATTATAGGGTTGGGAAAGGAAATTTTAAAATATTAATCCCAAAAATAACTTCGATTAAATTTATTATAGCAAAAATTGAAAATAATATGATAAGGCCAACTATGGCATTGGTAATAGTTTTGTGGGCACTTTCCGAGGCGGCTTTGTCGCCGCCGGCAGTAATCCAACGGATAGCTCCCATCACAAAAATAAAGAAAAAAACCAAGCCGCCAATAATAAAGCCCCAGCTAACAGCCACATTAAGCGCCTTTTGAAAAAAATCAACCCCGCTTATCTCTTGCAGTCTTACTGGCAAAATAGGATTATAAATACTGGTGTTGGTTGTGTTAGTGTAACTGCCAGGCGTATAAGCCCAAACAGAAAATTTAACTGGCGTTAAACAGGAGAAAAGAATCAGAGCTGCTAAGAAAAACTTCTTTTTCATTTTAGAACTCTAATTGTAGAATTTGGTTATAAACATCCAAAAATTCTATCCCTAAGAGCTTGCCGATAATTCTTATGATGAAAATAGCCGAAACCACAATTACTAGGCCGATAATACCGCTGGTAATTTGTTTGGCGGCATTTTGAGTTTTTTTGGCATCGCCGCCAGCCGAAATCCAGCTGATGGCGCCAATAAAAAGCACAAATAAGAACCAAATAAAAGCGACAATTGTCATGACGCCAATAGCGTTGGTGATAATTCTCGTAAAAGTGCCCACGGCAACATTTTGGTCACCAAGATTAGAGTTACCTAAGGGACCAATGCCTTCAAATCCTCCAATGGGAACCCCACCAGGAGTCTTGCTCTCGGCTCGAGTGACAAAATGATTCAAAATGACTGGAATTAAATTATGGAGTTGGACCATAGATTTTAGGCTCCAAAATTACTTTCGGATCGCCGAAAATAAGCCAGCCGAAAATAGCGGCCAGAACAAAAGCGCCGGCAACAATGACCAGCCCTAAAAGCGACTGCCAAATTCGTCCCCAAGCCTGTTCTATTTTTTTCGAGTCGCCGCCAGCGCTCAAAAAAGTATAGCCGGCAAGAATAATATTAAACAGAGCAAAAATACCAGCGCCAATAATAACCACTTTTAACACATTATTCATAAACCGCATTAGACCAGAAGTGAAGTCGCCATAGGCTTCTACTCCCGGCGGAGGAGCTACCGGACCAAAAAAAGTACTGGCATTCTCCCTGCTACCCCCTTCGCCAGTTCCTATTTCGGCAACTGCTATTAAATTCTTTATCATTTAAGGATTTAGAATTTTCACTCCAGTAATTGTTTCAATTATTTGGATTATCCAGTAGCTGGCGAAAATAATTAAAAAACCGGCAATTGCGGCTGTTACCGCTTTTTGCCCCTGTCCGGCTTTCTTTGGATCGCCGCCCCCTGCTCCCAGAATAATAGAAAAGCCACCAAAAATCAATAAAAAGAGCAAGGAAACGCCAGCAATTGTGTAAACATTTCTTAAAATGATAGAAATTAAAGCTCCGGGAGTTTGAAATTGCGGGGCATTAGTAATTGCTTGGTTAGGTTTAAGAAACCACTGATCGCCAATGTTGACGGCTAAAAGGTTCTGCATCTTTTTTATTTAACAATAAAGGAAAGCTAAATGCAACGGGCGGTAATTATTGTGCTAAAATATGCCTGCTGATGGAAATAGATTTTAAAACGGTTTTGGCGGCTAAAAGAGATTTGGTCTGGCCGGTAATTGAAACTTATCTCCAGAAAGCACCGTTTTTGACGGCTAATTTTGCTTTACCCCAAAGATATCAAGCAGAGGCAGATTTTCACTGGCAGTTAATAGGAGAATATCCGCGCCGGTGGGGGAAATATTTACGCCCGACACTGGTTTTACTGACGGCTCAGGCAATGGGAGTGCCAACGGAAAAGGCTCTATTGACAGCCGCGGCCATGCAAACTTCAGAAGACTGGATCTTAATTCATGATGATTTGGAAGATGACTCGCTGGAGAGAAGAGGCAAACCAGCCTTGCATCAGATTTATGGTCAAGAATTGGCTATTAATGCAGGCGATGGCTTGCAGGTTTTGATGTGGCAGATGTTGTGGGATAATCTGCCGCTTTTGGGTGAAAAAAAGGCTTGGGAAATTGCTGAAGAGTTTAGCCGAATTTTGACTCGGACAGTTTTAGGCCAAACGACAGAAATTAGATGGATTAAAGAAGGAAGAGTGGATCTAACGGACGAAGATGTATTTTTTGTTTTAGACGGCAAAACTTCTTGTTACACCATTGCGGGGCCGATGAGATTGGGAGCGATTTTGGGTGGAGCCGATACTAAACAGCTGGCAGCTCTTTGGGAGTTTGGTCAATATTTGGGGCGTTGTTTCCAGATTATTGACGATCTTTTGGATTTAACTTCTGATTTTGAAGGTTTAAAAAAGCAGACCGGCAACGATATTTATGAAGGCAAGAGAACTTTAATGCTGATGCATTTGTTCCGAGTGATTAAACTAGAAGAGAAATTGAAATTGAGGGAAATCATGTGTAAAACTCGTGAGCAAAAGAAAGCTAGGGAAGTGGAATGGGTGATTGCTAAGATGAAAGAGTATGGCAGTTTAGATTATGGTTGGCAAGCGGCTGAAAATTTTGCCACTCGAGCAAGAGAAATTTTTGAAACTAAACTGGATTTTTTGGCTAAAAAATCAGCTCGGGATGAACTAAGTGCCGGTATTGATTTTATCTTAAATCGCCGCTTTTGAGAAAATTTTTATGGAAGAATTAACTTCAGCGGTTATTCAAAAACTTAGAGACTACCTTTTTCATCATGTGCCAGAAGCGGTTGAGGCAGAAGAGATTTTTCAGGAAACTTTAATCGCCGCGGCGGAAAGTCTGCCGACTTATAAAGGGAAATCTTCTTTTTTTACTTGGCTTTGCGCGATTGCTAATCACGAAATAGCTGATTTTTATCGCAAAAAGAAACTTAAAACCCTTCTATTCTCGCGTTTTCCTTTTTTAGAAGATTTGGTTTCACAAGCTTTGGGGCCAGAGGAAGAATTATTAAAAAAAGAACTAAGAAAGGAGGTGAAAAAAACTCTGTCCGGTTTAACCGAAGGATATTCTCAGATTTTGCGACTAAAGTATTATCAAGGGTTAAGTGTAAAAGAAATTGCCCGGAAACTGCACTTAACGATAAAAGCCGCAGAGTCAAGGTTGTCTCGAGCCAGACTGGCATTCCAAAAAGAATGGGTAAGTCAAAACTTAAAAATTTGAGATTTAAAATTAAAAATTTTTTCAGATTAAGTGTTTTGGTGAGTATTAAAGAAAGCTATCTCACTATGAGGAACATTTATGGATTGTGCTTTCATCCTTTTTTAACAACCAAAAGAATTATGAAAGAAAGGGACTATTCGCAGGGAATCTTGATTTTTGGTTTGCCGATTTACCTTTGGATTGGCTGGCTTTTGGTTTTACTGGTTTCCCGTTTTTTTATTTTTCAAGAACTTCGTTTTGGCTTTTGGGCTCAAACTTCATTTTTATTGATAACTGCGTTAGTTTTTCTGTTTTTGCTCTTTTTAGGTTATTGGATTTATAAAGCGAGGAGAGAATAAATGGGGGAAAGATTAAATTTAGTGCGGTTTTGGCGAATACGGAAAGAACTTCTTAATTTGGAAACATCGGAAAAGTGTATATGGTGCGGTCGGCCGGTTTTTCCGAAAAGAATCACCAATTCTCATGGAGAGTGCGAAAGAGAAAGGAAAACAGCCTTGGTTTTGTCTGAAAATCATCTGGCAGAAAAGTTAAAGTGATATAATACTTGACACGATTAAATTATAATTTTGAATTTTGCACTTTGAATTTCTTCAGGTGCAGAGTAACTTATTAGAAAGGTTGTTTATTGCATGTCAAGAACAAGGATGTTGGATAAGAATAATATTCCTAAACACATTGCTATTATTATGGATGGCAACCGCCGTTGGGCTAAAAAAAGAGGTCTTGATGCTGATGCTGGTCATGAAGAAGGCGCTCGTAATTTAGATCGAATTGTCAAACACGCTGAAGAATTAGGCGTCAAACACTTGACTGTTTATACTTTATCTACAGAAAATTGGCGCAAAAGAACTAAGAAAGAAGTATCGGGTATTTTTAATCTGCTTTTGCGGATGGTGAAAGAAAAAAAAGAGGAGTATAAGAAAAATGGTGTTAAACTTTTTGTTTTGGGCAACTTTCAGGCTTTTCCCAAAAAAGTTGTTCGTGCGATTGAGGAGATGCTCAAAATTGTTCTTACTCACGAGAGAATGAAAGTCAATTTAGCACTGAACTATGGCGGGCGGGATGAAATTGTTCGCGCCGTTCGAGAGATCATTAAGGAAGGAGTGCCCGCAGAAAAAGTTAACGAAGAGGTGATTGCCAAACATCTTTACACTCATGACCAGCCCGATCCGGATTTGATTATTCGTACAGGTGGAGAAATTCGCCTTTCTAATTTTTTGCTTTGGCAAATGTCTTATTCCGAGCTTTACTTTACTGATACTCTTTGGCCGGATTTCGGACCAGAAGAACTGGACAGGGCCATTTTGGAATACCAAAAACGCCAAAGGCGTTTTGGAAAATAGTTCAAAATTCAAAGTTCAAAGTTATAGTTAACAATTAAAAGTTAATGGGTAACGGAAACTTTCTTGAAGAGAATACTATAAAAGAAACTAACGAATTGGTAAAAATCCTAGGTTCGAGTATAGCTACTTTGAAAGGTAAAAATAAACTTTAAATTTTGAATTGTCAGAATACCTGGATCCCTAAGATGGTGGCCACAATTTGCACAATCCAATAGGCCAAAAAGAGAAGCACAAACCCAATAATACCATTGGTTAATTGCGCTTTGGCGGCGGCGACTTTCTTTTCATCTGCTGCCCCAAACATCATATTGAATCCAGCTGAGATTAAGACAAACAGAAGAATCAGCCCGGCGGCAATAAAAACATAAGGAAGGACAAGATTGATAATTCCGGCAACATTGCTACTTGATTCGGGACGAAACGCCTTATTTAATCCTGGTACATCATTGACAATTGAGCTGAAATTAATGGTTTCATTAAAACCAGTAGGTTGCTGAGGATTTCGACAACAAAAACAACAAACATTATTTGACTCTCGACAAGGATAGGAATCATCAACCCAGTTTTGGGGTGTATTTAGACAGTTTTCCCGTGTTACACATTTCCCCCCCGCTGCCGAACAAAGGAGTCCGCAAAACCATTGTCCATTAGCACCAGCGATAGAAGGACAATTCGATGGGCACCGATGATCATTGGGGGCACATGGGTCTCCACATTTCAGAGGAGAAATACTCTCTACTGAAAAGTTTGCAGTAGCGATTCGATGTGTACCTGAACGTAAAAGAGCAATAAATGAACCACTTTCAAGGGCTGTGGTTGTGTGGCTAAAGGATGAGTTGTTTGTCATAATCTGAGCAGCTTGGATGGAGTCTTCCATGGAAGTATCAGAAATTCGGTAAACATTAACAACATAGTCACCAGGGTCACAACCACTCCCTGTAAAAGTAATTTGCGCTCCGTTAACACTAACCGAAAAATTACTACAACTATGTGCAGCCAAAGCTTTAGATGTTGAATGGAAGAGAAAGAGTGTGGTAAATGCAACAAAAAAGATAATTCTAAAAAACTTTTTCATTTTCCAAAACCCGGGATATGCAGGATATCCACGCCAATTAATTTTAACAAAAAGACGGACAGAATAATCAAAATTAGACCAGAGACAGCACTGGTGATTAACTCGCTGCCGGCTTTAACGCTTTCTGGTTTACCAGCCGAAGTTAAAATCTGAATTGTCCCAAAGGCCATGAGGAGAAAGGCAATTCCTGAGGCAATAAAAACTAAGTTTTTAAAAACCCAGCCAACAAAATCATTTAGATTGCCGGTAGGAATACACCCTAAGGCAGTATTTACTCCCACTTTACCGTCGGGACAAGAGACGTCAATGACATTGGTATCAGATGGGGTGGGTGTATCAATAATTTTAGGAGCACAAACTTTATATCCTAACCCTTGACTAAATACACAATTTTCGGAGCAACAATCCTTAGGTTCATTGCATCTATCATCATCTATTTTGCATCCACTTGTTCCCGGTTTGCAGCAGACTTCATAATTGTCATATCCGTATTCGTCTGTAAAGGAAAAAGGACAATCGAGTCTTCCTATATAAGTTTCGCCTGGTGGACAAGGTGTTGAAGGATAACAATGCCCGCCATTATTCCGACATTGTTCCTCTGCACTCCAGGAAGTTCTTGGAAAGAGAAAGCTGATAACTGTGAGTAGAAAAAGTATTGCTATTGTTTTAATCTTTTGCATGTTCTTTTCTTGCATAAATCATATCACATTCTTTTTACCTCTTAAATGGTAAAATGATAGTAAATTCAAAATGCAAAGTTCAGAATTAAGGTT
>Ga0078972_1012654_pt1 | contig 14376 bp, 27 predicted proteins | sample YelNatPaOPGAMG01_FD_67568 | JGI IMG/M metagenome (GOLD analysis project Ga0078972, IMG submission 67568) | Hot spring thermophilic microbial communities from Obsidian Pool, Yellowstone National Park, USA - OP-RAMG-01 (SPADES assembly) (version 2) | ecosystem: Environmental > Aquatic > Thermal... | reverse complement strand
TATTATATATAATTTTTTAGTTATGGGTAAGCAGTATAGAATTCACAATTTCCAGTTAGATATGGAAGAAGATGAAATGGAAGAAAAATATTATCGTTCCAAAAAAGAAAAAAACAAACGTAAAGCATTAAAATTTAAGAAGAAATTTAATGATGAAGATGATGATTTTTATAAATAAGAAATTTTAAAAGTGATATATAAAATAGTTAATAGTTTTAGAATTTAATTGTTAAAAATTTTAATTTTATTGCATTCATTTACTATTTTTTATAGGATATTAGGTGCTTTTTTATAGAAATTTTTTTTACCTACAACAACAACAATATTAATAATAGTATTGGATGTTTGTTCATCATCCGAAAATTGAAGTTTAGTTGTTTCTATCGGATCTATCCTTTCTGAGTAATAAATAATTTCCCATCCATTTTTAATTAGTTCATCAAAGAAATTTTGAACTTCTTTTCCCTCTCTTAAATTCTTGGAAAATCTTTGGTATTTGATATAATCGCACATAATGTATGTTTTTTATAAAAACAATAAAGTAAATCACATATCAAAGGGCAAATTTAAAATAATTATATTGAAAAAACAAAATATTTTTTTGCAATAATTTGTTATTTAAAACATTCATTTTATAATAAGTGCCGTAAAAGCCATTCATCGCTTTAGTATAGATGGAAAGTAAGGCACAATGATAATGAATTATCCTTGTGAAAGGATATAGTCACGAATAATACCTTTCATATATTAGTCCGCCACAGATGATGGGCGTATATCTAACTTGCCTCCATACCCAACAACACCATCCTCTTCGTTATCTTGATAACCAGTAGTTAATTCATTAACAGTTATTTCTTTAAGCTCTATTTTCATATTTATTTCCTCTTGATTAATAACCTTGCGTACATTCTTTTCCCATTTATATATCCTCTATCAAGTTTTCCCTTCCATTTAGGATTTACTATTTCTGGTAATAAACCTTCTTTCACTTCATAGTCAGAACCTATAATTTCAAACTGTTCAGGATTATACTTATCTAAAAAAGTTATAGGAACACCCATAGCACCATCATAGTCCATTGGTATATCAGAGGTTTTATCCACATTAATTGCATCATAATTATCGTATTTAGGATACTCGTTCGGATTATATTTTTTGTAAAGAATTAAGCTTTCATGGCGTTCTTTATAATCCAAATTAGTAAACCATCTTACCCCTTTAACTCTAATAAATTTATTGCCTTTTTCATCTATTCGAACTCCGGTTGCATTTAAAGGATAATAAGAGGGAACTCCAAATTCTCTATCTCCGCTATGAATACTTGCACCTAACCATATTTTGTTTTCTTTAAAAAGCTTAAATATTTCTTTGTATGAAACAGCATTTATGTTACCGATTATTAAGAACTTTTTGTCATATTCAATGAGTTGTGCAACATATTCTCTTAATAGTGAAAAAGGAGGGTTTGTAACAACAATGTCAGCCTGTTTCAAAAGTTCAATACATTCCTTACTTCTAAAATCTCCATCACCCTTTAAGTAGTTAATGCCAATTTCTGATTTGTCAGGAATATTATTATTATTCTTATCTCCAGTATATTCTAAATAAATAGCTCGTTCAGAATTATTCTGACTAAAAAGATTCATATCTTGATTTTTATAACAAGTCGTTATTAATTTCTTTAATCCAAGCTTCTCAAAATTATAAGAAAAATAATGAAAGAAGTTGCTTACTCTTGGGTCATCACAGTTGCAATAAACAGTTTTATCTTTAAAATGCTCTTTGTAGTACTTTAGCTCCCTTTCAATATCAGAAAGTTGGGTATAAAATTCATCCCTTTTATTTAATCTGGCAGCATTTAAATCTTTATTTGATATTTTATTTTTCATGATTTTATGTATAAATATTAATGTGGGTGGGACAAAAATAAGGAAAAAGATTAATAAATAAAAACTTTAATAGATAACTATAACGGAACGCTTGCTTATAACGGTTAGGTATATGATAAGGTTTGCTTGTAAAAACTTTCAAATTACCACTGAACTTTATAGCAAACTTTCTTATACACCTTGTTAATAATGCTGAAACTCATTGGAGGAGACTCAACGAAGAAAAATAAAACAATAATAGAAGCAGAAATAGATGAAAAATATGTAGATTGGAAAACAACTTTTGAATTGAATATGCACTCGAATTATTCTGAGGAAAAGGAAATTAGGTTGTTTAAAAATACACCAATCCAAATTAAATCAATTAAAATAAATGATAAAGAAATTAATATATTAATATTAGGAAATAAGACTTTTTATTTTTAAATTTGTGCGGTGAAAAAAAATAAAATAAAAAGTATTTAAAATTTACGGATTATGAGCAAGAAACTTAAAAACTTAGATGAATACAATGCACAACATAATAAATTGCATTGGCATTTAAATTCAAATGAACCACAATTGAACGGAATTGCGTGTCCAAAATGTGGCGCAGAACTTTATGATAGCAACCCAATGGAGATTTTAACTTCAATGCCACCAAAAAAGAAAGTGCGTTGTAGTAAGTGTGGTTATGTTGGTTACAGAGTAGCGTAGTAAAATTTATTATCGGAGTAGCGGATTTAAAACGATTCACTGTCAAATTAAGTCCAGTGGAAACATTTTTTTTGTATCTCACACATCTAATATACAATATTTTTCTGAGTTTGTGACTATTTATATATAAAAAAGAATCAGAAAGACATTCGTTTAGATTTATAAATAATATGCCACATAAGTCTTGGGGTGACTATTAAGCAATCATTATTTTTTTTTATCCATTTTAAAACAATTTTGTATTTATATAAAAAAAATAGCGATTAGTATCGTTAGTTGTAATCTTATTTTAATAAAAATAATTTTTTTATTGATTTTTTTGGATTAAATATGAATGATTTGAGAAAGTTCATAGCAACCACAATAAGAGAATATTTAAATGAGGACATAAATAGTAAGGATTATAATAAATTTCCACTAACAGCATTAGTGAAACAAGCTAAAAAATTCACAAATTTTGAAGATTTTTCTACCTTTTATTTTATTGATTTGTATCATGGATATTACTGGCATTTAACAGATAATCCAGAATTTACTATATCAAATACTACAGGACCGAGAGATATGTCAAGTTTGTCTAGTGGTAGAGTGACAGAAAAAGGTGCAATTATGCTAACAAGTAATTTGGAGCAATGGGATGAATATTATAACACATCAAGAGATACTGGAAAACGAGACATTAAAAGAAATTATGCTGTGTTATTTGATGCTTCTGATATAGAACCAAAATTTTTAAAGCAGGTATATAGAGGTTTTGGTAATGAAGTATACTTACATGCAGATACAGCAAAGAAACTAAAACAAATTGGTGTTTATCCATTAAAATATGCAAAATCATTGGATAAGAAATTCCATAATATGATACCACATTCAGAAGAATCATTATTTAAGATTTGTAAATTTGCTAATTCAAAATAATTTTTTCTCATTTATTTTCGATAGGTTTTCTGTTATATCGCTTTTATTTTCTAAGGCATCACTTTCGATATAGGGTTCTTTTGGAATTAATTTTTTATCAATTAATTTAACTTTCTCAAAGTCAATATTTCTTAATGGATTTGGTATTAAAAAGTATTTTGAAAGATTATTCCAATCTTTATCTCTTATTGTAACAATTTCATTCAAATAAAAACTTACCCAGCTTTCGCCTATTTTAAAGTTAGACGCTGTTCTTTCAAGTTTTTGTTGGGAAATTTCCACATATTTTTTATCTAATTCAAATCCAATATATTTTCTTCCAAGACGTTTTGCTGAAATAGCAGTTGTCCCTGTACCGGAGAAAGGGTCAAGTATAATATCATTTTCATCTGTAGTCATTAAAATTAACCGATCCATTAAATGGATAGGTAATTGGCAAGGATGTGTATCTCTTTTTTTGTTATGCTTAATTCGGTGAATATCCGTCCAAACGTCAGAAACCAAAGGTCCAAATGGATGTAAATTATCCTTCTTACCACCATAATTTTTTAAAAGAAAACCATTTCTATCGCGTTTGTGGGGATGCCTGAGTTCGTATATTTTTGCGCCCTTGGGTTCTTTAGTATAAAATAAAATTCCATAATGAGCAGGTTGTAATGACTTTCCCATTGGAGCAGTTGGAGCATCCCAAACAATCCAATGTTTAAAATAAGCAAAACGATTAAGATAAGAAGCATAAAAGATTAACCATTTGGGAATATTATGAAGAAATATTGAACCAGTTGGCTTAGTAACTCTAACCATTTCAAAAATCCACTTCTCGCACCAGTCAAGATATTCTTGAATGTTCAAATTGTCGTTATAGCTGGTATAATTCTTTTTTAAATTGAAAGGTGGGTCTGCAAAGGTTAAATCAACAGAGTTATCTGGAATGTTTTTAAATAACTCAAGACAATCCCCATTGTGGATTTTATTTAAATATTTCTCAATCATTTTTTGAAAGATTCAAAAGTTAGTACGAATATAAACATAAAATTTATTAAAATTTCATGTCTTTGACTTTTGTTTGATTATAGTCATATTTGCAATTGTTATGTGTATGTAATAAAAAACTAAAATTAAACCAACTCAATTTTATACAGTGTTCTATCACCTAAAAGTTCTTTTGAAAAACTTTTAATAACATCATTATTTTTGTGTGATATAGTTTCCACATCTGAATTATTCTTAAATTCTTCTAATGTTTTACTTAACCTATTAAAGTAAATTAGTTCCCACAAAAATATACCAGTCCATCGTAAGTTTTTCAAAATAAAATCTGTCAATTTAGTTCTTTTCATTTTATATAAGTTTATTTTTTTTAACATTATTTACATACCATTGATTAAATTCTTCTTCCATTGGAATTCTACCTCCAATACTTTTAATGAAATTTTCGAAAGAAACTTTCAAACTCAATGGTATTATTTTTTGTCCAATTTCTAATCTCTGTTCTTTCATTTCAGAATTAAAATCTGTTGTTTTGGGTTCACCGACTTTTTTTAAATAAAAAATGGTGTGTCCTACTATATTTTCCATATTAATAATTAATTATTATTACTTAAAACAAAAGTAAAACTAAATATTGCAACAAATATAAGCAATTATTTCGTTATTTCCAAATAAATATTGTCGGTTAGTGTTGATTTTTTTTTTATTATAAATGTAAAATTTCATATCATTGACTTTTGTTTGATTATTGTCATAGTATCAAGTTTCGTAGTACTTTATAGTACTATGATACTTGTTTGTGAGAGCAATATCCTTTCGGACTTATTCTCACAGGACTCACTACAAAGCCCTCTATCCCATTTGTTGTGAAACAGTTTGGGATTGCCTTTCTCATTATATTGCCACTACCATTGACATCAGCATTGATGATAACACCATTTGCACTCCTAAATAAACCACGTTTTATTCTTTTACCAACATAAGTTTCATGATGACAAATATCTTCGCTATCAAGCAAACTACATTTACTTGTGTGGCTTTCATCTTGCAATATTACAAATATGTTCTTTAATTGACATTTATATTCCAACATTTTAATAAACTTTGCGTGTGGTATCAAAGTAAAGTTCTGATTATTTTTATTTCCTATATTGATTTTTGTTTTCCATCCATCATTTTTACCTATAACTAATGTTCCTATATTAAATTTTATCAATTTATCAATAATTCTTTTACTTGCCTTGTGCATATAATCATCAATTTTATTGTTACGTTTAATGATAAGCTTTTCTATTTTATTACTTGTTCTTCTTGTTTTATCTTGTTTCATTACGTTACTAATCAATTCAGCCTTGCGTTTATTAAAATATTGATTTATTGATTTAAGCGGTCTGCCGTTAATGATAAGAGGTCTACACTCTTTTACATTTGAAGTTACAGTCGCTAAATTATCAAGACCAATATCTATACTTGCTATCCTGTTCTTATCTGTATCTCGTACTTCAATTTCTTTTTCATAAATAATTTCAATTTTATAAGCATTATTTTTTAGTGAGATTATTCTTACCTGATGTATTTCAACATGTTTTGTTTTAATTTGAATATTTGTATTTGATAGTTTTACAATAGATTTTTTTAATTTTGTTTTTGAAATAGTTTGTATAGTGTATGTTAACATATTCCTTCCTTTTGTTTTGTGTTTATATTTAGGTAAGGAAGGTTTCCCATTAAACTTGTCATGTGTTCTTTTCCACTCTTTTATTGATTTAAAAAATGATTTCCAATTTCTATCCAATTGCATTAAAACTTGTTGGCTTACTTTTCTTGGTAAAGCAATATAATCAGGGTCATTACTCGTTTGTAATTGTTTTTGTAATTCATTATAACGTATCCATTTCGCATCTTTTCTTTTATTTTGTTCAACTTCTTTGCTTGTTTTTATGAATTCTTGACGAATAATATAATTGCCTTTGTTGTAAAGATTTTTAGAAAGAAAAGATAAATGATCTATTTCATCATAAAATTCACTACATTTTGTAATAATATGTTTCTCTACCAATTTCATTTTTGTCCTTCTAATTCTTTAATTATTTGTTCAGTTTTTCTTTTACTTCTCCTTAGCCCATATAATCTTGCTGTAAAAGATGTAATTATGCTAACAAAATCTTGCATTAAATCATCTCTATTGTTATCTTGTTTATTAACTATTTCAATTATCCTTCCTTGCATTTTTAATAATAATTCAATATAATTTCTGCCAAAACGTGAAAATCTGTCAGCATGTTCTACTACAATTCTATTTATTGAAGGGTCTAAAAGAAGTTTCTCAAGTTTAGGTCTCTTATCATTTAATCCACTCCCTATTTCACAAACAATTTTATCTACTTGATACCCTTTAGCATAGCAATAACTTAATAATCTTTCTTTTTGTCTTTCAAGATTATCTTTATTTTCTGCTGAAGATACTCTACAATAAATTGCTGTTCTTTTTTCTTTTTCTTCATCTATGACAACATAAATCCTACCTGTTGGCGTCTTTTCTATTTGTAGTTGACCTTTTTTAATCCTGTTCCAAATAGCACGATATTTTACTCCTTCAATTTTTGCATATTGACTTATTTTTAATTTCATAATAGTAAATTTTGTATTTAATACAACACAAATACTATACCATACTATATTTTTGGCAACATTTTATAAATACGTTAAATTTTCAAATTTGTTACATTAATTAACATTTTTATGACAACGTTTTATATTTGCGACCGATATACACAATGCTGCCAAAGTGCTTCGATTTAATATTATTCTGTTGGTATAAATCCAAATCTAAAATATGGTTTCCCATACGTTGCATTTGAAATAATAATACCTTTTGAATTATTAATTTCATCAACATTTATTTCAGCTCTATTTTGCATCGAAACCAATCTGTTGTTTTCATTCGATAAACGTTTGTTTCCATTACCATCATCCAATACTTCCAATGGTTCGATACCATTTTCACCAACCAAGCATTTTCTTGATAATGACCAAGTACAAACTGACGGTAATGATGATACAATAATTTTGTTTTGAAAAACACCAGCATCTACATATTTTTTTATTAAAGTTTCCATATTTTATATTTTTAAGCTTTTAGTAATTTAAATCGCATTATGTATAATTAGGTGAATTTGATAATTAAAATGGCACATAATAACGTATTTATTTTTAGGCATTTACTTATGACAAAGATACAGAAATTTGGTATAATACTCAAATTTATCACTAAGTTATTACTACCCTTACGGAGGTACATTCATCAACTTTTCGTAACACATTTTAATTACTTTTGCATCCCACAAGGAATTGTGTTTTGGCACTTCAGAATAGTCCTCACCACATCCAAAAATTTCACGGTTTATATCGGGGTCAATAGCTTTCATTTTTAAAACCGTGCAAATATCAAAAGGTATGTAATAAACATTCTTTGGTATATTAAAAGCATGTCCCCAAATTTGACAGAATAAAATCCAATCGTAAGAAAGGCAATCACCCCACATTTCTACTTCTTCAAATTGAGAAAGCCATTTTTCTAAATGCTCTTTGATGAATTTAGTGTTTCCTACAAAGCCATCAACCCCTACTCCATTAGCACCTAAATTGTGTGGTAATATTAGGTTGTCAATTACATTTTTTTGCAACCAATAATCAATTTGGTTTTTGTCATAATCAGTAAATTCAGCATAGAATGTTTTACCACACTCCGAAATAGCACCTAATGAAATTAGTGTTGTGCCTTGATGGAGTCCTGTAAACTCCGTATCGAAGAAAATTTTTGTTTTTGACATTTGTTATTTATTTTTAAACGTTCACTAAATGAGTTATATGTAATGCTAATCCGCACTACTGTTAACTTCATTAATCTTTTGTTCAATCTTGAACTGAATATCGTTTGCGAAATTCAACAACTCTACATTAAAGTGGTTATATTCTTTGTTTTCAATGTAATCCCATATTTCTTGCAAAGCACTGCATATAGCATCGTTTTGGCATGATAGGGTGTTTTGTTTTGATTTGTTCATTTGTTCTATTTATTAAAGTTTATTATTAATTTTAGCGATTGTGCCTTTATGTCCCCAACCTCGCCAAGCCGAAAACCGTTAGGGTTTATTTAATCGACACGTTTCTTAATTATCTTTGTTATAGCACCGCCAACTCTCATCTCATTAAGTTGCTTTTCGTTTTCAATGGCTTTCTCCATTGTTGAATTTACACTCCAAATAACATCTTTTAGCGGTGCTTCACAATCAAGAACAATATAAACAGTACTTAGCAAGTGGTTAGCATCATTGCCGTTTTCGTGGTTTATTAAAGTTTTATTTTTCATTGTTAGTAGTTATTTTAGAAAATTCTATGATTTTATCATACATATACATGAATTAGCAATAATTATGATCACGCATCCACTTTTGTACATACCATAATTGACCACACCCTCCGCCAATATCATCCTGCCCAGCAGGGTCGAAAACTCGAACATTATAACCACATTCTACAAATGATGAAGCAATAGTATTTATTTTATTTAATTCTCTATACCCTTTATCTTTCATATTTTCATCGGCGGAGCAAATAACAGAAAATGTAAAGTTAAAAACAGCAGGACTAAATAAATCTTTCAATCTATCCATTTCTTCACTGCTTTGGTTTGTTTCTCCAATGCAATAATTTATATAAACAGGTCGCTTGGTTTGTTTATTCCATTCAATACCAAAATCACGTATTTCACGTAAATTCAACTTATTTTTAAATGGTATTAATTGGTTTCTCTTATCCTCAAATGCTTCATGTACCGAAAATTGTAATCCAACTTTTTGTATTTCAACGCTCACTTTTAATATTTTCTCAAAAGCGGTAATGTTTTTTGCCCCCATAGTTGAAATAAGCAATTCAGCATTTGGATATAGGTTGTTTAAATCATATATTGCTTTTATTACATTATCAATATTTAAAGTTGGTTCACCCATACTCATAAACATTATTTGGAAACGCTCACCTGCCGAATCTACATTTTCAATATTCATGTCTTTTAAGCAATGTTTAACCTGTAAAACTATTTCTAAGTTTGTAAGGTTTCTAATAAACTTTTTACCAGTTCCACAAAACTTACAACCAACAGGGCATCCACTTTGCACACTTATACAAAGCACAGTTCTTTTGTAAAAATCCTCATATCTGTAAAGTACTGCCTCGGCAACTGCATTTTCAAAGTCAAATACATATTTCCAAACATTGCCCTCCGAACTATCAAATCTTTTTGTTTTCATATATAATTATATGTTAATTAGTTAAAAATCGCCACCACTAATATTAACTACTATATAGTCAACTCGAAGTAATGATGACCTCCAGTTTTCCACATGACGTATTGCAATTGGAAGTGGGTAAGCCACATGTTAGACAGAATAGCTGAAATAATTTCCTCATTACCACTCCATCCGCCTGTATGCAATTCAAGCTTTTGCTTCCCCTTATACTTTCTGTGTAGTACAAAGCCCCAATCAGCCATATACCAACCTTTGACAAGAATTTCGCTCACAAATTTCAATAATGGTAAACTATTGTCGGGTTGATAGTTTTTTATGAATTGCAGCCATTCCTCAGTGGGGTAACCATTACAATCCAGTAGCACGTCGGGTGGTAAACGGTTTGGGTTTGTTTCTTCCGATTTCATACTCATTGAATTATATTTTGACTTTTAATCACTCCAAGTGATATGCATTGCTTCTAATTTATCACCAATTATCGGACTGCCATAGTTTTCAAACTTCATTTTAATTACAGGGTAAACTTCTAAACCATTTGGGCATTGTATTTTTAGTGGTAGTTTTCGTTTCTCTTCTGAAATTTGTAATAATTCTAAAATGAAGTCATTCAAACTTTTATTTTTAGAAGAAGAACTACTGCTAACAATGTATTGCTGAACATTGCCAGCTTCATCAGTTATTTGAACTTTGTATTTCATTATGTTTGATTTATTTTGTGTAATTATTGTCATACATATCTTTCCAATTAGGTGATATTGGATGATTTCATCATACATATAAATGAGTTAGCAGCCATTAAAACTAAAAAAGTTCCCAAAAGTTATCATTAATTATTTGATTAATATCATCAGGCAAATCTTTTTGATTAGCAACAAATTGTTTTAATTTTAACAAAGCCTCACGCTCGACATCCTCGCACTTGCTAACAGCGGTTTTTTTTAATAAATTTACTTGCTGTTCTGCATAATTACTAATTGCTTCCGCTATAATTTGCGTAGCGGTTCTTCGTTTATCAAAATTAAGGTCGTGCAATACTTTATTTGCAAGTGTTATAATTTCTGGTTTCATTTTAGTGTATTTTTATTTTAGTTTAAAACTTGTAAATTTACTCAACAAAACCACAGCCGTTAGGGTACATTTAAACAAAACACTCTACGCTAAATGGTGTGTCATCTTCTGGATAAACAAATATGGATGGTCTATCATCGTTACAATTAGAAATATGAACCAATACCTCTTTGTTTGAAATTTCATTTATAAAATTTACCTGTTCGGATGATAATTCTTCATTAGGCATCTGCTCTCTCATAATTTTTAATATATCACGACTGTCTTTTGCTTTGAGTATTTTGCAATTAAACAACCCGTAATTATAAATAAAACGTTGCTCATCTTTTAATTCGTAATTAATTTGAGCATCTTTAATAATTGTTAATTCTCTTAGTTTCATTGTTTTGTACTTTTTAAGTTAGAGTGCGTTAGTTAAAGCCACCACATTGTAAGGTTGTAAACCGTTATTATACAGTCAACTCGAATGGCAACAAGGCTAAATACATCCATCTATTAGCAGTTTTAAACTGTTATCACGCAGTCAATTCGAAGTAGTAATAGCCACCATCCTTCAGCGTTAGGGTTAATTGTATGATTTTGTCATACATATACATTAGTTATGCGTCAGTTTGCTTTTTAATATCTTTATCGCAATCTGGACAATAATACTTTTCTGAATGTTGAAGTTGATATGCGTTTTCGTGTATGCAAACCGAATACATAACATGGGCTAAACGAAATTGCTCAAAGCACTGCTCTGAACAAAACACCTCGCCACTATTAGCACCATCATCTTTAGTTTTTTTACTCAATGTAATCTGTTTCCCACACTGTCCGCATCGGTAACTTACTCTTTTGCCAATGTATCTACTCATAATGCAACTTCGTTTAGCCATGAACCGTTATGTGCCATTTTACAGATACCATCTAAAATTAATGAAGCATATACTTAACCAAAATCGCCTATCTTGTGGCTGCCAAGATACACTTAATAAACTTCTATCATTTTCATAATTATCAAACGTAAGTACAGCAAATCCAATGCTCATATATTTGTTCAGCCACAAGTCAAACAAGTGAATTTGATAATCAAAATGGCACATAACACAGTATTTGCGTAATGCCTTTCGTAATTCTAATAATCTTTTCTGCATATTTTTACGCATGTTTGGTGTTTTAAATTTCTGTTCCATAATTAATTAAGTTTAAGTTTATTGCTAACGCACAACAAAGGTACTAATTTTATTTATCAAATCCAAATTTTTTATTTTTGTGGGTATTTATATATAAAAAAAATTTTATGACAGCAAAAAAATTTACTTTAAATGAATTAAAAACTTTAATTGATCAAATAATTAAAGAAGAAAGTGAGAAATCAGAATATAAAGTTTTTGCAGTTTTTAATAATGGTGATGTTAAATTAACAAAGAATTTTAAATTATTACCTGATGGCTATATTCAAGTCGGTGATAATGAACCTACACCTATTGAAGATTATGGTGATTATATGCTTTTTAAAAATGATGTTACAAAAGAAGAAGCATTCGATTCATTTCTAAAAAAATTATAATTTACTGAATCTTCTTAACATCTAACAATAACATCATCATTTACAAATATAAATATAATTTTTATAAAATTTTTATGTTTTTGATTTTTGTTTGATTATAATCATATATATCAATCCAATTTAGGTGATATTGTATGATTTTATCATACATATAAATGAGTTAGCAAACATTACCCCCAAACAATCCCTGTTCCATTACATGAACGGCACGTTTCAGGAGTAATAGCGCTTGTTGACCCATGACCGTTTGGCATATAAAAACCGTTAGGTACTAATCCAGTCCCATTACATATAGGGCAGCGGTGTGGGGTTAACAATTTCTCAACATACGTTATAACTAACGGCGAGTTAGTCGGTTTTTGATGTTTTGTTTTTTCTTTTGACATAATTTCTAAATTTAAAGTGAGTAGTTCTAAATCCGCCACTACTCATAGCGGAAACGTTATAAGTAATAAATTAAATTTTAGAAACACACCTCGTTGTTCCATCTTTGCATTTAACTATACAAATGATAAACAACATTAAAATGATTGTTTATCATCAGACGTTATCGGTAATGTCTTAAATTCGGATGTTTAATATAAATTTCCGTCAAAATTGATATACCTGTTTCCATATCTACATGTGGTGCGTAAGTCGGATACCAAAGTTCTTTACCTTTCTTTCCAATTAAATCAATTTTGGAATCGACACTACCGATATCATCAGATATTTGTAATTTTTTATCCGTGTTATCAATATTTTTCTCCATATTTTTAAATTTTGTGTTTCAATTTAAGAAAAAAACTACATATATTTGTGACCGTTATGCACATGTTTCATATCAAATTTTGTTTTTAAGTTGAATATTCGTTTTTAGGACATTATCGGTAATTCATTTTTCTTCTGACTCCTGCTCCGATTGAGATTGTGTCTCAACGACATTGTTTTTATTTAGCCTTTCAAATTCACTTTCCCAAGCATCCAAGGTCACTCCATTTACTGAAATGTTTTCAAGTTTATCTCTACCATCTCCATCCCAATCAATAATTAATTTTTTACTACATCCCATTTGTCCGAGACTACTAAGTTCTAATAGTAATTCAATTAATGGTTTTACCGCATCATCTGAGCAAGTAAATGAAATTACATTTTGAAATGCAATGTTTGGTGTTTTAAATTTCTGTTCCATAATTAATTAAGTTTTGTGTTTCAATTAAAAAAAAACTATATATATCTGTAACCGTTATATTCAATTACTGGGCAAAATTTAAAGTGTCTTATTTTTTAAATGTATCTTTTCATAATTTTATATTAATTTTAATTTTTTTAATTCACTACAAAGTTCGTATTCTTCTTTTTCTAACAAAAATGAAAAATGTCTTTTTATTACTTCCTGATAATCATCTTTTTTGGTTTCAAGGTATATCGAGTCAAATAAATGAACTTTACATATTTTATTTTGTTTTGTTGATTCTATAATTTCTTCAACCTCTAATATTTTGTAATCATCTGAATTAATTTTTTCAAATATTTTATCTATTAAAAATGTGTTTAATTTTTCCATAATTTTACGAATTTATAGCGACAAATATAAGCAGTTTTATTCAAACTACCAAATAAATTTGAAACTTTTTACTAAAAAACGTTTTATATTTGCAACCGTTATATGCTAAAAAGACAGGCATTGTAACCATTAATAATAAAAAATAAAATTTATGAACACAAGACAACAAGCAATTGCAATTTCAAGAAAAATTGATAGTCTAATTGACCCAAATAAAGGGATTCGTCTCAAACAAAATGGTGGATTTGTAAGAAAACAACAAATTGAATGGCGGACAAATTTTTTTGTCATTGCTGGTTCGATTGTTACTGTTATACTTGGATTTACTTCTGGTTATGATTTTTATGATAACCATTTTCAATCAAAACCTAATGTTGAGTGCAGCACAAATCACCATTGTTGCTC
>Ga0078972_1012653_pt1 | contig 14381 bp, 15 predicted proteins | sample YelNatPaOPGAMG01_FD_67568 | JGI IMG/M metagenome (GOLD analysis project Ga0078972, IMG submission 67568) | Hot spring thermophilic microbial communities from Obsidian Pool, Yellowstone National Park, USA - OP-RAMG-01 (SPADES assembly) (version 2) | ecosystem: Environmental > Aquatic > Thermal... | reverse complement strand
CACGTGCATGTCAAGACTTGGTAAGGTTCTTCGTGTTACATCGAATTGAACCACACGCTCCGCTGCTTGTGCGGGCCCCCGTCAATTCCTTTGAGTTTTAGCCTTGCGGCCGTACTACTCAGGCGGGATGCTTAACGCGTTAGCTACGGCGCTGATGGGGTCGATACCACCAACACCCAGCATCCATCGTTTACGGCGTGGACTACCGGGGTATCTAATCCCGATCGCTCCCCACGCTTTCGCGTCTCAGTGTCAGGTGCAGACCAGGGAGCCGCTTTCGCCACTGGTGTTCCTCCCGATATCTACGCATTTCACCGCTACACCGGGAATTCCGCTCCCCTCTTCTGACCTCAAGCCCTGCAGTATCGAATGGCCTCCCCCGGTTGAGCCAGGGGCTTTCACACCCGACTTACAGAACCACCTGCACGCGCTTTACGCCCAATGAATCCGGATAACGCTCGCCACCTACGTCTTACCGCGGCTGCTGGCACGTAGTTAGCCGTGGCTTATTCCCGAGGTACCGTCCTTGCTCTTCCCTCGGAAAAGGGCTTTACAACCCGAAGGCCTTCATCGCCCACGCGGCGTCGCTGCATCTGGCTTTCGCCCATTGTGCAAGATTCCCTCCTGCTGCCTCCCGTAGGAGTCTGGCCCGTGTCTCAGTGCCAGTGTGGGGGGTCACGCTCTCACGCCCCCTACGGATCGTCGCCTTGGTAGGCCATTACCCTACCAACTAGCTAATCCGCCGCAGGCCCCTCTCTGAGCGATCTTACGACCTTTCATCCGATGTGCGAATACCGGATCTCATGCGGGATTAGCTACCCTTTCGAGTAGTTATCCCCCACTCAGAGGCAGGTCACCAACGTGTTACTCACCCGTTTGCCACTAACCCTTGCGGGTTCGTTCGACTTGCATGGATCAAGCGCGCCGCTAGCGTTCATCCTGAGCCAGGATCAAACTCTCCGTAAGAGAGTTTTCCTCTTTCAGAGCTGAAACTCTTTTGGAGCCCAACTTGTCGTTCCTACCACTGTTCAGTTGTTAAGGTGCGTCCCTTAGTTTAGCTGCCTCGCCCCGGCTTGTCAAAACCGCCGCTTGCCCGAAGGCTACCTTGCGCGAGACCCCTAACTATTGAGCACAGCTATCTTACCACCGCATCGGCTGCCAGTCAAATCCTGGCCCCGCTCACGACCTTGCCGGCCTCAGTGAACGAGCCCGTCATGCATCCGCTGGCTCAAGCAGGGACTCATATGCTAGCACCGTCAGAGATACCAGGCAAAATCGGCTGGTCTGCTTTCGACTTACCCAGACCGACCACCACAGCTCTGACTGACTTGGTAAGGTTCATGTCTCCTCGACATGCGGCAGGATAGTAACACTGCCTCTCATCCTTGTCAAATCAGCCTTCGCCTTAGTTGGCCCTCTGGACCGCAGCAAGCTCCGGCAATGTGCAACCGGGAAGATCTACCGTCTTCCGCCCCGCTGCTCTCTTGGCGAGCAGTAGAACTCATGGCGGCCCCCTTCGCTCGGCCTCCCAATACCAGGCCCGCAATCCAGAACGACCTGTCTCTCTACGTCGGCTCTAGCGCTAGTTTAGTAAGGTGCCGCTACCTCGCCGCTGTCCCCAGCGCCTCTGTAGCGAAGGAGCCAGATGCTAACACCCATCAGAGAGCATGTCAAATTGTGCCGTGCACTCGCGAGCGCACTTCTTGTCGAGCCGACCGCTGGCGATACAGGGGGAGGTGGCGCGTCTGTTTGGCTCAGGCTCAGGCAACGACGCGCCCCCGAATCCGCCGCATTGGCTGCCACCGCGACCCTGTGCTCCGGTCATGCTCTTTCATCCCGCGCCCGCCACGCCGAACATGGGCGGCCATACACTGCCACGAGCCGCTGCTATTTGCCGCCCGTAGTGCTAGAATCTCTGTTCAACCCAGGAGGACAACCGGTGAGTTCTCAAGACTTCCTGCCTAACGGAAAGCTGCCCAACCCTGTACTCGCAACGCTCCTGGAGCGCTATGTGAGCCACAACAGTCGCGTCGTACTCGGCCCAGGCGTGGGCCGCGATGCCGCTGTCATTGACATGGGAGACCGCTATCTCGTCGCCAAGACCGATCCCATCACTTTCGCCAGCGATGAGATTGGCTGGTACATGGTCAATGTCAACGCCAATGATATCGCCACCACTGGCGCCAGGCCTTCCTGGCTCCTATGCACAGCTCTCTTCCCCGAGGGAGGGACACGCCTTGAGGATGTCGAAGCCGTATTCAGCCAGATTAGCACAGCCTGCCGGCAACTCGGCATCACCCTTTGCGGTGGCCATACTGAGGTAGCTCACGGCATCAGCCACACGATCCTCGTCGGCCAGTTGCTCGGCGAGGTCGCCCCGCAGGACCTGGTGACGCCCGAGGGCGTACGTCCCGGGGATGCCATAATCCTCACAAAGGGCATTGCCATCGAGGGCACGGCACTGATCGCCCGCGAGATGCGAGACCGGCTTGAGGGCAACCTCCCCTCGGAGCTACTGGAGCGGGCCGCTGGCTTCCTGCACAGCCCGGGCATCAGCGTGGTGCCGGATGCTCTCTGTGCCTCACGCGCCGCTCGCCTCCATGCCATGCACGACCCGACTGAGGGCGGCCTGGCCACCGCCCTGTACGAGCTCGCGGCCGCCAGCGGCCTCGCCCTGCGCGTATGGCCCCAGAAAGTGCGTATCTTCCCCGAAACTGAGCTCCTCTGCCACGAGTTCGGTCTCAACCCATGGGGCACGATCGCCTCCGGCGCCCTCCTCATAGCCTGTTCAGGCGCCGACGCCCCGGTGGTCCTCGCCGCTCTGCACTCACAGGCAATCTGGGCTGATGTCATCGGCGAGGCCCATGAAGGAGAAGGCGTGACCGTGATGACGGAAGACGGCGAGGTGCAGCCGTTGCCCATGTTCTCACGGGACGAGGTGGCCCGGCTCTTCGAGTAGCTGCAGGCTCAGGTACGCCCCGGGGATCGGCTCAACCCATGTCGGCAACCATCTCGCCGACCAGCTTCACGCGCTCGATCAGGCCATCCGGGGGTATCTCGTCCGAGATGCCGAGTACGAGCCTCGGATAGAACAAAGCGATGAGGCGCTGGACGCACTCGATCAGCATCTCAACTGGATAGGTCGGAAGGAAATAGACGGCCGGGATGCCGTCAAGCAGCACCATATCGCCCAGGGCCTGCCTTATCTGCTCGATGGTCACGTCCCCCTGGGGTTCGGGGGTAGCCGCCTCGACGCCGTCGAAAGGGCACTCCCCGATACAGCCCAGGATCGGCCTCATCGCCCCGTCAATATGGATATGCACGTGCTTGCCGGCCTGGTGCAGCTGATCAAGGCGCCGTCGGTAATAGGGAGCATGGTATTGCCGCCAGATGGTGGGTGGGTCCATGTGCGCGTCAATGTTCTCGCCGAAGTTCACGATCGGCTCAGCGCCCTGACAGAGTAGGTCATAGATAGCGTCGTCGGCCGCCGCTGCCACTTCCAGGTAATGCTCCACCTTGTCGCGCTCGTCGTGCAGAGCATAGATTGCCGGCTGGAAGCCCATGTGCTCGATAAAGAGCCCCTGGAGCGGCGAGCGACGGAAGTAGAACTGGGGCGCTCCTCTCTCGCCAACACGCGCCAGGTCGGCTTCATAGGTCGTCTGATCCCAGGACCACTCCTGATCCTGGATGATGTACTCCAGGATCGCGAGGTCGTCGGCTGTCTTGACCTTGTATTCATCCTGATAGGATGACAGGTCCCACTCGTCGTAGTGAACGACCTCGCGCAGCGTTCCGACCGGCGTCTCCCAGTAACGGGCAAGACGTTTGGGGCCAACCCACTCCTCCCGCGTCCGCACTGAGCGCTGGCGCACTTTCAATGGCCAGGTGAAGTAGCGCACCGAGGCCAGGCAGTCGTCGTACAGGTCGAGCAGGCTGGCCCCAGCGTACCGCTCCGGCAGTGTGCCCCGTTTGCGGTTCACGTCGTACCAGAATTCCAGGCGCGGCTGCCACAGCACTCCCCCCGGGTCCTCGCCCCGGAATATGGCCAGGTTCATTTCACGAAAGCTGCGTCTCCCAGCCATCTCAGTCTCCGTAGGCCCAGTTGTCGTGGACGGCGCGGTACATAGCCTCGATGTTCTCCGGCGGCGTGCCGGCCTGAATGTTGTGGACCTGGCAAAAGACGTACCCCCCGCCCGGCTTGAACACGCGCATGCGCTGGCTGACATGATCGTATACCTGCTCGGGCGTGCCGAAGGGCAGCACTGACTGAGTATCGCAGCCGCCACCCCAGAAGGTGATGCGCTCGCCGAACTCGCGCTTCAGCCGCTCAGGTTCCATGCCGACCGCCGAAGTCTGTACCGGGTTCAGCACATCGCATCCGGCGTCTATGATGCCAGGGATCAGTTCGTAAATGCCGCCGCACGAATGGAGAAACACCTTCACATCTGACAATCGGTGTATCTCCCCCCAGAAGGCCTTCTCAAGAGGCTGGAGCAACTCGTAATACCATTCCGGGCGCAGTTGCGGCCCGGCTTGGGTGCCCAGGTCGCCACCAACCTGGATCAGTTGAATGTACCGCCCCACAGCGTCCAGGTAGCGGCGCACGTTCCGCCGGTTGTTGTCAAGCACCTTATGCAGGATCGCCTCGGCCAGCGGCCTATCGAGGGCTATGTCCACCATGAACTGGTCCCAACCGCGCAGACCCTGCCCCGCTTCCAGGAAAGCGCCTCCGAAGCCACCCATTATGGCGTAGTCCGTCTCCTCGTAGAGGCGTTTTGCCTCCCGTTCCAGGCGCCTCAAGTCCGCGTCGGTCCATTCGCCCAGGTCATAGGCATCCACTTCAGCAGCTGAGGTGGCCTCCGCCAGCGGATGATACGTGCTGTCGAAGTAGTAACTCGACGCCGGCATGTGGCCGACTCGCCGCCCTCCATCCAGCTGAAACCAGCCGCCCTCGCCATCCGGCTCCATCTCGAAATCGGCCCGGATCAGCGCCTCCCGGCCATCAGGAAGCCGATATGGCTTCCACCCGGAGATGGTGCCCAGGTCCAGAGGCACGACGTCGGCGCCGTAGCGCTGCAGGATCGGCTCCTCGATCAGGGCCAGCTGCTGCCCGGGATCGAACACATATATCGCCCCTTCGCATACGCCCAAATGCCGCTTCAGGTCGGCATAGGCCATCGCCATCATCCCGGTGGATCTCATGCCACCGAGGTCAACCGGCACGCGATCCGGTTCCCGATGGTTGATGGCAGCAAGCACGCGCTCACGTGATTTCACGCAGCCTCCTCGTGGCAACGGCCCGAACCGCGCCCCCATTTGGCATGGCAGGCAAAGCCCTCGCGGCCCATCAGCCCGCCCACTGCCCCCATACATAGGCGACCTTGTCGCCCTTGTCAACGATGGCAAAGAAGTGGCTTTAACCGAATTCTAATACTTTTGCCGCCCGATTCATATACCTAGGGCTTGATCGCGCGTTATACTTAGTGTGTCAGTTCAGTGCGGCGCTGGCCTGGCCGCGACAGCGGCGATATCGGTCCTGACGCCGATGCGAGGTGTTTCGGACGTGCACGTGGTCCTGAACGGTTCCGCTCCGATATGGAGCGTCGCCCTCTATCTGGCTAGCGGCGCTGCCGCGGCCCTGGCCGTGAACTGGGCTGCGGATGCCCTTCCCGGCCGGGATTGGCGTGCCGCGCCCTCGTTCGCCAAGGGACCGTGGCCAGGAGCGGCGCTCAAGAGGCACTTCATAGTGACCCTGGCCTGCTTGTTGGGCTCGCTGGTGGCCGGTGCCTACGCCGGCTGGGGCGCGCGCGGCTTTTGGCTGGTCCTCTGGGGGGCGATCCTTCTGCTGATCACAGTGACTGATATCGAGCATCGCCTTGTCCTCAATCTCGTGGTCGGCCCGGCTGCCCTTCTGGCCGCTGCCGCTAGTGTTTTCGGGCTCGGTCTCTCAGTTGGCCCGCTCGCGATGCTGGAGGGCGGTGCAACCGGCCTGGGAATCTTCGCCGTAATTGCGCTGGCAAGCCGGGGCAAGATGGGTATGGGCGATGTCAAACTGGCAGGGCTCATCGGTCTGCTTCTGGGCTATCCCAACGTCGTCGCGGCTCTGTTTCTTGGCATCATCTTCGGGGGCCTTGTCGCAGTCCTGGCGCTAATACGGGGCAAGGGCCTTCGCTCAAGCATACCTTATGCTCCAGGCCTGGCTCTGGGGGCGATCGTCGTCCTCTTCAGCTTGGCAAGCCATATGCCCGCGTGAGAAGGCGCAAATGAAGCAGGTTCGCGTAATCAACCAGACCCGCCAGGCAACCCTGGCTACAGAAGCACAACTGGCCGACAACGCCTGGACACGCCTCCGGGGGCTCCTGGGTCGGCGTTCGCTCGAGCCAGGCCAGGGGCTCGTTATTCGGCCCTCCAATGGCATCCACACTTTCTTCATGGCCTTTCCCATAGACGCCATCTACGTGGACGCAGAGGGCCGGGTGTTGCGCTGCCTCGCCAATCTCCGTCCCTATCGCTTTGGGCCGATAGACCTGCGCTGCAAGATGATCATCGAACTGCCGGAAGGCACCATCGAACGCTCTCGAACAGAAATGGGGGACCGCATCGAACTCCGCTGAATTGAGGTAAACCGCGAAAGGAAGGGATCGCTATGGAAGGGTACCGCTTCTTCGGTCCGCAAGCCGCGGCGGGCCGTACGGCAACGCCGGGGCGTGCTCGCCACGCGCCCCGGGACTACTCTCAAGCCATGGTTGTCGCGCTTGGCTTCTATCTGTTTGGTCACCTTGCTGACTTGGCGACCACGTTGAGCTTCCTTCGCCTGGGCCGCCCAGAATGCAACTTGCTGCCGGCGCTCCTGCTCAGCCACGGCGGCATACCCGCCCTGATCGCCACTAAGGTTCTGGGTGCGCTGGTGACCTCATGGGTCTTTTGGCGCCTGCGCCGGCGTCCATTCACCGTCGTATTCGCCTGCCTGATGGCGTTGGTCCTTATCTATGTTGCTTCCATCAACTCACTCGACGTCCTCCAGGCACTAGCGCAAGCGGCTCACTAGAGCCGCGCGCGAGCGGAGGCAAAACCCATCTCAGGAGAAACATGCAGTGAGCCAAGCGGAGACACTACTACTGGCCGTCCGGCATGGTCAGACGGCCTGGAACACGAGCGGGCGTCTGCGCGGGCGGGCGGAGGTCCCTCTAGACGACGTGGGCCTGCGCCAGGCGGAAGCAGTGGCGGACTACCTCGCCGCCAACTACAAGCCGGCGGCGGTCTTCGCCAGCCCGCTTGAACGCACCGTCATTACGGCGCAGGCGATCGCCAGTCGCTTCGGCCTGGCGGTAGCCCGGGAACCGGACCTCGTTGACCTCGATTTCGGCCAGGCCACCGGCCTGTCGCTTCCCGAGGCGTCAGCCGCCTTCCCCGACACGGCCCGGGACTGGCTGGAGAGACCACATACAGTCACCTTCCCGGGCGGCGAGTCAATCGGTCAGGTACGCGCGCGCTGTGCGGCATTCGTGTGGCGAGCGCGTCGCCTGTACCCCGGGCAACAAGTGGTCGCTGTCACCCACCAGGTGGTCCTGCGAGTGCTGGCCGGCTATCTGCTCGGCATGCCCGAGTCTGCACTATGGCACATTGACTTCGACACCGCCTCCCTCACTGTTTTCGCCCTCGGGGACGGGGTCGCAAGGCTGGTGAAATCCAACGAGACGGCGCACCTGGCGGCGCTAGCGGCAAGTTAGCGCTTCGAGCGCGGCCCCTCTGCTGCGCGGAAACCGCAGCCGACGGGACGGATAGCGCCGAACTGCTCCGGATTCGGAGTTGCTCGGCGCTATTCATCCCGCGTGGGTCAATGTCCACCCGCTCCTCTTGAGGCCCTATCTGCCGGCGTTGATAAATCTGCGCCGTGATGCTAGCATTGGTCTTCGCCTGACCTGCAGTGCGCTGGCTCAATCCGCATGGGGCTTGGCCAAGGATGATGGGCCTCCTGGCAGCATGGGCAACGCACCGGCAGTCTATCCCTGATCAGCAGACCGTAATCCGCTGGAGGGCGATGATGAGATTCTCCTGCCTGCAAGAGAACCTTGCTCGAGGGCTGAGCATAGTGGGGCGTGCGGTTAGTTCCCGCATGTCTTTGCCGATACTGAGCAACATCCTGGTCGCCACGGACGCGGGGCGGCTCCGGCTGAGTGCCACCAACCTCGAGATCGCGATCACGTGTTGGGTGGGTGCCAAAGTGGAGGAAGAGGGGGCCATCGCCGTGCCCGCCCGCACGTTCGCCGATTTCATCGCGACGCTGCCAGCCCAGACCCTGGAGATCGAGGCAGACGAGAGCAAGCAGACCCTGCGCATCCAGTGCGGACGCAACCGCGCCAACCTCAAGGGCAACCCGGCCGAGGATTTCCCCGCCAGGGTGCAGCCGACGGCGGAGAAAGCAATTGAGCTCGATGCCGCCATCCTGCGCGATATGATTGCCCAGGTGGCTTTCGCTGCCGCGCCCGATATGGAGCGGCCAATCCTCGCCGGCGTGCTTGCCGAGTTCACGGCCGACGAAGTCGGCACGACCACTTTGGCGCTCGTCGCCGCGGACAGCTTCCGCCTCTCGGTGCGCACGCAGAAGCTGGATCATGACCTCAGCTCGCCCATGCAGATCATAATTCCAGCGCGCTCGCTCAACGAAGTGGCGCGTCTGGCTGCCGAGACCGAACAGCCGATCCAGATGTACGTGCTCAAGGACCGCTCACAAGTGCTCTTTCGCGTGAACGATGTCGAGCTGGTCTCGCAGCTGGTCGAGGGGTTATTCCCGCCCTACAAGCAGATCATCCCTCAGAGCTACGTGACCCGCACTGTAATAGCTACAAAGGACCTCCAGGCCGCCGTCCGCCGGGCTTCGGTCATCGCCAGAGGTGCGAACAACATCGTCCGCCTGCAGATGTTCGCCGAAGACGCCAGCGGCCCTTCTCACATGACCGTATCGGCTGTGGCCGCAGAATTGGGCGACAACGTGGATGACATTGATGCTCTGGTCGAAGGGCAAAGCATGCGCATCGCCTTCAACGCCCGCTATCTGCTCGACCTGCTCGAGGTCGTCCATACGGACAACATCCTGCTGGAGACGAGCAGCCCCAGCAGCCCCGGCGTGTTCCGGCCGCAAGGGCCCGATGCAGCAGACTTCATCCACATCGTCATGCCAATGTACGTGGCCGACTAGGGCTGGCGACCGTCCCCGGTCACCCAACCATGTGGGTCACGAGGCTGGCGCTAACACACTTCCGCAACTACGTTCATGAGGAAGTGCAGTTTGCCCCGGGCGCGAACCTTCTTCTTGGCGGAAACGCCCAGGGGAAGAGCAACCTGCTCGAGGCGCTTGTCTGCCTGAGCACCACCCGCTCCTATCGCACCGCCACTGAGCGTAACCTGATTGGCCGCCAGTTCCTGGCTGAACCGATTCCTTATGCCCGCCTGGTTGCGCATCTCGAGGGAGCCCCCGTCCGCACAGTGGAACTGGTGATCACAGTGGAGGCGGAGGACGGCGCGCCCCGCACGGTGCGTCACCTGCGCCTCGACGGCGTCGCCCACAAGGTGATAGATGCTCTAGGCGTTCTGCCGACGGTCCTCTTCACGCCCGAGGACGTCGCACTGATCGCTGGTCCGCCCATCGGCCGCCGCCGCTTTCTCGACATACTGCTGTGCCAGGCCAGCCGCGAGTACTGCCGCGCCCTCTCCCTGTACAACCGCTCGCTTGCCCAGCGCAACTCATTGGTCCGCCTGATCCGGGCCCGACACAGCGACCCCTCCCAGCTCGATTACTGGGACGAACTGCTGGCCAGCAACGGTGCCGTCATCACCAGCCAGCGCCATCAGGCCATCCTGCAGATGCAGGAATGCGCCGCACCCCTGCACGCCAGCCTCGCGGCGGCTGAGCCGCTCCGCCTCGTCTATTGCCCGAACCTTTCGCCCAGTGAGGGAAGCAGCGACCTGCCTGACCTGAGGGAAGCCATGTTGGCCGCCTATCGCTCCTGCCGCGCGACAGATATTGAGCGCGGCGTCACCACCGTCGGGCCACACCGGGACGATTTCGCTGTGATGCTCAATGGACTCGATGCCGGGAACTTCGGCTCCCGCGGCCAGATGCGTAGCGCCGCTCTTTCGCTCAGGCTGGCAGAGGCCGTTTACCTGGCACAGGCGCTGGGTCGGCAGCCGCTCCTCCTCTTCGACGATGTGATGTCCGAACTCGACAGCAGCCGCCGTCGAGCCCTCGAGGGCATCATGCTAGAGCAGTCGCAGTCGCTCATCACAGGGCTGGACGAGGCGCCCTTCTCGCCAGGGTTCCTGGCTCAGGCACATCTGTATCGCGTGCAGGCCGGGCGCGTCCTCGCAGTCCCTAGCTCAGCGGATGCTGCGCCGGCTGCCCAGGGCGGCGCGGGTACTTCGGGGGCGTAAGAGCTACCTTTCGCAGTACCACCAGCGAGCGCGGCAGAGCCGTTCCAGGGACCTCGACGCGCTTCACCTTCTCCAGCGTCCCACCCAGCAGCATGATGGCTCTCTCAGCGCGCACCACTTCGGCCTCTACATCGTCACCTTTTTGTGCCACAACGAGGCCGCCTCGCCTGGCGAGTGGCAGGCAATACTCCGCCAAGACGGGCATATCAGCCACTGCCCGCGCCAGCACCAGGTCATAGCGCTCGCGATGCGCTTGGTCCTGCCCCGCCTCCTCCGCCCGGGCATTCAGCACGGTGACGCCGGTCAGGCCCAGTTCGCCCACAATGTGCTCGAGGAACGAACACTTCTTGCCAATAGATTCGATCAGGGTCAGCTTCGCCTCGGGCCAGACAATCTTGATTGGCAGGCCGGGAAAGCCTGCTCCCGCGCCTACATCTACAAGAGACCAGGGGGATCTGGCCCGTGCGGCGGCGAGGATTGCCGGCGAACCAAGGAGGCAGGTGAGCGAATCGGCGAAGTGACGCACCTGCACCTGCTCATAGTCGGTGACGGCGGTCAGGTTGAAGCGCTGGTTCCACTCCACGAGTTCGCTGTAGAAGCGTTCGAAAGAGGGCAGGTGCTCTGGCCTCAGGGGCAGACCCAGGTCGCGCGCCGCTTTCACCAACCTTTCCATAGGTTAATCCTACCAGCCTGAGCCAGGTCCTTCCAGCAGGCTCATGCCATCAGCCCGCCTTCATGTTCACGAGGAGCACACCCGCCAAAGCGAGCGCCCCGCCGAGGAGCGAGACCGGGTTAGGCACCTCGCCCAGCCACAGCCATGCGGTGACCACGGCCAGGGCCGGTACGAGGAAAAGAAAGCTGGTCGCCTCCCCAGCCGGCGCTTTCGACATGAAATAAGCCCAAGTCACATAGGCGATGGCCGCGGGGCAGATGCCAAGGTACACCACTGAAAGAGTTGCGCCAAGGGGGGCGGCCGCTATCTCCCGCGCCAGGCCAGGCAGGAAAACCAACATGAAGATCATCCCTGCCCATATGCCATAGGTGGTCACCTCGAGTGGCCTGTACTTCAAGAAGTATCGCTTCTGCAGGATGAAATACACACTCTCGCCCAGGGCCGCGATCAAGATAAGTAAGGCGCCCGGAGCCAGGCGCATGCCGCCGCCCTCACCGAAGGCGATGAGGCTCACACCTGCGAGGCTGATACCAATGCCCACCCAGCCACGTGCTCCCAGCCTTTCACCCAGGAAGATCGTGGCTAGCACAGCAGTAATTACGGGCGCTGAGTTGATCAGAAAGCTCGCCGCGCCGGCACTCACCGAGCGCTCACCATAGCTCAGCGCTACGTGGTAGACCGTGATCCCAAGGAAGCCGGTCAGCGCTATCCCGGGCAAATCGCTGGTTGCGGGCAGGCGCATGCGCGTGGCCAGAGCGTAGATGGCCAGCGTCGCCGAGGCCACCAGGAAGCGCAATAACGCCAGGTGCCCAGGGCTGTAGCCGCGAAGCCCGGCCCGTATACCAGCGAAAGCCGAGGACCAGAATAGCAGCGTAATCGCCAGCGCTAAAAGGCTGCGACTGCCCAAGACCCTCTGCCGACCCATGCAACCACGCGCCCCGACCGTCAGAATGCGAAGGCTGACTTTACGCCGGCCATCGCTGGCGGGCAAGTCGCGCCCGAGCATGCCACCAATTGTTTGGACAAGCCACCGCTGCTGGCCTATACTCTTTTTGTTCACCCACGTTCGTAGCGGAGGACAACTTGATAAACCCTTCCACTTTCCCGGGCCGAGGCAAGGTCGCAGTACTCCGCACCTCCCCTGAGACCGTTCTGGATGATATCGGCCGCCTGATGCGCCTGGCGGACTACCAGCAGGCTCTCCCCAAGGACGCACCTACTCTACTAAAGGTGAACATCTCCTGGCAGCAATGGTACCCTGCTTGCTCCACCACGCCGTGGCAGCTCGAGGGCGTGATCAGAACCTTGCTTGAGGACGGCTACAGCGATATCACGGCGGCACACAACCGTACCGTCGTCGTGGACGCCTATGTCGGCGAGGAACATAACAAGCACAAGTTAGTGACGGACAAGCATGGCATTCGCTCGCTGCACCTCTATGAGCCCGAAGTCGAATGGGTGACGTACGAGCCAAAGCAACCATTTCTGGTCCTAGACCGCATCTTCCCGGATGGTGTGAAAATCCCGAAGCTGTTCTACGGCAAGAACATCATCCAACTGCCCACGGTAAAGACGCACGTCTTCACCACGATCACGGGCGCCATGAAGAACGCTTTCGGCGGCCTGCTGAGCGAACGCCGGCACTGGACTCACGCCCATATTCACGAGACCCTGGTGGATCTGCTGACGATTCAGCAGGACATTCACACCGGCCTGTTCGCCGTCATGGACGGTACCTTCGCAGGGGACGGCCCCGGCCCGCGGGCGATGCGTGTGCACGAGAAAGACATCATCCTCGCCTCGGCTGACCAGGTGGCGATAGATGCCATATCGGCGAAGCTGCAGGGCTTCGACCCGATGTCCATTCCTTTCATCCGACTGGCACACGAGCGGGGGCTGGGAGTCGGTAATCCCAGCGAAATCGAAGTCCTTGGCATGGACATTTCAGGCATTGACTGGCATTTCCAGACTGCCGACACTTTTGCCTCGCGTGGTCAGAAGGCCATCTATCACGGGCCACTCAAGCCGTTCGAGGGCCTGCTGTTGCAGTCGCCCCTCGTGCCCTGGTCCTACCTGGCATCTCGCGCTTACTACGACGGCTTCTGGTACCCCTTCATCGGCTACCCACGCGTGAAGGAAGCGCTGCGAAGCAAGTGGGGCCGCCTTTTCGATGAGTATGGCGGCGTGCCGGCTTACATCGAACCCATTTACCACCCAGGGCAGGCCGCCGCAGTGGCCGGGGCTGGCTTGGTCGCCGGCCTCACGTCGTATCTCGTCAGCAAGAAGTTTGGCGGCAAGTCACGGCGGTGATTCGGCCCATAGGACCTGTCCCTGGCAAGCTGGCCGTAGACTTGCATGTCCACACTTGCTTCTCGCGGGACTCGCTCACAACCCTGCCAGCGCTCGTCGAGGCAGTGGGCCGGCGGGGCCTGAATGCTCTCGCGGTAACAGACCACAACTGCATCGAGGGCGCCTTGCGCCTTCGAGACTTGGCGCCTTTCCCGGTAATTGTCGGTGAGGAGGTGCTGACAAGCGAGGGGGAGATTATCGGCCTCTTCCTCGAGCGGCCAGTGCCACGCCGTCTTTCACCGTCGGAGACCATCGCTGCCATTCGCGAGCAGGGAGGCCTGCTCTACCTGCCGCACCCTGCCGACAGCGTCCGGCGTTCCACTCTCCGCTGGAATGCGGTGCTATCGGTAGTGGCCCAGATGGATCTTGTCGAGGTCTTCAACGCCCGCAACCTGCGCGCCGCCGATAATGCCACGGCGCAGCGCCTGGCCGCAGCCTACGGCCGCCCTGGGGCAGGAGGCAGTGACGCCCACACGCCTGGCGAGGTCGGGCAGGCCTACACGCTCCTGCCCACCTGCGACCTCACCTCGCCGGCGGCGTTCCTGGCAGCAGCAAGAGGATCAGAAGTGCGCGGAACAAGCAGCAGCCCGCTCGTCCACTTCAGCAGCACCGCCGCCAAGATCATCAAGCGGTTACCCCAGCCGCTCCGCCGGTGCCCCTGACCGCACGAGCGGCGCCGCACACCCACGGAGGAGCAAGCATGCGCGACCTGGCCGAAAGAGCGCTGAATTCCGCACAGGTCTATGGCGCCAGCTACGCCGACGTTCGCGTGGTGGAGGAGACGGAGCAGTCAGTTAGCACGCGCAACGGCGTTGTTCATGCTGTCGAGTACGGGCAGAGCCTTGGTTTCGGCATCCGCGTCATCGCCGACGGCGCCTGGGGCTTCGCCAGCAGTTCCCGCCTCCAGCTTGAGGAAGCAGAGGAGATC
>Ga0078972_1012652_pt1 | contig 14381 bp, 12 predicted proteins | sample YelNatPaOPGAMG01_FD_67568 | JGI IMG/M metagenome (GOLD analysis project Ga0078972, IMG submission 67568) | Hot spring thermophilic microbial communities from Obsidian Pool, Yellowstone National Park, USA - OP-RAMG-01 (SPADES assembly) (version 2) | ecosystem: Environmental > Aquatic > Thermal... | reverse complement strand
TTCCGGGAATACAACCCATCCGGATTCTTCTCCAACTCCTTCCAGTTGAAGCACTCCCAATACAGGGGGATGCATCTCCCTAAACCTGGAACGAGAAGACCCGCCGCTATGATCCCCTCCACAAGCTTCTTGAGGTATGTTGGGTCTATGACGACCAGAGCCACATCTTTTCCGCAGTATCTCTCAAGCACGAACCTCGCATACGCCTCCTTGAGCTTTGAAAGCTTGGATAACTGCCTCCTCGCTGTCTCATAAGGGGTGCGGGATACCGCGCATATTGTCCTTATGCTCCTCTGAGCTCCTGTTGCTACGGTATGGGCGAGGGCCTACATCCGGGTGCTCCTGTCCATTGGAGAAGAAGGGAGAGCGAAGGAGGTCTACGCTGATTTCAAGAACAGGCTCTGGAGGGAGCACAGGCTCAAGCCATCGTTCAGTCCCTCCTGGAACACTGATCAATAACATCGCCGGCGTTATTTCAGGGGTTCTGGGCGCAGGTCGCGCGGTTTGAGATCGTGTTCCAGGACACGGAGGGCGCAGGGCAGGACATCGGGTTCAAGGGAAACCACGCTCGGCTCAACATCCCTGAGAATGGGGTTTTGCGAGCTGATCAACGCTTTATCCGATGCGTGGTCTGGGCTAAACCTCAGGACAAGCAGGTCGTATCCGCCGGCGCCAAAGCTCCATGTTCTGCCCACGAGAATAAACCCGCCTGCTGTTCTCGTCATCCCATAGCACCAGTCCCCCCCTGCCCAACCTGCCGTATAGGTCCATCCGCGGTTTCCAGCCGAATCAAACAAACTGATAAGGGTTTGGCACCTTCTGAGCCCGAAACTGAAGGTGTATCCTCCTAAAACAAAACCGCCGGAAACTGGAACCGCCGACGAGGATCGGTCATCATCGTTGCCGCCGAGAGCCTTTGCCCAGAGAAGGTTTCCGGCCGAATCAAGGCTAAAAAGGAATATGTCAGTGCCTTCGGAGGAAAACCCCCTCGTATCCCCAGAGACTATCACGGTATTTCCCGGTCCGGGAATAATGCGCGCGGCCTGGTCAAAGAGCCTTGCCCCTCTGTCCCCCAGCGCCCTGGCCCAGAGAAATCTGCCGCAGGTGTCAAAAACAGCGCAGAAGGCGTTAATATCCGCGTTGGAGTAATCCCCAACAATCCCGCAAATGGCGATCCTCCCCGTGGGCAGAACCGCGACGCTCCTTGCCTCGTAGGCCTCCTCCCCTCCGATGGTTTCCGCCCAAACCGGATTGCCGCCCGCGTCAAGCCGGGCAAGAAGAGCCTTTGAGGACATCTCGCTCCTGGAAAGCCCTGCCACAACAAACCCATCGCCCAGAGAAGCTATCTCCCTTATGGCCTCATCCTCTGTTCCGCCAATGGTTTTTGCCCAGAGAGGGTTTCCGGAGGAATCAAAACGGGCCAGCAGGGCATCCGAGCCTCCCCGGCCAGAGGTCCACCCGGCAACGGCGAACCCTCCGTCCGGAGTCCTCGTGATGGAATGCGCCACATCATCGCCGAGGCCACCAATAACCTTACACCACAAGGGATTCCCCGCGCCATCAAAGAGGGCTATTAGCGCGTCGCGGCCGCCGGCGCCGGCCCTCTGGGTGTATCCGGCCACCGCGAGTCCGGCTGACACCTCCGCGGCCGCAAAAGCATTCTCGTTTAGCTTGGTCCCGAGAGTGGTAGCGAACTCGGGATTGTTGGGATACGGATGCTGGTAGAAAATAACACTCTCATCGTGTTCTTTCCTGCATCCCCCGCAAAGCAAGAGCGACAAGGCTATTCCCAAGAAAGACTTTACGCCCATCATATTCCTATCTCAAACCCCCTGAATCCCCATAGCCTTATTGCCCAATAAGGCTCTTTCCTGCCGAGGCCTTTGAGAAAATCTCCGGGGATCATGTAGCCTGCGCCGAGGCCGAACCTGAAGCCCTCCGTGTCGTAGAAAAGGTTGAGGCTCGCCTCCTTGCCTATTTCCTCGCGACCTGGCAAATAGAGATAATCTAGCGCGTCCGCCCTGCCGGAGAGCTCCTCGGTCATGCCAAAGAGAACCGAGAAATCCGCAACCTCAATTGAGTGTATGTCCATCCAGTATATTCCATAAGGGCCTCCATTACTTGATGAAACATAAGGAGCAAGGAGGGTGTCTGTCATGGCGGCCCAGCTCAGCGCGTCCCCGAATCCCGTCCAGCCGTTGTAGTAGTCATCCATGATGTATGGGTATGAGAAAGGCGAGCACCAGGCCTCGGAGAAGTGGAAGAACCCCCCTCCTATCTCGGCCACGCCAAGCCCCCAGAAAACCCCTTCCGCGAACCAAGCGTTTCCGAGCCTGCTTGAAGCGAGCTCTCCCTTGAGCTTGAAACCGGTCCTGTTAAAGTAAAGCCTCGCTCCAGCCCACCTCTCCGGAAAACCCTGGGTCTCAGAGCCTCCGTATATGTCCAGACAGAACCACTCCGGGCCCAGGGTGAGATAGGATCCGGCAAGGTTCCTGTCGGGCCTGAAGCCGGGGAGGAGGCTGTCAGATCTCAGGAACCAGAGGAGATCAAGCCTTACTGGCGGCAGTTCTAGGCCGACTCGCGCGCCGTCCGAGCCCATGTCCAGGTCAGAGAGCCACAGCCCATCCCCAAATCTCAGGCCCTGCCTTCCCAGCCTTATTAGGAAAGGCCCTGGAGAGATCTCAATGTATGCCCTTGATGGGTAAAGCTCGTGCCCCTCTCCGTTCAGGTCCCCCCTGGCTATGTCCCAGTAGGCGAACCTCACCTCAAGGCCTGCTTTCCCGAAATCCAGGCGCTGGCCGAGCTCTCCGGATATGACCATCAGGTCAGGTTTTGCCCAGAAAACCCCAGCCGAACCAACGAACGAGTTATCCACGGCGAAAAACATAAAAAGATTAAGCATAATAGCTTCTATGAGCATAAAGGAAGCCCCCAGCACGGTTCAAATGTTTTTGGGGAAAGATAAACGAACCTGTGATCCTGTCTTTGTTCAGAAAGGCCAGAAAGCCCTGCCTTGACGGGATTGAAAGGCTTCCGTAGGATGCCGGCGAGACTCGTGGGATGTTCACATGGCGTATTTGCCAACGGGCATTATCAAAAGGGGCAGTTCATCCTCCCCAAGACCGAGAAGGCTCGCCAGGGCGCTGTCTCCGAAGGCTCCTATTGCCACGGTTCCGAGGCCCAGGGCCTCCGCGGCAAGGTAAATGTTCTCGCAAACTGCTCCAGCGTCAATCATGGCGTAGCGGTATCCGCGTTGGGCGTATTTGCCCGTGGTTCTCGTCACCTTTGAGCTTATGATTATCGCGCATGCTCCCCGGCCCGCGTGAGCCTGGTTCAGCGCGATCCCGGCAAGCGCATGTCTTGTGTTTCCTTTCCTGTAAAAAACGAGGCAGTGCTTCTCCGGCTCATAACGGTATAGTCCGGGTTCCAGGCCCTCAACGCTGTGGGCGGCAACGATTAGCTCTGTGGGATAAAGAGCGCCCGCGGACGGCGCGGCACGGAGGGGGTGTCCCTCGGATTCGCCCGTTATTCCAATAGCGTAATACACGAGCGCGGAGAGCTCCTCCAGGCTTATCCCCTCTTCTGAGAGCTCTCTCCTTGACCTCCGGCTTTTTATAGCTGTGGAAAGGCCCAGATTCAGCTCGGGCGCGGGAGGCAATGTTATCTCCGCTGATGTGTCCTTGAGGTCCAGGCTGGACTCGGCCATCCTTATGAGGGTTGTCTCGTGAAAAGCGCGCCAGTCAACACCCGGATTATTCCCCGTGCCTGCCCCATGGGCCTTGCACGCGTTCAGGAACAGCAGGGGCGCAAGGATCCGCCCGGCCCTTAACCCACAACTCACCTCGGCCTCCCGACCGGCAGAAGGAGCACGGGCAGTTCGTCCTCCTGAAGACCGAGGACCTCTGAGACGGCGTCATCATCAAAAGCGCCGACCCAGACCGTTCCGTAGCCGAGCGCGACGGCCGCCAGGGAGAGGTTCTCAGCGGCCGCGGCCGCATCCATGATCGCGTATCTGTATCCGCGCTGGCCGTATCTGTTCAGTGTCCTCATGAGCTTTGATGTGAAAACGATGACGCACGCGCAATCCCCAACAAACTCCTGCTCAAGGCACGCCACCTCAAGCGCCTTGCTTATGTCTCCGGCGGCCTGGGCCCAAAGCTTATGGTGAAGCCAATCGTAGCGGTATATGCCGGGCTCAAGCCCCTCAACCCTGTAGGAGACCACAAGAAGCTCCGTCGGGTGGCGGGCGCCAGCGGAGGGCGCGGCGCGGAGGGGCGTTCCCTCCTTCTCCCCGGTTAGTCCGCCCGCGTAGAAAAGAAGCGCCGAGAGCTCCGGAAGGGTTATCCTGTCCCTGGTGAATGAGCGTATTGACCTTCTTGAGATTATGGAGTCAGATAGGGGCATTGTGAGCCTCGGCGGTTCGGGCAGGCTAAACTCACCCTTTGCCTGGCTAAGGTCCGGGCGCGGGGGCTTGGCCTTGCTGATCTTCGTCAAATCGTGAAATTCCTTCCACTCCATAGAGGAAGATTATAAGCCCGGAGAAAACGGGGGCGCAAACAATCCTTTTGCCTCAATCCCTAGTATTTTCTGTCCGACTCAAGGAGGGACCTCAGAAGGTCAGACCTTATCGGGTTCTGAAGCTTCCTGAGGGCCTTTGCCTCTATCTGTCTGATGCGCTCGCGGGTTACCCCGAATATGAACCCCACCTCCTCAAGGGTTTTGGGGGGCTCGTTGTTCAGGCCGAACCTGAGCTCAATCACCTTCTTTTCCCTCTTTGTCAGGGTTGAGAGCACCTCGTCAAGCCTCTCCCGGAGGAGGATATCCCTGGCGTCCTCGTATGGGGTTGGCTGGATTGTGTCCACGAGGAGGTCTCCCATGTAGGTGTCCTCGTTCTTGCCTATGGGCTTGTCAATGGAAATGGGTTCCCGCGCCGCCTCCATTGCCTGCTTTACCTTCTCAACCCTCACATCAATATACTCAGCGACCTCCTGGGCGGTTGGTTCTCTGCCGTATTCCTGCATGAGCAGGCGCGAGGCCTTTGAGATCTTGGTTATGGTCTCTATCATGTGGATGGGGATACGGATTGTCCTTGACTGATCGGCTATGGCCCTCGTGATGGACTGCCTTATCCACCATGTAGCGTAGGTTGAGAACTTGTAGCCCTTCCGGTAATCAAACTTCTCTATTGCCTTCATCAGGCCGACATTGCCCTCCTGCACCAGGTCCATGAAATCAAGCCCGCGGTTCAGGAAGCGCTTCGCTATTCCGATGACGAGCCTCACATTGCCGCATGTCATTCGTTCCTTCGCTTCCATGAAAAGCTGGTATTCGGTATTAAGCCGGGCCGCGTAGTCAGCCCCGTCCTGCACCTCCATGCCCAGGGTCTTTGTGACCTCCTTGAGGCGGTTTTTCAGCCTCCTGAGCTCCTGCCGCGCCGCGTCCAGCCTTTCTGCGGCCTCAGGGCCTTTTGTGCCTTCTGCGAGGAGGATCTCGTGCTCAAGCTGCTTTATGCGAGCGTCCAGTTCCTTCGCCTTTCCGACGAGCGCCATGAAGTCGTCCAGCCACCGAAAAACCACCTTAGTTTTGGGCTTAAGCTCATCAATCTTGTTAACTATCTCAAAAAGACACCGCCTGGCACGCTTGGCTTCCTCAGGGGAGGGTTCCTCAAACCAGGTCCTGCGCACCACCTCAAAACGCTCCTTAAGGAACGCGAAGGCCTCAGCCACGCGAGCCTTCTCCTCCTTGTTCTTCTGCCTGCTCGTCCAGTATTTGGAATCCACCTGAACGAGGTCCTCTATCTGGAGGATATCCTTTTCTGTGAGCTCTATTGCCTTGAAGAACTTCTTGAGGCCGAACTTAGTGGAGAAGAGTATCCTTATTATGTTGCGCCTCGCGTCGTCCAACTGCTTGGAATACAGAACCTCCTCCTCCTTTTTGAGAAGCCGCAGGTTGGATATCTGCTTGAGGTATGCCTTGGCCGGATCGCCTCCGGCTCCGGGGAACTCCTCTTCGGCGAGCAGGGCTTTCTTCTTGGAGCGCACGCTTCCAACCTCAACCTCCACGCCCGCTTCCATCAGCGCCACGACTATCTCATCCATTGAATCCAATGAGTATCCAACCGATGGCAGGAGGGAGGTTATCTCCTTGTAGGTTATCCTGCCCTTTTTCCTGGCCTTTTTGACCAGATCCTCTATGTTCTCATCCTTTCTCTCTGCCATGACTTTCGGCCCCTTTGTTTTCCTTAGATACCTTTTCCTCCCAATCGGGGTTGTTTATGTTAGCTAGCAAGGTCTCTATCCTGTCCAGCTCCGCCCTCGTTGAGGCGAAGGACTCGGAAATGGCGCCCGGAGTTCGGCTCGGGCTAAGTATCGTCGGGATTAAAGCCATGAGCCTGCTCACTATGGCGTTTCGCCTCTGAGGGTATTTGAGCGACCTTCTGTCGTTCAGATTATTCAGGATGCTTATTGAGCGCCGGAGAAGCGTCCTGCGGGCCATGGCCTCGTTGGCCGCGTCCCTGTCTCCGGAGGCCTCAGCCTCGGATATTGTCCTTGCCAGGCCCCTGTATATCGTTTCCAGCGCGAGGCGAGCGAAGGATGTGCGGATATCATCCTGAAGCCCTGCTCCTGCGGTAAGGATGGCCGAGACCTTGCCGCCCAGGCTCTCATCTCGGATTATCTCGTCCAGGCCCTTGCCCTCTCGGTGCATTTCCAGGAGCCTCCTGGCGTCGGGGTGGGTGAGGTCGGAGGGGTTAATCATAGCAAGGCCTGCGGCAAAGGACTCCTCCCCCGCGCGGGCAACAGCGTGCGCCATCAGGATCACCTCAGCCTCGTTATGCTCCCGCGGCTTCTCGCGCGGGGTTTCCTCGGAAAGCCGGCGGTTCACCCCGGCGACCCAGTCCTGGGAGTAGCCGAGGAGCTCCCTGGCGCGGGCCAGGTAAGCCTCGCGCTCCTCGGGCGGAAGTGGCTTTATTATCTCAGCGAGCTCGCGCTCAAAGCCCTTCTTGCCCTCAAGGGAATCCGGATAAAACCCCATGAGGAAGGCGAGCCAGTCAACCCCCTGCCGTATCGCTCCTTCAAGGACATCCCCCCTTCCGCCCGCGGCAAGACTCGCCGGGTCCTCTCCCTCAGGGAGGCGCGCAACCCGCACTAGGATACCCTCCTGAACCAGGTGAGGGATACCGCGCCTGGCCGCTGACCTGCCGGCCTGGTCCCCGTCAAAGGCTATGACCAGCCTCTCAGCGTATTTCCTGATTAGCCTCGCGTGTGATGGGGTAAGGGCAGTGCCGAGGGGCGCAACCGCGTTAACGAGGCCTATCTGATGGGAAAGGACCACATCAAGGTTTCCCTCAACCAGGATCGCTTCCCCAGCTTTGCGTATCTCCTGCCTAGCCCTCCAGAGTCCGTAAAGGATCTCCCCCTTCCTGAAATACTGGGTCTCCTGGGTATTTAGGTATTTGGGTTCCTCGTTGCCGATTGCCCTCGCGGAAAACCCGAGGATGTTCCTGCCAGAAGGCGAATAGACCGGAAAGACTATTCTGTGCCTGAAAAAGTCAAACCAATCGCCATCCTGGTTCCTGGAGACGAGTCCGGCCGCGGCGAGCTCAGGTATGCCGAAGCCCTCCGCGTGTCCGGCCCGCAGGAGGGCGTTGTTCCCGGGCGCGTAGCCAAGAGCGAATTCGTTCACGCTTTCCGGGGTGACCCCTCGCGATTTGAGGTATTCAAGGGCCTCGCGCCCTTCGTCGGAGAGGAGCTTCTCGTGAAAGAATTTTACGGCGAATTCAAGGGCCTCGCTCGGCCTCGGCTTTTCGCGCCCGGGGGTTTTCGTGGGTTTCGGGACCCCGAACCTCTCAGCGAGATAATCAAGCGCCTCCGGGAAAGCCATGCCTTCGGTCTCCATGACGAACTTTATGACATCGCCGGATGCCCCGCACCCGAAGCAGTGGTATAGGCCCAGCTCAGGCTCAACATAGAACGAAGGGGTCTTTTCCCTGTGGAAGGGGCAGAGGGCTCTGAGCCTCCTGCCGGAGCGGACGAGCTTTATTCCCCTCTCAGCCATGAGCTGAGCGATGTCAGCGGCCTCTCGCACCCTTTCAACGAATTCCCTGTCTGTGCTCATAACTCGTATAGAGAGGAGGTATCAACCTCAAGCGTAGCGTTTCCCACAAGCAAAAGCGCCTTTTTGCCCCTTAGCTCTATGAGCTCGCCGACAACCCCTATTGGAGAAACCCTGTATTCCTTTCCGGGCTCTGGGTTTTCCGCCCTCACAGAAAACCTCTTGTCAAACGAGGCCTCGGCCTTCTTGAGCTCCGCCCTCGCCCTCCTCGCCACAGCGAGCCTGCGCTCCGCTTTTGACTCCTCCCTCAGCCTCCTCCCCAGCTCCTCAACCTCCTTCCTTGCCTCGGAGATTATCCGCTTTGCCTCTGCCTTGGCTGAGGCTATGATGCGTTCCCTTTCCGCTTCCGCCTTTGCCAAAAGCGCCTTCTGCTCAGCGAGCCGCGCCCTGAGCTCGGACTCCAGCTCGGCAACCCGCTTTGCAGACCTGGCCATCTCCTCGCCGTATCCCTCCATGGCGGCCTCGGCCAAAAGGATTACATCCTCCGGGAAACCCACCCTCCTCGCGGATTCAATGGCGTAGCTCTCTGCAACAGCGCCGAGCTTGAACGAATAGGTTGGACTGCCGTCCGGACCCAACTGCGCGGCCGCTGTGAGGAACCCCTCCTCCCCTGAGGCAAGGTTCTTCAGGAGCGTGAGGTGGGTTGTTGAGAATGTTGTGGCCCCGGTTTCGGCGAGCTTCTTTAGTATGGCAAAAGCCAAGGCTCCTCCCTCGGTCGGGTCGGTGGACGAAAGGACCTCGTCAAAGAAAGCAACGGTCCCCGGCCCCGATTCCTTTATCACCTCGCTTATCTCCTCCAGTAGCCCCGTGAAGGAGGAAACCCCTCTCTCAATGCTCTGATCCTCCTCAAACCCGAGGGCAAAAACCTTATCCGGGAGCCAGAGCCTCACCTCCTCGGCCGGATACGGGAGGCCAGAGGCCCCTGCCAGGAAAGCAAGGGCTACGGTCTTCATGGCGACGGTCTTTCCGCCAGCGTTGGGCCCGGTGAAGATGAGGGCTTTTACATACGGGCCTATCCTGAGATCCAGGGGAACGGTCTTATCCGGCCCTCTTACCGAAAGGAGGAGCGGGTGGCAGGCTCGCTTTAGAACGAGGCCCTTTTCCTTGATTATCTGGGGGATGCAGGCCCCGACTGCTTTGGCATACTTTGCCTTTGCCCAGACGAGGTCAGCTCTGCCGAGGGCCTCGTATAGCTCTCGGAGGAAGCCGGCGTTCGCCCTTGCCCTCTCCGTGAGCCCGGAGATTATCCTTGCGACCTCCTCTCGCTCCTCATCCTCCAGGCGGACGAGCCTGTTCTGCTCCTCAACGCACTCAAGGGGCTCAACATACTGGGTCTCGGTTGTCCTGGAGTAGCCGTGGACTATGCCTTCTGCTTTAACTGAGGAGGAAAAGGCGAGGACAAACCTCCCTCCCTTTATGGTAATGACCTCATCCCGCAGGGAGTCCCGGTATTTGTCAGCAACGCGCTCCATGAGCGCAACAACCCTCTGGCGTTGCCTACGCTTCGCTTCCCTTAGCCTTTTGAGGGCGGGGGTGGCATCGTCAAGCACCTCGCCGTCCGGGCCGAAAGTTGACTGGATGTCCCTTGCCAGAGGAACCAGGTAATATGGGTCTGGGATGATCCCCAGGCTCTCGGCCGCGTCGTATATCCTCGCGCCAACCATCACGAGCTGGGAGATCTCCAAAAGCTCCTTGCCCGTGAGCGCGGAACCCCTCCCGAGCTTATCAAGGGTCTTGCCCGCATCCGGAACATCGTAGAAAGGAGGAGAAACCTCCTCTTCCAAGAGTTCCAAAGCCTTGCGGGTGAGCTCGTGCTCCCGAACTGCCTCCTGAGAGCCCGTGGGGCGAACCCTGAGGAGCGCTGTCCTACCCGGAGCCGAGGAAACGAACTCCCCTATTATCTCCAGGAATCGCTGGAACTCCAAACGCGCGAGGGCCTTTTCGTCCATACCGATCCTACAGCTCCCTCATTCTTCTCATTGCTCTTCTGCGAGACGCGATTAGCTTCTTCTTCCTTCGCTCGGAAGGCTTCTCGTAATACTGGAACTTCTTTACATCCTGAAGAATCCCGTCCCTGGTTACTACCTTACGGAAGCGCTTCACCAGCGAATCAAAGGACTCACCGTCCTTGAGCATTACGCCTGACATTCTCTCATCACCTCCTTTTCTGTCATTTTTAACCCTCATAGGGGTTTGCCCGCGCGTTTTATCCGGGCGGCCAGTTCATCCGCCTGCCTCCAAGCACATGAAAGTGCAGGTGGGGAATCTCCTGCCCAGCCTGCGGCCCTTTGTTGAGAACTATCCTGTAATCCGAAAGTCCAGCAATCCTCGCGGCCTCGCAGATTGCTCCGACTATCTCCCCGGCAAGGTCAGCTATCTCCATAAGGCCCTCCGCGTGGCGCTTCGGAATGGCTAGAAGATGCACAGGTGCCTGGGGGTTTATGTCCCTGAACACGAGGATATTCTCGGTCTCGTGGACAACCTGGGCCGGGACCTCGCCCTTTACTATCCTGCAGAAGATACAGCTCGTCATTCCGCTCTCCTTGATTCCTCCAATATCTTCTGAAAGAAGCCGTTGGATTTCTCCTCCTCCAGGAGCCTTTTGTAGAGCTCCCGCTCAGCCTTCGTGAGGTTCTCGGGGGTCCTCGCAATGACCCTCACGAAGAGGTTGCCCCTGCCTCCCTTGTTGAGCCGGGGCATCCCGGCGCCCTTTACGGTGAAGACCGTGTGGGTCTGGGTCCCTGGCGGGATCCGGATCTCGTGCTCCTCTCCGCCCAGGCCAGTGAGCTTCACCTTGTCCCCGAGGGCTAACTGGGCCATGGAGACCGGGATATCCCTGTGGAGATCATCGCCCTCCCTCCTGAAGACCGGGTGAGGCTTCTCGTCAACTACCACATGCAGGTCTCCCCTCCTTCCGCCCCTGAGGCCGGAGCTCCCCTGGCCCTTTATGAGTAGGGTCTCCCCCTTCCTTATGCCAGCGGGGAACCTGATCTCTATCTCAACCTCCCTTTTGACCCTTCCCTTTCCGCCGCAGGCATGGCAAGGTGCCTCCAGGACCTCTCCCGCGCCCCCGCACTCCGGACAGGTTGCTGTTTGGTATATCTGGCCGAGGAATGTCCGATGGGCCCTCTGGACGACCCCCCTGCCCCCGCAGGTTGGGCAGGCCTTGGTCCTTCCGGTGGATGAACCCGTTCCCCCGCAGGAATCGCAGGGTTCAAACCTGACCAGCCTTATTCGCTTAACCGTGTCCTTTGCCATCTCCTCCAGGCTCAGAGGCACGGTTATCCGAAGGTCCTCGCCCGGCCTTGACCTGGAGGCGCGCCTCGGCCTCGCTTGGGTTTGGAAACCGAAGAAGCTTCCCAGAAGGTCGCCGAAGAAATCGCCGAATATGTCCCTGAGGTCGTCGTAGTGGGAGAAGTCCTGCCATGTGAAGTTCGGCCCGCCTGAGGCAAAGGATACATCGCCGTATGTGTCGTAGGCCCTTCGCTTCTCCGGATCCATGAGAACCTCATATGCCTCTGATATCTCCTTGAACCGCTCCTCGGCCTCGGCCTTGCGCTCAGGGGGGACCCTGTCCGGGTGATACTTGAGGGCCAGCCTCCTGTAGGCCCTCTTTATCTCCTCGGTCGTGGCGTTTCTGTCAACGCCAAGGATCTCGTAATAATCCTTGGTTGGCATTAATTACTCCACCACCTTGTAATCCGTGTCATGGGGGCCGCCTTCACCTCCTTCGTCGCTCCCCGATGAGCCGCCCGGGGGGCTCCCTGTAGACTGGTATATCTTGGTTGCTATCCTGTTCCAGGCCTCCTGCAGGTTATTATAGGCTCTTCTGATGGCCTCCGGGTCATCCCCTCGTATCTTCTCCCGCAGTTCTCCGGCGAGGCGGTTTATCTCGTCGCGCTCGTCTTTGGTCATCCTCTCGCCGAAGTCCTTCATTGACCTCTCAACGGAGAAGAGATACCCGTCGGCCTGGTTCTTCAGGTCAATGAGCTCCTTGCGCTTTTTGTCCTCCTCAGCGTGGCGCTCGGCCTCCTCAACGAGCTTTTTCACCTCTTCGTCCGTGAGCCCTGACCTGGCGTGTATCTTTATCTGGGATTCCTTGCCGGTCGCCTTTTCCTTAGCGTGGACATGGAGGATGCCGTTCGTATCTATGTCAAATGTCACCTCTATCTGAGGGACCCCGCGAGGCGCGGGAGGAATTCCGGTAAGCTCAAACTGGCCGAGCAGGCGGTTCTCCTGAGCCACAGGCCTCTCGCCCTGGTAGACCTTTATGAGGACGGAGGGCTGGTTGTCCTCAGCCGTAGTGTATATCTTTGTCTTTTTGGTTGGGATGGTGGTGTTCCTGGGTATGACCACATCAAAACCTCCGTAGAGCACCTCCACCCCGAGGGAAAGGGGAGTAACATCCAGGAGGACAATATCCCTGTCAGCGTATTCTCCGGCTATTATGCCGGCCTGGATCGCGGCTCCCACAGCCACGACCTCGTCGGGGTTTATACCCTTGTGGGGGTTCTTCCCGAAGAAGTTCCTGACGGCCTCCTGGACCATGGGCATCCTCGTTTGGCCGCCCACAAGTATGACCTCATCTATGTCAGATGGAGAAAGCCCTGCGTCCTCAAGGGCCTGCCTGCATATGGTTATCGTCCTCTCAATGAGGTCCTGAACCATGGCCTCCAGCCTTGAGCGGGTAAGGGAGACATCAAGGTGGTGCTTCTCGTAGAGGAAGGGTATCTTGATCGGGGTCTCCATCTTGAATGACAGCTCCTTCTTCGCCTTCTCGGCGGCCTCCCTTACCTGCTGGAGCGCCTGGGGGTTGCCGCGGAGGTCAACGCCGGTTTGCGCTTTGAATGTTTCAAGTAACCAGTCGGTTATCCGGAGGTCAATGTCGTCGCCTCCGAGGTGGGTGTCCCCCGATGTGCTCTTTACCTCAAATACCCCCTCCGCTAGCTCAAGTATGGATATGTCAAAGGTTCCTCCTCCCAAGTCGTAGACCGCAACGCGGAGGCTCTTGTCGGTCTTGTCCAGGCCGTAGGCAAGAGCGGCCGCTGTTGGCTCCGGGAGGATGCGCATCACCTCAAGCCCAGCTATGGTCCCGGCGTCCTTCGTTGCCTGGCGCTGGGCGTCGTTGAAGTAGGCGGGAACGGTTATTACAGCCTTGGTGATCTTCTGGCCGAGGTAGGTTTCCGCGGCCTCCTTGAGATACTTAAGTATCTTCGCTGATATCTCCTCTGGGGAGTAGTTCCTGCCCTCAGCGGGGATAAATATCTCAGCGCGGCCCTCTTTTCCCTCAACCACCTTGTATGGGAGCCTCTCCACATCCTCCCTCGCCTCGGAGAACCTCTTCCCCATGAGGCGTTTTACCGAATAAACGGTGTTGGCTATGTTCATCGCCGCGGAACGTTTCGCCAGGGAGCCGACCAGGACCTCCTTCCCGTCAAACGAGACCACGGATGGGGTTATCCGCTCGCCCTCCGGATTCGGTATGATGACGGGCTCTCCTCCCATGGTTACCGCGACCGCGGAGTTCGTTGTTCCAAGGTCTATTCCGATTATCTTCTCGCTCATCTCTTTTCTTCCTCCGTTTTATTCATCTCTCCCTTCACCATTTCCACCACCACCCTCGCGGGCCTCAGGACCCGGCCCCTGAACTCGTATCCGCAGGCCAAAAGCCCTGCCACGAGGCCAACATCTCCCTCGCCCCTCGTCTCAACAGCCTCCATCACGCAGGGGTCAAAGGGCTGGCCGGGGGCCAGCTCTATCCTGCGCGCGCCCACCGATTCAAGGGCGTTCGTGATCTCGTCCTTTATCAACCTTATCCCAACGAGAAGGGCCTCGGGATCCGGGTTGGCCGTAGCGTATTCCAGCGCCCTCTCAACGCTATCAAGCGCCGGAATGAGCGCCATAACGACCCTCTCCGCGCCCCGGCGCTCGGCATCCTGGGCCTGCCTCCGGGCCTCAGCTCGGAGGTTTTCCAGGTCTGCCAAAGCTCGGGCGTAAGCCTCCCGGTAGCGGTTTCGCTCTTCGGTCAGAAGCCGGAAAAATTCGGCCAACCTTTCACCAAACCCTTTCCTCAAAGTGAGGCTATATTAATAACGGTTTTCGCGTGGACTGTCAAGGGGTAGCCTCTGAAAATTTTGCCCGGAGAGGTAACTGACCTGACCCACATTTGACCCCCCTCAAACCCTTGTCATTACTGCAAAAGCTCTGAATCATAGATGGCCCAAGGGATAGAGGGGGTGTTGGCTTAGATTCTGTTTATTGACTGGCAT
>Ga0078972_1012650_pt1 | contig 14382 bp, 12 predicted proteins | sample YelNatPaOPGAMG01_FD_67568 | JGI IMG/M metagenome (GOLD analysis project Ga0078972, IMG submission 67568) | Hot spring thermophilic microbial communities from Obsidian Pool, Yellowstone National Park, USA - OP-RAMG-01 (SPADES assembly) (version 2) | ecosystem: Environmental > Aquatic > Thermal... | reverse complement strand
ACCAAATCCGAAATCCGAAATCCGAAATCCGAAGGAATACCAAAACCGGAATACGGAATCACCAAAAAACAGACCTTCCTGTTTTCGGATTTTGGATTTGGTTTTTCAGATTTCCTTCGGAAAAACCAAATCCGAAATCCGAAATCCGAAATCCGAAGGAATACCAAAACCGGAATACGGAATCACCAAAAAACAGACCTTCCTGTTTTCGGATTTTGGATTTGGTTTTTCAGATTTCCTTCGGATTTCGGATTTCGGATTTCGGATTTGGTTTCTTCGGATTTTCGCAAAGCGGTGAGGCGAGCAATTGTTCGAGTTTGTAAATGTCCACTGGCTTGACCAGATGAGCATCGAAGCCGGCTTCCTGAGCGCGGCGACGGTCTTCGGGTTGGCCGTAGCCGGTCACGGCAATGAGGCACACTTTGTCGCCATTGGGCAAGGCGCGGACCTGGCGGGCCAACTCGTAGCCGTCCAGACCGGGCAGGCCAACATCTACCAGGGCCACGTCCGGCAGCTGGCGGCGCATGGCATTCAGGCCGTCCAAGCCATCGCCGACATCTATGACCTGATGGCCCCATGAGCGCAGCAAATCGCGCAGCATCTCTCGCCCATCTTGGTTGTCCTCGATGAGCAGAATCTTCCGCGGGTGAACAGCGGGTGTCAGCTGGTTACTGCTTGTCTCGTACTGGGGCTGGTGACAGCTGGTGGACGCCGGTTGTTCGGTGCAGGGCAGGCGGATGACGAATTCACTGCCTTGGTCCAGCCCTGCGCTGTTTGCAGTAATCGTACCGCCATGCAGTTCCAGGAGCCGCCGCACCAGCGTCAAGCCCAAGCCGAGCCCGCCGCGCTTGCGTTCTAGAGACGTATCCAACTGCATAAACGGCTCGAAAATATTGGCCAGCTGCGACGGCGGAATCCCCATGCCCGTGTCCTTGATCGACAGCACTCCTTGCGACCCCTCGCGGCGGAGGGCGACCTCGATACGGCCGCCCGGCTCTGTGTATTTGGCGGCGTTGGTCAGCAAATTGACAATCACCTGCGTCAGCCTTGTTGAGTCCGCATCCACGTATATGGGGCCATCGGGCAAAGTGATTGTTAGTTGATGGCGGCGTTGGTCGATTAAAGAGCGACTGCTTTGAAGAGCATCGTTGAGAATGTCCCGGAGATCCAGCACCTGCGTGCGTAATTCAATCTTGCCATGCATCACGCGCGACAAGTCGAGGAGGTCGTCGAGCAGACGAGCTAAATGTTCGCTTTGTCGTTGGATGATAGCGCGCGCCTGTTCTAATTCGGCGCTGGGCAAGCCATACCGACGCATCAGATGGACAGCGTTGAGGATAGGCGCCAATGGATTGCGTAGCTCATGAGCGAGCATGGCCAGGAACTCATCGCGACGGCGCACCGCTTCTTTGCGTTCGGTGATGTCACGCAAGGTAATCAGAAAGGCGGGCTGCCCTTCCCACTCGATCTCCACGACGCGCATTTCGGCGATGGGATAGGGGAAACTGCTGCTGGCAGTGCCGCGGTACAGTGCGGAACACAGTTCGATTTCGGTGGTTTCGCCTGCTGTCAACGGCCGGCCGAATAAGGCGCCGACCAATTCCCCCGCTGGCCGCCCCAACAGCGTTTCGGCAGCCGGGTTGACATAGCGAATCACGCCGTCCGCACTGACCACCACAACGCCGTCAGCCGACTTTTCGATCAGATTGCGGAAACGCGCTTCACAAGCAGCCAAAGCGCGTTTGTACTCCTCCAACATGGTTGATCTCCCGACAGAGACCGCATCACCGGGAATGCTCCGGCGTCTCTGGGCCACCCAGAGCGGGGGGAGCAGTGGGAGTAGTGTCGCCGTCGTCTTTGAACATCTCGCGCAGCCGTTCGATCTCGCCGGGCGGAAGGTGCATAAAATGGCCCGACAAGATGCCGGAGATGTTGCGGAACGGTTTGCCGATATGCATTCCCGTGCCGTCGATGGTGAATTCGCGGATGTTCTTTTCGTGCGCCGAACCGCGCATCTTCAGCACCGTCACGCCGCGGCGCATCTCGCCATGCATCTCCACATAGCGTAGCAGAATGATGGAATCGGTGATGGTGGAGATGTGCGTCTCCGTTACCGAGGAACCGCCCAACAGGCTCGACGAAGTGGCCGTGAACAGTCCGGCCACGTTCTTGTCCTTGATGTATGAAGTCAGGCCGATGGCGAACTCGCGGAAGCTCTTGATGGTGGCCACGCGCTCCAGGGCCGACAAGCTATCGACCGCAATGCGCTGAGGTTGAAATTCGTCCACGATCGCCTTCATGGCGATCAAGTGATCTTCCAGGCTGCCCGTCTCCGGATACTCGCAAACCACTTTGAGTTTGCCGGCCGCCTCCATCTTCTCGAAGTCGACGCCCCAGCCGATGGCGTTGCGGAACAATTGATCGCGGCTCTCCTCGAAGGCGAACAACAGACAGCGTTCGCCGTCTTCAACGCCGCCCGCGATGAACATGGTCGTCACCAGCGTCTTGCCCGTGCCTGTCGCTCCTGATAGTAAGATGATCGAATCGCGGAAGAAGCCGCCGCCGCACATGCGGTCCAGCTCCGGCACACCTGAACGGATGCGCACGTCGGTCGATTTCTGTTTCAGTTCGATGGCCGACAGCGGGATAACCACAACGCCCTGGTTCGGGCTGACCGTGAACGGATACTCGCCCTTCTGGTGCGGTGCCCCGCGGAATTTGAGGATTTCAATGGTGCGCCGCCGTTTCTCCTGTTCCAGACCGTTGCGCAAAATGACGACGTTGTCGGTGACAAATTCTTCGATGCCGTAGCGGGACACTTGGCCGTATTCCTCGGTGCGTTCGGCGGTGATGATCGAGGTGACCCCCAATTCTTTGAGAGCGCTGACGATGCGGAACAGTTCGTTGCGTACCGTCGTGTTGTCGCCCAGCTGGGTGAAGACGCCGCCCAGAGAATCAAGCGACATACGCTTGGCCCCAACTTTGCGGGCGGCGTTCTCGATACGCACTAACAGCCCGTTCAGATCATAGGAGCCACTGATGATAGTCTCCTGACTGGGGTGAGGAGAGACATCGACAAAGGCCCATTGGCCGGCTTTTTCCCAGGCGGGAATGTCCCAGTTGAACCCCTCCATGTTTTTACGGATAGCATCGGGACTTTCCTCGAAAGTGACAAATACGCCCGGTTCGCCTCGGCGAATACCCTCGGCCAGGAATTGACAGGCAAATACCGTCTTGGCACTGCCGGACGTACCCGACAACAGCGTCGAACGTCCTTCGGGCAATCCCCCATAGGCGATCAAATCGAAACCGGGGATGCCAGTCAGGAGTTTGGGGACCGGTCCGCGATAGTTACGCCAGGTCAACGCTTTTCCTCCTTTCGGAATGCGGTGTCGTTCCGCGGTTGACAGGGCTGCAAATCCAACCCCAGGAGCACTTTTTCGGCGTCCGACAAATCGCCGATGATGCGACGAATGGGCATGGGAAGTTCTTTGACCACGGTGGGCGTGGCCAGGATCTTCTCATCTTCCGCCAACTGAGGACGCTCCAAAACATCGATGACATGCATTTCATACTGCCCCCGCAATTCCTCTTCGCAAATGCGGCGCAGGTTTTCAATGGCACGGCGCGAGCGCGGCGTCTGGCCGGTGACGTAGAGCTTGAGAAGGTATTTGCTCATTCCTCGTTCCCTTGGTGCGCCTCAGAGAGAGCAAAATGGGGACTTCCGGGAGCGAACAACTGCCTCGCCTGAAGGAAGGCTGCTCGGTAATCGGAAAGCAGACGCCCCATCAGTTCGAGCACGACAAAACGTCCTTCCTCCACATAGGCCTCCTTCCATCGTGGCGGCACCGATGCCAGTTTGGCATCGAGAGCATGAGCATGAAGCTCGATGACATCGCGGGCGCTGGCTAGCACACCAACCAACCGGGCGCTCAAGTCGCCCAATGCCGTAGAAATGGATTCGCCTTGATGGGTCCGTTGCTCTACAGCTTTGTCCAGCAAAGTGCTGTAACGGCGGACAAATTCGGCGAACAACTCCGGCGCTACGGTGCGCAGAGAACTACCTACGGAAGAATGATGCGGCTGGCTCGGTGAAGCCCGCGCATCGCTTGGCGCCACCTTGGCTGGGGGAAAAGTAGGACACGAAGATGCGTGTCCAAACAGTTTGTCAGTATGCTCTCTCATGGCGGAGAGCTAGTGCAATTTTCGTTCCGCCGCTTTCGAGGCATCCGGTCTTGTCCCCCGCTCAAGCGCGAACACGATGGGGGCAGCGTTGTTTATACTTGTAGGAGGGCGGCGCCAGAGTGGCCAGGGCCGACAAAGCGGTTAGTGCGCCTTTCGGAATGGCGGAGCGTTTCTTGGTTAGCTGCGATCCCAAGGGAAGCGCGAATGCACTCCACCATCCCGAACAATGCACAGGCAACACGTCGACAAATCGTCGCTGTCCTGCACAGGTAGACGCTCTACACCTCTTCCCTAGTTGGAGTGCGCTCCAATTCGCGGAGCAGCGCCTCGAGATTGAGCGGTTTGCGGAACCAGTAATCGATGCCGCTCGGCCCTTCGTCCAGGTCGAATTGTTCGATCGGAGCGCCGGTGACACCAAAGATGCGCAAACCAGCGTAAGCAGGATTGCCGCGGATGGCGCGAACCGTCGTGGGGCCGTCGCAGCGGGGCAGGATCATGTCCATCAACACGAAATCCGGCTTCCCTTCAGAGTTCAGGTAATCGAGAGCGGCGGCGCCATCGCCGGCCGTGTGAACGTCTAACCCAGCCAGGCGTAAGAATCCGGCCAACAGCTCGCATTCGTTGCGATCATCTTCGACCACCAGCGCTCGCCGTTTCACCACGGGACAAGCGGGGAGCGGCGGTCCCGCCTCAAAACGCTCAGCCCGCTGTTGGATGCTCCGCAAGTTGGCCTCCATCTTGTCGAGAGTCTCCTGAATCTCGCTTGCTTGGCCTAGCGCCAGCTGCCGGCGCAACAGGGCCAGGCCGACTGTGTTGACGTTGAGAAGATTGTTGAGCAGATGTGCCGATTCCGCACTCTGGGCAAGCGGCGCAGAGCGCACATTTTCCAAGGAAAAACCTTCTTTTTGCAGCACTTCCTCGCGGTAGACGGCAACTTGTTCGGGAGCGTCGATGCCTAGACGAACCACGGACGGCTTGACGGCGACGATCTGCACGCTCGTCTGAATACCGGGGAAAATGATCTTTTGGTTGAGACGACGCGATAGTACGAGCATCTTCGGCAATCCTTTCCCTTGAGGGTGTTGAGACTCCCCCCAACTACCACAGTAGAGCACACGAAAGAACACTTGGCCCATGCACCGTTGAATGGGTCGCGCGCGACGGCAATGGATTTTGGGGATGGAAGTCAAATGGTAGATTAAGTTTGAAGGATTCCGCCTCCTGCTCTTTCCCCCAAAAAAAGAAGTGGAACGGGGTTCCCTCCCAGGATTCCCTCTCACACTCCATACATTACTGCTTCTCTATCTTTTCGCTTCCAAAAAAGCAAGAGCATTTTTTGAGATATATACGCATATACAGTATCCATTGCTGAATTCTGGCGAGCGGGGTTGCGTCAGCGCTCCGAAGGCGAGCGGGGGGTGTGAACCCCCCGGTGCTCTACCTGTAACCCCCGCTCGCCATGAACAACCGGGGGGGTTACACCCCCCGCTCGCCCAAATATCTAAGCACCTTCTTCGCCCAGGTGTCCAACGTGGGCCTCTGGGTTTGCCAAGGGAGTACTGCTTGCCTGGCAAACCAGGGCCATATGCAAGAAATATCGTTGCCTTCGTCCCGTCCTCCTCCTGTCCAGGTGGCGGTCCTATCTTCAGCCGCCAAACTCTTTTGCTTGCTTCGCCTCGACAACCTAGAATGAAAAGAGGATGCAAAGATGCTCGCTCTCGCCCTTTCCGGACGGGCGCCCCGTCTGTGGCTGGCTGAACCCTCCATCCTCGAGGTCGTCATGAGCAAAGCACTGATGGACATTGTGTTGCCTCGCCTGGCCCAGCGCTTAAACCGTCAACTCCGCCGTTACCGGGCTGGCGAACTGGATGACGATCAGTTTTCCCGCACCTTCGAGACGCTGCTGCATCAGCAATACTCCTGGCTGGCCAACCAAGGGGTTCCTGAAGTGGAGGCGGCCATCGCCGTTCATGGGGCCGTGCTCGTCCTCAGCGGTCCTGGCCTCCGCGCCGAAGCCGCCGAACAAGCGCTGCCTCTGGAGGTAGTTGAGCAGCGGGCCATCCGCGCCGCCGCCAGCGACATCGCCGAGCATTACGGCGTCAGCGAAGCACGCACCATGCGCCGTTTGTCCAGCATCGTTGCCTATTACGCCGAATAGATACCAATCGTTGGTTCCCCGTCCACGCACCAGCAGGGAAAAATTTCTCTGGCTGGCGCGGGGGACGGGTAGAGCTTGGTCTGGACAGTACCGCAGCCGGTCGTTACCCTCCCCGCCGCCTAAACCGCTCGTACAGTCGCGGCCCAGGTTCCTCCGGGGCCGCGAGAGAGAGCGGCGGGAGGGAAACCATGAAGGCATGCATGACACTGCTGCTATCCGGGTTGCTGCTGGCCGCGGCAGGCTGCCTCTCCGACGACAAGAAGCTGACCACCGTCTCCGCCAACTCGTTTGGAAAAGTCGGCCGAACCCAACCGGCGTCCTTCAAACAAGCGCCGCCAGCCACCCAAGAGACCGCCCTTCGGGTGGACCGCGTGGGTAAGCAGATCGTCAACGCCAATCCGCGCATCAATCAGAAAGTCGTTTTCTTGACGCTTGGCGTGTCTCATGAGGAAATTTTCCATCAAACCCAGAAGGACGTCAGCACAATCTATATCACCGAAGGATTGGCCAAACAGTGCAAAAGTGACGGCGAACTGGCAGCGGTGCTGAGTCAGGAGTTGGGCAAAGTGACGGCGGAGCAAATGGTCCAGGCGCGGCCCACGCGGCCCCCGATACCGGCTAGCCTTCTGTTGAATTCACCTATCGGCAACGACATCGGCGGCACATTCGGCTCGGCCGACCGCACCAATGACATGATCGCCGCTCGTTTCGAGAAGGAATGGCAACAGGGCCGGCAAGCCCTACCCGCGCCGCCACCGCCGCCCGAAACGCTGGCCCGCGCCTATCTGAGCCATGCGGGCTTTGATCCTCAAATCCTCGATACCGTGCAACCCCTGCTGCGCAAGGCCGACAAACAGAGCAGCGTAGAGTTATCGATGACTGGCAAGAACTAACGTAGGGCGCTCCAAAAATTGGAATTCCTTCCGGGTTGTCCGAGCACCAGTCGGGCTGGAAAGGGGGAATTCAGTAGGAACCGGTGTTCCGAGGGCGCGATTCTTGATGAGCCGCTTGGACCGATCTCCCCCACTCCTGCTGCTGCAACGTCCAGTCAAAAGGCCGTTTTTCCGCGCCTTGGACTGTTGGAAGCTATCTGCAACGTACTAACAGCCGGGAGAACTCCAGTCGACCACCCCTTGACGCTTTGCTCGTTCCTTTCTATCCTCTCTCCCTAGTTGCCCAATCCCTTGCCCCTATTCGTTTTCGTCCCTTTTTTCTTCCCTTTCCTAATCTGAAAAAATTTCCTTTTTTATTTTTTCTCTTAGGGTTGACAGTTTGCTATTGGATAGATAGGTTAGTTCGGAAGTTTGGATAGCCTGGTGAAGATGTAAGGCTGGGTTGTCCGGCCGCTTGTTCAGGGTGAGCAGGCGGTATCTTTCTTCACACCTTTTGAGGAGGATCAAGAGATGAAGAAATTCCTGCTGATGGCGGCAGTGGCAGCAGCAGCGTTGCTGGCGGACAGCCAATGGGCTTCCGCTCGGCGGGGCTGCGGCGGCGGTCGTCACGGGGGCTGCGGCGGCTGTGGCGGCTGCGGCATGATGATGAGCTGCGGCCACGGCTGCGGCTATGGCGGCTGCGGCCATGGCGGCTGTGGTTACGTCGTGAGCGGTTGCGCCACCTGCGGCGGCCATGTCCTGGGCGGCACCAGCTGTCCGGGCGGCGTCTGCCCCATCAGCGGTGGTGCTGCTCACGCCCAAGCCGCCGGCACGGAGGCGACCCTTATCGTCAACTTGCCCGCAGATGCTACGCTGACCATCGACGGTGAGGAAACCACCTCCACCTCGGCCCAGCGCGTATTCGTGACGCCTGCCCTCGAGGAAGGAAAGGTGTACGAATATACCCTCAAGGCCAAGGTGGAACGCAACGGCAAGGTCCAGGTCGCTACCGCCAAGGTGACGATCCGCCCCGGCCAGACCAGTCAGGTGGAGCTGAAGCTTCCCGCCGAAGGCGTCGCCGCCCAATAATGCAACCTCTAAACCTCGGAACTGAGATGTCCCGAGGGGGCCGGAATGGCCCCCTCACCTGTTTGGTTTTTTCCTCCCCAAGGGCCGACATATCCGGATGATTAGGGCTTCGACCCAGCCTTTTTCTCCGCATCGGAAGCGGTCAGCTGGAATTCCTTGCCGCGACTTTGCTGGCGAACGTATTCCTGGTAGTGCTCCATCAGAATGCGGCGCACTTCCTGGATGGCCAGGGGATGATGGTGGACGTGGAAGTGATCGGCCCGCACGGTCACTTCCGAGTCGGCGATGCTGGGCACATCCAGGTGGGCGCTGGAATAGGGCACCACGCCGTCGCCGTCATCGCTGCCACCGATCAGCCAGAACCCGACTTTGGAAGTGGTTTCGGCAATTTTGCCGGCAATGGTGTGGTAGTGAACGTTTTGCGGGCGCGGCCGATTGGCCATCAATTGCAGCGCCGGCGCTCCGGGAGCCAACAGATCGATGCTGGTAGGCAAGGCCCGATCGCGCATTAGCTTGGCCAAGCCAGGATTATCTTTGACCAGATCGGAGTGGACCGTCTTCAAGTCATTGGGCATCTGCACCAGATGCACGGCCAATCGGCCCAGAGGCGAGGGACTGAGCTTCGAGCCGCGGTGCGGCGTACCGATAAAGACGACACGCTTCACACAGGTTTGGCGCGTGAAAAAGAAGGTCTGTTCCAATTCGGCGCGGGCGTCGGCCGGCAGGTTCAACTTCTCGAACGGCTCATTGGGACTGACCAGCTTCCAGAAATCGTCGCCGGAATCGATGGTCATTAAATTGGCGATCAAGCCGCCCATGCTATGGCCCACAAGCACGATGTTATCCAGGGCCGTATCTTGGTGCTGCGGATCGACTTCGCTGCGCAGTTGGGCCAATTCACGCCGCAGCTGAGCAGCCGTCGACAGATAAGGAGCGCCGGTCGGATAATAATAGTACCAGAACTGGTAGCGCTCGCGCAGGACCGGATCGGCTTGCAAATCGTTGATGACAGGCGCCCAGGTCAAGGGCGACGACAAGAGACCGTGGATGAGAACGACAGGGATCTTGCCAGGCTGATAGGGAGCCAGCATGCGCATGCCGGTGGCGGCGCGGATGCGGTCGCCACGCACAAAACCGACGATGTCGGCGACCTCGCCGAAATCGCTATGAGCCAGGAAGTAAGCCAATGGCGTGGTCAAGTCGGTTTCCAGCGGCACCAGCTGCCCTGCTACTTCGACCGCCTGTTTGGTCAGGGGGTTGTATAACTCCATTTGGCCGCTCCGCAAGGTACCGAGGTCGGCCAGCGTCCCTTCGAACCGGAAGAAAGCAGTAGCTGCGAAAGCCGCCTGATGGGGATAGAAAGCGCGGGCGGCGTCTTCCTTGTCGCCGCCTAAGGCGCGGGTGGCGATCAGCGGCACGCCCAAGCCATAAGTGCGGTGTTGATTGGCCAAGCCGACAACCGAATAGTCGCTGCACACCAACAGTTTGCCGAACTCTTCGGGTTTCCACGGGAACCCTTCGTGCAAGACCGAGAGGGTGAAGCCTTGACCGTCTGGCGTGGGCATGCGCAATTGGTGGCGCGGATCGAGCTGGCCCACGCGCTGGGCCGCCGCGATGAGTTTGGCCAGCCCGGCGTTGTACAGATCGCAGGCCAGACGAAAGCGCGGATCGAAGATCGACGACCGCGGCACAGCAGAGACCGGCGGCAGGGAAGCGGTGGAAGATGGTTTTCGACCGGCCTCCATGTCGGGAGCTGGCTGGGGGGGATCGTCGAACAGATAGTGATAGGCGTAACCAGCGCAGAGATAGTAATAGGCAGTGGCGCGAGCGCAATCGTGCTTTTCGGTTTTTCGACCGCGAACGTAGTTCATTTCGGCCAGGGTAAACACCAGGTCCGGCTGCGGATCGCGCAACACTACCTGGTGCAGTTTGGCGATGGCCTCGTCCGGCTTGGTGTCGTAGAGCTGGGCCAAGTCCCATTGCCGTAGCGTTTGCAGGGTGCGCGGCGACACCTCATCGCGCAGCACAGCACTGGCCCGCCAGGCGTCAAGCAGAGCGGGCTGGTGTACGTGATCGACGCGAATACTGGCACAGCCGGCCAGCAGCAAAGTCAAATGCAGAAGGCAGAAAGCACAGGAAAAGGCGTTTCTTCCCTTCTGCAAGCTGCAAGCTGCATTCTGCATTGGAAAAACGCCCCAGAACCGAGCCGTGCGGAAGGAGCCGACGGCTGCCTTGTGTTCTCTACCTCCACCACGCGCATGGCGTCCCGGACCGCCTGAAATACCCCCAGGCAGTCCAGCAGCATAACGGCTAGCCTTGCGCCGTCAAGGCCAGCTTGGTTTTAGGGCAGGGCTGTTTCCTTTTCGGCTGGAAGTTCAAAGTGGGGGAGGCAGGCAGTTACCTATCTTATCCAACTTGAACAAGAGCCGGAGAAGGAAACGGCCCTGGGTTTTAGGGATGTGCCTCTCGATTTAGGGCGTGTAGCCTGGCTTACGTGCGAGCAGTCTTTGCCCTCCTCCTTACGTTCTCTTCTTTCCAATCGCCGGCATAAGATTTGCTAGAAAAATTTACGGGAAGGGTAAGAGAGTCAGGTATGGAAGGAGGGTAGCCCAATGGACTTGTTCTCGCGTGAAGACTTGCGTTTACTGTTGGCCAATCGCCAGACGCCGTGTGTCTCGATATTCATGCCGACGACTCGCGGCATTCGCCTGGAGGACAACAAGCACTGGAAGAACCAGGTACGCCAAGCTGAGGAACGCCTCATCGCCGAAGGGATACGCACTTCGGAAGCCAAAGACCTGCTTCGCCCCGCTCGGGAATTGCTGGACAACGTTTCGTTTTGGTCTAATACCAGCGCCGGAGTGGCCGCCTTTCTCTCGCCGGAAATGGCGCGCATCTATCGCTTGCCGATAACGCTTCCCGATCAAGTGGTGGTGGGCCATCGTTTTCAGGTCAAACCGATTGTTCCTTTGCTGAGCGAGGGCGGACGGTTTTACGTCCTGGATCTGAGCCAAAAATCCGTCCGCCTGTTCCAAGGGACGTTCGAGACGATGGATGAGGTGTCGCTAGAGGGGATAGCGCCTACGAATTATGATGAAGCCGTCCAGTCAGACTGGATGCCGGAAATGCGCAATTTTCACTCGCATCCCGACCGAGCGGGAATGGCCGGCGCGCGCGAAGCGATTTTTCACGGCCAAGGAGCAGGCATCACAAGCCCCAAAGAAGGATTGCTGGAATTTGCCCAGCGAGTGGACCGCGGTTTACAGCGCCTGTTGGTCAACGAACAGGCCCCGCTGGTGCTTGCCGGGGTCGATTACCTTTTGGCCATCTATCGGCAGGCCAACACGTATCCCCATTTGTTGGCCGAGGAGATCCGGGGCCATTCCAACCGACTCACGCCGCAGGAGCTTCACGACCGCGCCTGGGCCTTGGTCGAGCCGCACTTCCGCAAGGCTCGGGAATCGATCGCGGACTTGTACCATCAGTTGGCGGGCACGGGGCGCACGACCCATGACCTGGCCCAAGTCGCAATCGCAGCGTATCAAGGACAGATTCAGTATCTTTTCGTGCCTCTTAACCAGGAGCGCTGGGGGCGTTTCGATGCGGCGGGGCCGAAAGTGGAAATCCACGAGCGGCCCGAACCGGGCGATGAGGACCTGTTGAATTTCGCTGCCGTTCATACCTTGTCCCATAAAAAAGGGACGGTTTACGCCGTCCAAGCTGAAGAATTGCCCGATCAGCCCTTGGCGGCCATCTTCCGGCTGCCCATAGGGGAAAGGAGCAGCAAGCGCGTAGTCGTCTGAGGGAGCAGGACCCTATCATACCGCTGCCCGGGGCCGCGCGGCCCGGGGCAGCGGTCCCGGAAAGCAAGGGGACTGCCCGTGCTCGGGGTGCGGTTTTTTGTCTCTCGCCCCTTTTCAGGTGAACGTGTGCCAGGCAGTCAGGCCGAACACAACGCACTCCGCAGGGAGCAAATGGTCGAGAGCGTGCGTTCCGCAGCGGCTGCCGCAATAGCGCGACGACTCCGAGCTGAAGAGCATATGTTGTCCCGGAAGAGGCCCAGTGGGAAGCGGGTGTGGCTGTCCGCTGAGGTTGAAGTAAATCCGTGCTTGTTGTCCCGCAACAGTCGGGCCGCGTAGCAGCTCTAGCACAGGGCCGTTCTCGGCGTCAGGCAGGAGGCGGGCGCTGCGGGCCGCGAAATCCTGCAGGGCCGGCCAGCACCGCCGCGCTGCCAACAGATCGTGATACAGCCGACGCAGTCCGGCCCTTGGCGTCCCCTCCGGCCACGACCAGCTTAACCGCGCGGAGGTAAACGTCTCTTCCGCCTGGGGATCGGGGACGACGCCTTGGCCGACCAATTCGGCGAATTCCTGCTTGCGGCCCTGACGTACGGCCTCGATCAATTGCGGATCGCCAAAAGAGCAAAAGAAAGGAAACGGATTTTCCTCGCCGTACTCTTCGCCCATGAAAAGCAACGGCAAATAAGGCGACAGGAGGAGCAAACTGGACGCCAACCGCTGTTTGGCCAGACTGCCCAGCAGCGTCAACAAACGGTCTCCCCGCGCGCGATTGCCGACTTGATCATGATTTTGCAGGCAAACGACGAAACGGTCTCCAGACAGCCCTTCCGGCGGCGCCCCATGTCTGCGATCGCGAAAGCGGCTATAGTCTCCGGCGTACAGAAACGGTCGCTGCATCACCTCGGCAATCTGCCGGGCGCGGCCATAGTCCTGATAGTAGCCGCGCTGCTCTCCGGTCAAGAAAGCGTGTACAGCATGATGGAAGTCGTCGCTCCACTGGGCGGCGAGCCCATAGCCGCCTTGTCGGCGCGGATAAAGCAAACGCGGATCATTCAGATCGCTTTCGGCGATGATGTGAAGCGTCCGTCCACAACGCTGAGCCACGTCCTCGGCCACCTCCTGCACGTCGGCCAGAATGTGGCGGGCCCCAAAATCGAAAATGGCATGCACCGCGTCGATGCGCAGGCCATCGACATGAAATTCCTCCAACCACATGCGCACGTTATCGAGCACAAAGCTGCGCACAGCATCACAGCCAGGACCATCGAAGTTGACGGCCTTTCCCCAGGGCGTCTTATAGCGGTCGGAAAAATAAGGACCGAATTCGGCAAGGTAGTTGCCTTCCGGCCCAAAATGGTTGTAGACGACGTCGAGAAAAATAGCCAGACCGGCGGCGTGACAGGCATCCACCAATTGCTGAAGGCCTTGGGGACCGCCGTAGCTGTTTTGCGCCGCATAGGGCAGCACCCCGTCGTAGCCCCAATTTCGGTTGCCGGGAAACTGTGCCACGGGCATGATCTCCACTGCGGTCACACCCAATTCACGCAGTCCCTCCAGGCGGGGGATAACTGCGGCAAACGTCCCCTGCGGCGTGAACGTACCGACGTGCAGTTCGTAAAAAACCAGCTCTTGGCGCGGCACTCCCCGCCAAGAGTGATCGGTCCAAACGAAGCGTTCGGGGCGGACGACGGCGGAGGGGCCGTGTACGCCATCCGGCTGCCACAAAGAGCAAGGATCGGGACGTTCTGGCCCGCCATCGAGACGGTAAGCATAGCGTTGGCCGTCCGCAACATCGGTTCGACAAAGGTGGAAGAAACCGCGCTCTTCACGCTGCATCGGTATCGCACAACTGTGCTCTCCGTCCTTCAATACCAGTTCCACTTGCTTTGCTCGCGGCGCCCATACCCGCCAACGGACGGACCCATCGCGCAGACTTAAAGCGCCGCAGCTGCGCACCGCAACACACTTCATAGATGGTCCCCTCTTCTTCGCCCTCCTGTTATACTGCTTCCTGCGGACCCCGACGCAACCCTTCTTCCCCCTTTGTGAGGAGAGGGAAAAGCGCCGCAACTATACTGGGCACGGGGAGATTGGACATTTTTTTCCTTTCTCCCCCACCCCAACCCTCCCCCACAAGGGGGGAGGGAGAAGCATTCCCCCCACCCCAACCCTCCCCCACAAAGGGGGGAGGGAGAAGCATTCCCCCCCACCCCAACCCTCCCCCACAAGGGGGGAGGGGGCACAATTCCCCCCACCCCAACCCTCCCCCACAAAGGGG